>Ga0209991_10001162_pt1 | contig 11924 bp, 10 predicted proteins | sample ChitaG_FD_183167 | JGI IMG/M metagenome (GOLD analysis project Ga0209991, IMG submission 183167) | Deep subsurface microbial communities from South Pacific Ocean to uncover new lineages of life (NeLLi) - Chile_00310 metaG (SPAdes)... | ecosystem: Environmental > Aquatic > Marine > Oceanic >...
TCTGGGCATTCAATGGGGATGGCGTGGAATATCGGATCCCTTCTATGGCAACCAGACCTCTCTCCAATTTCCAAACAAAATCCTCGTGGACGGAGGGCTCATTCCTCAAGGCATCACGACAAGAGGGATCGGCGGCCAGTTGGGTGGATATGCGATTAACCTCCCCGCCCCTGCATTTAGTTCAGTCATGGGGCTTTCCCTCAGCAATGTGCTGGACACTTTCGGACTGGACATGGCTTTGACAGCACTGGAATCTTCGGGTGAAGGCAAAGTAATCTCACGTCCAATTATCACTACCCAAAACAATATCCAAGCTGAAATTATACAGGGCAAACAGATACCGGTACAGACATCGGCCAATTTTACCGTGACAACAATGTTCATTAACGCGGCTCTTGAACTCAGGGTCAAACCTCAGATCACTGAGGATAATACGATCATAATGTATATAGAAATAAAGAACAATTCACCTGATTTTGGAAACCTCGTCAATGGAATTCCCCCTATTACGATGCAGAGTGCATCGACGACTGTCATGATACCGGATGGAGGAACCACCGTTATTGGAGGAATTTATCAAACAGATAATTCCGTTTCCCGAAACAGGGTGCCCCTTTTGCACAAAATACCTCTTCTCGGAAATCTTTTCCGATCGACGTCGCGCACCGAGACGAGCCGGGAGCTGCTGATCTTCATCACTCCCAAAATTATCAGAAGATAAAGTGAGAACGATGAATAAAACAACAATGTTATTTAAAGCATCCATTCTTCTGGCACTTTCCGTTGTCCTCATCTCATGTAATCCTTTCGAGAATGAAACTCTTTCGAACAGCATGCTGGTCATCATGAGCATGACTGGGCAGGATCTCGATGGGAATTGGGCTAACTTCCTGCAATCCGATGTTGTCACCAGCGATAACACTGTGACAGCCGATCTGGCAAAAGTGACATTTAAAGCCCAGATGCTCAGTCCAGATCCCATCAGCGGCTCCTCACAATACAACAGCATCATGGTGACCCACTATGTGGTGTCATACTTTCGTTCAGACGGGAAAAATACAGAAGGTGTCGATATCCCCTATTCTTTTGAGGGCTATCTATCATCACTCATTGAGATTGATAGTATTGAGGAATTGTCCTTTGTTCTCGTCAGAGAAGTGGCAAAGCTCGAACTACCTCTAATCAATCTGCACGAAGGGAGGGGAGACGGTGTTCTTCAACTCAAAGCCAGAGTGGATTTTTACGCCCATGACATGGCCAATAAAGCCGTAAAAACAACGGGATATTTAAGCATTTATTTTGCCAATTATGCTGATTGATGAGGACCGAAAAATGAAACAAAACAAGTTTTTAACAGTCTCCACACTTCTTTTTGTATTCCTGGCAATTTTTTCATCCTGTAAAAGAAACGGCGTACAGGAACCCAATCCTTTCGGCCCCTCCACTTTTTCCATCCTGCTCCAGCTAGCGGCCGCACCCAACGTCATTTTTGCGGGGGACACGAGAGAATCAACGACAGTCACCGCAACTCTCAAACGGTACAACGGAGTTCCTATCGCAAACACAGTTGTTCATTTCGATATTCGTGACGCCACAGGGAATAAAGTGAATCTCGGTTTTTTTGAAGGGAATGAATCCGTAAAAACAAGAACCACCGACCAAAACGGAACGGTCTCTGTCCGCTATTATGGGCCATTTTCTCAAGAATTGACGACGGATAGGATGATCTACATAGCAGCCGTAGTGGCATGGGAAGGCAATGAGTTCATAAATGAGCTGACGCCTATCTATCTCATCCGAGAGGCGGTCGATCTGACATTCACTCTGATTGCCGATCCAAACGTTCTGTTGGCAACAGAAAGCCGTCCCCAATCCCAGCTAAAAGCTTATTTTAAGACTGTTGATGGGATCCCGCTTGCCGGAAGAAAAGTCTATTTTAAAATTCTCTCTGGCCCGGGAATATTTGCAAACAACACAAGAAAAACTTTTGTTTTGACAGATGTCAACGGCTATGCGGTTGTGTCCTTTTTCGGCCCGACTAAATACGAAATCGGATATGACCAGTTTGCCACAATACAGGGGCAGCCAGAAACAGCAACACCCTTTTATATCCACGAAGAAGTTGACATTCGTCTGATTAGAGAGGAATAGAGCTCACTTGAAATTTTCATACACATAAACAGATTTTCGTATCTTAATGTGATGAAGCGAGTCGCTGAGAATTTTATCTAACTCCCTTTTCTTTTTCGATTTCAAAATGACCTGAACCCGATTTTGCCCTCTGACTCTAGAAACAGGTGCGAACGCAGGACCCAACACTTCTACCTGGTCTGAAAGCCCTTCAATCAAAGAAAGGAATTTTCTCGAATTTTTCGCCAAAACACGTAAATTCTCACCATAAAATAAGATTTCCACCATGGACGCAAATGGAGGATATTTCATCATTCTACGGTATTTTAACTCTTGATTGTAAAAGGAAAGAAAATCACTCTCAGCCGCGTGCCGGATGCTGAAATGCGGAGAAAAAGATGTCTGTATGAGAAATTCGGATTGTGGCTCTTGTTTTAAAAAAGACGTCATCTGGCTCAAATTTTGAAAAGTTCTCTGGCTTGCTCTAAAGTCAGACAAGGAGAGAGAGGTCTCCGGAAAAAGAGCGATAACCAAAGAGACCGGAGGAAGATCTCTTTGGTGCACAAGAAGCTGGGTGCCGAGAAGAATATCAATTTCACCGGCAGAAAATCGCTCTATCACTTTTTCCTGTTCTTTCTTGTTCCTGACAGCATCCAGATTAAATGATGAAATTTTTGCCTGAGGCAAAAACCTGTGAAGTTCCTCTTCGATCGCTTCGATACCAATGCTTTTCCCAAAAATAATTTTTCTTCCGCATTCCGGGCAGCGATTGAATTCAGGGACAGTGAATCCACAGTAATTGCAAATCATTTTTTGTTCATTTTTATGGTAGGTCAATCCAATATCGCAGCGGGTACACCGCGGGACACTCGAGCAGTGCGAACAGATGAGAAAAGGGGCATACCCGCGGCGATTGAAAAAAATGAGGACTCGATTGTTCTGCTTCAAGTTTTCCAAAATCCGCTGCCGAACTCGTAAATCAATGTTCCATTTGTTCAGTCGGCTTTCGATGATACGGGCACGATATGGACGCTCTTCTTTGGACAGAGGCACTAAGTAGTTTTGTTGTTTTGCATGAAAATATCTTTCGACGGACGGCATGGAAGATCCGTAAATCAACAGGGCTGATTCCTGCTGTGCTCTTATCCATCCCCCCTGTCTCGCATCATAAGTGGGATTCTCCTTCTGATAATAGGACTCATCCTGCTCCTCATCAATGATGATCAGAGCCAGATTTTCAAGTGGAGCAAATAAGGCTGATCGTGGTCCAACAACGATATGTGTGTCACCTTCCTTGATTCTTTGCCACTCAGATACTCTCTGTTTTTGCGTCATCTGGCTGTGGATGAGAGCCGCTCTCTCTCCAAATCGTTTTTTCATTTTATTTTTGAAAGTCTCAGTCAATGAGATCTCCGGGACAAGAAAAAGAGTTGATTTCTTTAAAGCCATATTTTTTTTAATTAGATTAAAATAAATAGGTTCTCTCTTGTTTGAAGGTCCAAAAAGGAAAAAAGATGAAAAAACATTTTTCCCTACAAAAGAGGAAATCTTCTGGGCGGACTGAAAGAGTTCAGCGTCCAGAGAGAAATCCATCTCTAGCTGTGTAGGTGTTTTGTCAGAAAGAGTCAATGTTTTTTGAGCGGCCTTCCGGATAGTTTTTTCGATTCTGACAAGGCCTTTTGTCCTTAATCGCATCCGCAGCGCAGAGACATTTTTTAGTCCCGTATTCCTCTTGACATATTGCTCTGAATACGGGCCCTTCATGTACAGATTGAGCAGTTTTTTTTCCTCGACACTGAGTTCATTTCCCGTTAATGCCTTCTTACCCTTATCGGTAATAAAAACTTCCTGTTTACTTTTGAGGACATAGCCTGCAGGAAGGGCAGCCTGAAGAAGTTCTCCCAAAGATGAATAATAGTACTCGCTCAACTTTTGAGTGAACATAAGAATAGAGGAAGAAAAGATCGGATTTTCATCAAGGATTTCGGTGATCTCCTTAGTTTTAAAAGTCGATGTTGGGCGGCGTTTTTTGAGTCTAAGAATAAATCCAGTGAGTGTTCTGTTATGAAAGGAAACAAGAACACGCGAACCAACTTTTGCTTGATCTGCCCAGACGGCCGGCACCTCATACAAAAATCGTTGGTTTATTGGGAGAGGAAATACGACCTCGGCGTATAATTTCATTTTTTGCCCAGGAAGACCATAACTTTCTGCATGTCCTCCCAGACCATCTTTCGGAGAATTCTGTTGCCCTCGTTCCTGATCAGATAGGAAGGATGAAACGTTGGCATGACCTTGGTCCCCTGAAAATCATAAAAATCCCCCCTCAAGGCTGTCATACCGAGGTTTGTTTGAATGAAAAAGCTTGCGGCCACCTTTCCCAAGGTGACGATAACTTTGGGGTGAATAAGTTCGATCTGCCTCAGTAAATAATCTTTACAGCTGTCCATCTCTTCTTTATGGGGATTCCTGTTGTTTGGAGGTCTGCACTTGACTATATTCGTGACATAAACCTCATTTCTCTGGAATTTCATGGCATTTATGATTTTAGTCAACAGCTGTCCCGCCCGGCCAACAAAGGGCCGTCCCTGAACATCTTCATCATGGCCGGGGGCTTCCCCCACAAACATGATGTCCGTCTTCATGTTGCCTTCACCAGGGACGACATGTTGCCGGGTCTCAGCCAAAGCACACAAACGGCATTTGAGTATTTTCTGTTCAAAGGACAGGAAGGGAGACTCCTTTATGATGAACTCCACCCCGATCTGGGAAAAATATCTCAACCGCTCTTCGAGGTCGGCCAGGAGTTTTTCAGCTCTGTTTTCCAAAAATATCCTCTATTTCATCCAGAATAATTCGGCTTATCTCCAGTTTGCTTTTTTTATCGGTGTGAACCGCCCGGCCATCGGGAAAAAAAAGGCTGACTCTATTGTCTTCCGCATCAAAACCAACACCTTCTTCACTCACATCGTTAGCAATTATCAAATCCAGTTTTTTCTTTTTTAATTTCAAAAGAGCATTCTGTTCGATGTTCTCAGTCTCTGCGGCAAAACCCACAAAAATCTGATTTTTCTTTGTCCGACGCGATTGACTTAAAATATCCACGGTTGGAACAAGCTTGATATTTTCAGCTGATAAGGGTTTTCTCACTTTTTGCTTCATCCGGTTTGAGAACATTAAATCAGAAACGGCCGCGGCCATAATCAGGACATCCGCATCCTGCATATGGTCCTGGACCGCCTGATTCATTTCCAGGGCTGATTGGACATGGAGACACTTCAAATCCCGGGGCGGGAAAAGATGCGTTGGTCCTGTTATGAGAACCACATTTGCCCCACGTTTGTGGGCTTCATCGGCAAGTTCAAAACCCATTTTCCCAGAGGAGCGGTTAGAGATGAACCGAACAGGATCCAAATGCTCTCGAGTAGGTCCGGCCGTCACTATTATCTTTTTACCTTCCAAGCTCCGGGTTGTCTGCAGGATGTTAAGGCTGTCTTCCACTATTTTTCCCGGAGATGCCAGTCTTCCCCACCCCTCTTCTTCACAAGCTAAATAGCCTTTTTCAGGCTCCACAAAACGCACCCCCTGAACCCTTAATTTCTGCATATTTTCTTGTGTCTGCTTATGGAAGTACATGGCCTCATTCATAGCGGGAGCGACGAGAACCGGGGAACGGGCCGCCAGATAGAATGTGGAAAGAAAATCATCGGCAACACCTCCTGCCAGTTTTCCAATCATGTTTGCTGTAGCCGGGGCAATGACCAAAAGAGATATGTCCTTGGCCATTTCCACATGGTTAATCTTTTCAGAAGTGCTTTTTTCAAAAGAATCAACAAAAACTTTTTGGCCTGAGAGAGCACTGAACAGGAGGGGTGAAATCATGTGTGTGGCATTTTTCGTCATCAAAACTTGGACACGATAGCCCTTTTTCTGGAAGCCACGCAGGATATCACAGGATTTGTAGATACTGATAGAGGAACAAATCCCTAAGACGATTGTCTTCATCATGGCCCCCTTTACCCTTCCCCTGAGAATGATTTTAGAATGGCGTCAATCCTTTTCTGGTGAATCTCAGTGCAGCTTCCAGCCGAACCAATAAGGGAGATAAGATTATCCACAGCTTCCTCCAGCCGGTCATTGATGATGAGAAAGTCAAATTCATGATAGCTCAGGATTTCTTTTTTTGCCACCATGAGTCTTTTATTAATCGATTCCCGTGTCTCATCTCCTCGCAAGAGCAGCCTTTTCTTGAGTTCATGGAATTCAGGTGGGAAGATGAAGATCAAGAGAGCCTTTGGGTCATAATTTTTTATCTGCCTTGCTCCCTGTATATCCACATCAAGAATCAGTCCTTTTTGGGTCTCCTCTTTTTCAATCTCATGGAAACTCGTCCCATAATAATGCCTATGGACTTGGGCCCATTCTACAAAATCGCGGTTTTGGATTTTAAGTTTGAATTCGTCCTCAGTCACAAAATAATAGTCTTTCCCATCAATCTCAGAATTCCTTCTTTTTCTCGTTGTGTGAGAAATTGAAAAGGCCAAATCATCCAACTCTGCGATCACTCGCTTGACAAGCGTGGTTTTCCCACATCCGGATGGGCCGGAAAAAACAATCAACATCAATCAAAACCTCTCTGTTCACTCAAGATTCTGGGCCTGCTGCCTAATGCTCTCCACCTCTCCTTTGATAACCAGGCCATATTTGACAATCTTCATATCCTGTGCCTTGGAATTGATTGTATTGGCTTCTCGAAAAAGCTCCTGAGCTAAAAAATCCATACTTTTCCCCACCGCATCCTCTCTCTTTGAAGAGAGGAGCTCGTGGAAATGGTCGATGTGGCAGTTCAATCTGGCAATTTCCTCTGATAGATCATACCTCTGCGCATAGTAGGCCACTTCAGAGGTCATTTTATCTTCTGGCAGTGGTATCTCATGCCCCAATTCCCTCAATCGTTCTTTCAATTTTTTCTGGATCAGAACTGGCTGATTTTTTGCGAGAATTTCCACCTTGCTTAAAACTCGTTGAAGATTTTTGAGATGTCTTACAATCTCTTTCTTGAGCAGCCGGCCCTCTCTTTCTCTTTCTCTAATGAGTTCGTCTAACGTTTTCGTAAAACAATCCTTCAGAAAAATGATGTCTTCTTTTGAAAATTTCTTCCTCCGAAGCTGAACCACGTGGGGAAGACTGAATAAGTTCTCAATATTTAAGCTCACATTCTTCAAGGTCCGGGAAGAAACATTTTGAAAGGACGAAAGAATTTTGGCCAACACATCCTCATTGATAAACAGATCTAACTTTGAAGAGTCTAAAAAATCCAGTTCGACTTGAACCTCTATTCGACCCCTGGAAATTCTATCCTGACAGATTTTCCGGAATTTATTCTCAAGTTCCTTGCTCTGGCTTCCGCGAAAATTCCAGTCGAAAAACCTATGATTCAGGGATCGGATATTGATTTTTACAGAAATAGCTTTGGAATGAAACATCTTCTCAGTAAAACCCGTCATACTATGAATCACGTCACCTCCTCCTTTCCTTCAGGAAACTGCAGATCATACAATTTCCTATAGATGCCGTCCCTTTGGCAGAGCTGTCGATGAGTTCCTGATTCAACAATCTTTCCTCTGTCTACAACCAGTATTTTATTTGCATTTCTGATTGTGGAGAGACGGTGGGCAATGACTATGGCGGTCCTATCTTTAAGGACATTGGCCAAAGCTGTCTGTATCAAACGTTCAGACTCAGAATCCAAGGCAGATGTCGCCTCATCAAGGATGAGAATGGGAGGATCTTTGAGAAGCGCCCGGGCAATAGCGAGACGCTGCCTTTGGCCGCTGGAGAGGAGCGCCCCTTTTTCTCCGATAATGGAATCGTATCCTTGAGGAAGTTCCTCAATGAAATCATGGGCTTTAGCAGCCTTGGCTGTCTCGATGATTTTCTCCAGTGGCGTCTCCTCGAGACCATAGGCAATGTTATTCCGGACAGTGTCATTAAAAAGAATAAGATCCTGGGTCACAAGACCTATCTGAGACCGCAGTGAAATCATGCTGACTTCCCGGATATCAATGCCGTCAATTAAGATTTTTCCTGCTGTCGGTTCGTAAAAACGGGAGATCAGATTGATGATGGTTGTCTTCCCAGAGCCGCTCAATCCCACAATAGCAACCATCTCGGTCGGTTTGACTTCAAAATTCACATCCTCCAGGACGGACTTGGCTTCATCGTAGCGGAAAGATACATTGTCAAATTTCACATGTCCATTTATGGAGGGAAGAGGACGGGCCTCCGGGCTGTCCGTAACCTGGGGCTGACACTGTAAAACCTCATTTATCCTTTGATAAGAGACCAACCCTTGTTGAATCACAACATTGGCCCGGGTCAACTTCTTGATGGGTGTATAGGAATAAAAGATGGCGACTAAGAATGCCGTAAAGTCTCCAGGGCTGATAGCTCCTTTGGCTATTCTCGTCGTCCCCACAAGAAGGATGAAGGCCCCCATAATACCTCCTAAAAATTCCATAAACGGAGAACTCAAACTCCCCACCCATGCCAGCTTCATGCTCGTCCTGAAATACTCCTGTGTCGCCCGAAAAAATTTTTTCAGCTCGAATTTCTCCATGGTAAAAGCTTTGACGATTTTGTTGCCCGTAATCGTCTCATGAATGAGGTTATATATTTCAGACATTTTAATTTGATTTTGTCTACCGCGTTTTTTAAGGTATTTACTGAATGTAGCCAGAGGAACGCCTGCCAGGGGAGCTATAACAAAAAAAGCTATGGCCAACTGCCAATCCTTGTAAAAGATAAAAACGAGAAGAGCCAGCAGTACAAAAACTTCTTGAATGAAGTCTTTCATACTTCCTGCAAGAGCCTCCTGGACTTTGTCCACATCGCTGGTCAGGCGGGTCATGAGATTTCCCGTGGTCGTGTTGTCGAAATAATTCGCTGATTGGTACATCAAGTGTTCAAAGAGATTATCTCTCAATTTTTTTACAACTTTAAAGCCGACTGATTTCATGAAATACGACGAAAGAAAAGTGAACAATCCCTTCCCGAAGATGACAATCACAAGTAGGACAGGAATGAAATACTCAAGTCGTTCCTGGGTGACATTGAAGGTTTTAAAAATAAACTTAATTAAACCAGTTTTTTCAGAGACCGCCGTCTGGGAAAACTGCAGCATGTCATCAATAATCGGTTGAATAAGATCAATAAAAAGGTAGGTGAAAAAAGCCACAAACAGAGTAAAAAGGAAGGAAAGAATCAGCCTTCGTCTCTCCTTAAGAGCCAGCCTGAACAGGTCAAAAATATCTTTCATCGAATTAAGAACTCCGATACAACAACTTTTGAGCGATCTCGTAGGCATTCAAGGCAGAACCCAGTGTTAAGTTATCCGCCACAGTCCAGATCCAGAAACTATTGGGAAAAGCTTCCTCTTTTTTGATCTGACTGACATGGATATGTTCTTTTCCGGCAACCGTAACAGAGGACACCGGACAGGCTGTTGATGGCGGTAAAAACTTAAAATAGGACGACTGTTTAAACATATTTTCCAAATGCTGGATGTCTGTTTTTTTGTCCAGCTCTATGTAGGACAAAATCGAATATGTATGAAATACAGGAGCTTGCACAATAGATAGGGATAGGGAGAAGTTTTTTTTATCGAGGACTCGGCTGATTTCCTGTTTGACCTGCTTTTCTTTGAGTGCAAATCCACACTCATCAGTTTTTCCCATCTGAGAAAGAAGATTGAAGGCGACCTGTGCCTTAAACACTTTTTTAGAGAAAGCCGCCCCATTCATAATGTCCAGGCTTTGATTCGCCAGTTCTCCTATCCCCGGCTCTCCGAATGCTGATGCGGGTTGAAGAATCATTGATATCGCTTTATTCAGTTCAAATTCTGACAACAAGACATCAAACAAATGAGAAAGGACGATAGTCACGGGATGGGGATTGGCGATCAATCTCGGATTTTCCTTCCTGATTATACGATCGTTTATTCCCGCCACAACTACAGGGATTTTTGTGTCCGTGTTGAACGTTTCACTCAAATCAATAGCCCTGAATTTATGGTTGGAAACTAGAGTCCCGTATTTCCTGTTGACTTTTTTATCCGCTGCCAGGAACACAAGATCGATGTGCTTTAGGGCCTCCTCATCGAGCGGTAAAATCACCCTCGGTTCTCCCTGAAATTCCGTCAACTTTCTGTATTCCTCTTCCACTTCAGGATCGAAGAATTCAATGCTCATGTTTGGAGTATTTTTTTTTCTCAGGACCCTCTTAACTTCTTTCCCTTGAAGTGAATCAGTGCCGACAAGAGCCATCCGGAATTTTTTGTGTTGTTTCATAAATAGACGTTATTCCTCTAAAAAACTCCAGAGTGCAGAATAGCACAATGGTACCCCTATTTCAATTTGACGCGTGTCAGCATCTCTCTTTTAAAGGAAAAGCTGGCTTTTCAATTGACTTTATAAGATGAGAAAATTATACTTAGAAACCAAGTTCAGCGGCGAGGTAGCTCAGTCGGTAGAGCGAGAGACTGAAAATCTCTGCGTCGGCGGTTCGATTCCGTCCCTCGCCATTCCCTCCACGATTTTCCAGCTAATATCTCGGCTCCTCCCAGCTCCATCCTCGCTGAAGACCCCCCCACCTCACCACCATCCAGCTTCGGATGGACAGGGAGTTTCGCCGATATGGAAAAAAATTAGAGAGAGGAATTAGAAAAGGTTTTTTAAAAATTCTCTTAGGTCATTTTCAAATTCCGGGCGCTTGAGGGCAAGTGCAACTGAGGCCTGGAGTAGACCGAGTTTGTGGCCGCAGTCATAGCGCGTCCCTTCAAAAAGATACCCATAGACAGGCTGTGATTCCAAAAGAACTTTAATGGCGTCAGTGATCTGGATTTCACCCCGGTTATCAGGTGAGGTTTGCCGGATGGCATCAAATATCGCGGGATTGAAGACATACCGGCCGATCAATCCAAGGTCAGACTGAGCTTTCCGTGGACCCGGTTTTTCAATCAGGTCTTCCACTTGAAAAACCCTTTCAGAAATCTGTATTGGCTTGATGATACCGTATTTTTTGGTTCCTTCTTCATCCACTCGACCTAAAACAATAATTGTGGCATTGAATTCCTTATACGCATCGATCAACTGTTTGGTGCAGGGCGTGTCACACACAAAAATATCATCCGGCAGGAGAGCGGCAAAAGGCTCCTGTCCTATATAATTCTCCGCCATCCCGATAGCATGCCCCAGACCGAGAGCTTTTTTTTGCCGGATAAAGCAGAATTCAGCCAGATGAGAAATTTTTTTGACGTCCTCAAGAAAATCGATCTTTCCCTTTTCTTCTAAAAAAAATTCGAGCTCGGGACTGCTGTCGAAGTGGTCCTCCATGGTCATCTTGCCCCGGCTGGTGATCACTGCAATGTTTCGGATACCCGACATGACGGCCTCTTCCACTCCATACTGAATGATGGGTTTGTCGACCACTGGGATCATTTCTTTCGGTAGAGCCTTGGTGGCGGGAAGAAACCGAGTTCCGAATCCGGCCGCCGGGATAACAGCCTTGTGTATATTCATTTTTTTTATCCCCTAAAAAAAACTGGGGAAGGGACTTGCCCCTTCCCCATAATTTAACATCCAAAATAAAAATCAGGTAAAATAACTTGCCTTATCGTCCTTCCTTATTTCACCCACTCATAGATGAGAGAAATGTTCAGTGCAAGAATATTCATACCATAGACTCCGGGCATTGCGTTTACGAGAGAGATAGGGATGTCTCTTTCTTTTCCAAAG
>Ga0209991_10001164_pt1 | contig 11922 bp, 7 predicted proteins | sample ChitaG_FD_183167 | JGI IMG/M metagenome (GOLD analysis project Ga0209991, IMG submission 183167) | Deep subsurface microbial communities from South Pacific Ocean to uncover new lineages of life (NeLLi) - Chile_00310 metaG (SPAdes)... | ecosystem: Environmental > Aquatic > Marine > Oceanic >...
TGGCGTATTCGTACAACATTTCTGACAGCCGGGTGGCGTTCATCAAGTCAAGGGCGGCGTCGATCTCATCCAGGATAAAGAACGGCGCCTTTTGATACTCCTGTAAGGCAAAGATAAACGCCATCGCCACCAGGGCCTGCTCCCCACCGGAGAGAGAGTCGATCACGTGCAGTTCCTTCTCCGGAGGGTTCGCCTTGATCAACAGCCCCGAGGAGATGTTCCCTGGCTCCTCTAGCTCCAGGGATGCACTCCCCCCTTGAAACAGCACCTTGAAGATGCGGTCGAACTGAACGGTCAACGCTTCCAAGGTTTCGAGGAAGCGCTCCCGCTTGCGCTCCTCGATTTGGCCGATCAGCAACTCGATCTCGTGCTTTTCCGTCTCCAGGGAATCGACACGCTCGCGGAACAGATTGAACTCCCGCTCGTAGGCCTCGTACTCCTCGATTGCTCGCATGTTCACCGGTTCGAGCCGTCGCAGCTGCCTTTCGTTCTGCTCAATCCGCTGCTTTAGCTCCCTTAGCGAGCCCTCGATGTAGTAAGAGGGATCGTTCTCCTCATCGCCCAGGGTCTCGAGTTCCGCTTGGGCCTCCGCCTCCTCGCGCTCGTAGCGGGTCAGGCCCCGGCGAAGGTTCTCCAACTGCTGATAGGTCTCACGGCGCTTCTCGCGCAGGGCATGTAACTCGTCACTTCGTGTGCTCGCCGCTCCCTTTACCCGGCTTCCCTCCTCCTCTCGGGTGTCAAGCTCCCGCTCTTTCTCCTCCAACAGGGCTTGCCTCTCCTCGATTTTCTCCTCAAGATGGGTAATCTCTTTCTCCAGGTGGGAGATCTGCTGACGTTTCTTCGCTGTATCGAAGCTGGCGCCTTGCACCCCGGCCGCCCCGCTCTTTTTCTTTTGCGAGTCCGGACGCCATCCACCGGTAAGCGCCCCGCCCTTACTCTGCAAGTCCCCGTCGAGGGTGACCGCGCGCACACCATCGACGTCACGTAGCACCTCCAGATCCTCAGTGACAATCGTGTCGAAGAGCACGTATTCCAACGCACGACGGTACTTGGAATCAAACTCGACCAGGTTGATCGCGTAGTCGATCACGCCAGGGAGCTTGAGAGCGTCGGCCGAAGCGAGGCTCTTGCGCGAGACGACTAATCGGCGCAGGGGGAGGATGCGCGCTCGCCCGAGGCGTTTGCTCTTCAAATACTTGATGCAGGCGATCGCGGTTTCGCGCGAATCGACAACGAGGTCGTTCAAGTGGCCACCGGCCGCCGTCTCAAATGCCACCTCGAACCCGGGACGTGGGGTGGCAAGGGAGGCGATCGTCCCGTACACACCACCTTGTTTCCGTTCGAGAAGAGCTTGTACAGCCCGGTTCCCATCACTTGTAGAATCCTTGGCGCGAGCCGCCTCGGCGGCCTTGATTTTCGCTACCTCGTCGATCATCTCTTGCAGGTTCTTCACCTGCTGGCGTTTAAAGTTGATCTCTCCCTGCTTGTGGAGGATCTCCGAGCGTATTCGCTCCACCTCTTTCACCAGTGCGATCTGGTCATCGCTCTTAAGATCATCCTGCATCCCTTCGAGTTCCCACTCCTTGTTCTCGACCTCAAGGTCGAGTTTGGTCACCTCCGCCTCGAGACCCTCGATCCTCTTGACCATCCCACTCCGTTCCTGCTGTGCGCGGCGGAGCTTCTCGGCTATCTTCTCTCGTTTGAGGTGGGTGATTGATCGCTCCAGACGCACCTGCTCCTCGGTCAGCCGTTGGTGCTCCAAGGCGGCATCGCGCTCCTGCGAAAGGGCGCGGAGGCGCCGCCGCCGTTCGGCGAGAATTACACGGTGGGTGTTAAGTTTCGATTTGACATCCTTAAGTTCGACGATTGCTTTTTTCTTCTTTTCGTCATAGGCGGCGATACCGCTTACCTCGTCAATGATTTCACGCCGCTTTATCGGGCCCTTTTTGATCACCTCGGTAATTCTCCCCTGGGCGATCAGTTGCTGGCCGTCAGGGTCGATTTTTGCCTCCTCGAGGATCTCATCGATCAACCCACGAGAACACGTTTTCTCCATGAAAGTATAGGTGGAGGAGCGGCGGGTGATGCGCCGGCCAAGGATGATCTCAGGGGCGTGGTCACCGTTTTCGATGAAGCGGTTGAACACACCTTTCGTGTTATCGAGGTGAAGGGTGACCTGAGCGCTATCAGCGGGAGGGTAGCGCTCTCCCCCATTGAAGATCAGATGTTCCAACCGGTCGGAACGCAGCTGTGACGACCGGCGTCCCATAACGAAGTTAATCGCATCGAACAGATTCGACTTCCCGGAGCCGTTCTCCCCGATGATGGCGGTCAGCCCATCGAAGAACGGGATTACAGTCTGTTTTCGAAACGATTTGAATCCAGCCAACACGACCTTATTGATCTTGGTCATCTCATATACCCGATCTCCTCTCTACGACTGGCGAACAGGTTGAGTTGCACGATCCGCTTTTGAGAGGTAAGAGGAGACTGCGTTGATCTCCCATCGGCGAGAAGCTGTTCGATCTTGTAGCGGTTGTAGTCATTTGGCTCGCTAGCCTCCTCTTCCCACCGAATGATCGATGGAATCGAGACTCCGAGCTTATTGGCCACCACCCGCTTGCTCCATCCGCTTTCAAGCCGGAAATGTTGCAAACGCATTCCTAAACTCTCCATCGTGGCTCCCCCTCAATTGGTTTACTAATATAACTTCTGTTACGCATGATCGCAAAAAAAAGGATGGGAGGGGCGGTTTGAGCCCCTCCACAACGTATTTCAGCCCCTCACCCAATTTTTTTGCACTTTTAAGTCCCCATGAAACCCCAGATGAGCGCTCCAACCCCGGCAAGGAGAGCGATGATGGCGAGGAAGTAGAGAGTGCTCACCTGCGCCTGGAGATCGGCGACCATCGTTCCATCCTCAAGCGTCATCAGCCGCGCTTCATGGTCCTCAAGGAGACTCATGTTGGCTAGAATGCCGCTCTTGTTGGCTTCAACATCGTTTGCCAGCCCGGCAATCGCATGATCGAACCCCTCCAGCTTGGCACGGTTGTTGTCAAGCCTAATCGACAAGGCACTCATTGTACGCTCAAGCTCAAGCACCTTCTTCTTGAACGTTCCCACATCCTCATCCTCGATCTTCTGCACTCGGGCCACAAGGTCTTCGTGGCCCTTTTTCAGGGCGGAGATGTCGGCGAGAATAGCGACCTTGAACGCGCTATAAGTGGCGGAGAGCTCGGAGAGACCGGCCTCAAGGGCAATGATGCGCACCTTGAACTCCTGCTGTACATTGGACATCTTGTTGATATCTTCCCGCAGGCTGACGATCCTCCCTTCGGCTGCTTTAAGCTCGAGGGTAACGGCATCGAGGATGTTACGCAGATTTTTGCTATCTTCATCGAGGCGAACGATGCCAGCCATATTACCTTTCACTTCACCGATCAGCTCGCCCATGAACGACTCCAGGCCCTCGAAGACGGCCTCCATCGCCGCGAGTTCCTGCTCAAGTAGCTCAGGGACTGCCTCGCCACCTCCCTCTTCCTGAGCATGAACCACTGCCAGGAAAAAGATAAGCGATAAGGCAGCCACCAGAGCGATAGAAAGCGCTTTCTTCATCGTCTTCCTCCTTCTACTCTTTCTGAATAAACGCTCGATGAGGATAGCCGGGAGAGCTCCTTTCTATAAGGACCGCTGCGGCAAAAGGCGTGACTGTTTGTCGGTCCTGGTACGGACAGGTGTCCCGTATTTACGCGGGGATAGATCGTCACTATAACAGGTCACTACCTCATTCGAAGCGTGGAAGATGAGCGGATCGTCCCTGAGTGCAGGTTGGTCAATCGTTGCGCGGCGATTATGAGACAAACAAGTGGACAGAAGCTTCGCGAGGTGATCCCCTTGCTCGGATGCCAGGAAACCTCCATGGGGTTTGGGTTAGCACTAAAGTTCCTCCTTGAAGTGATTCTCTGGGCGTGTTACAATTGCGCGATTTTTGGAAACGGTAATCAAGGCCCACTGGTACCATAGTTATCAAAGCGGAGGGCCTTTAAGGCAGGGGGGTTAAAAAGAACGCAAGCAACACGTATCTAAAACAAAAGGGGTGCATGTAGCAACATGACGGCCTTAATTGCGATACCAGCTGTGATTTCGGTGCTAGCTCTGGGAAGCGCGTTCTTCTTCAACCGATCGGTGGTGCGAAAGGCGCAGGGGACCGACCGGATGAAGGAACTACAGGGATACATCCGCTCGGGCGCGTTTACCTTCATGCTGGAGGAGGCGCGGGTGATGGGAATCACCATGCTCATCATCGGTGCCATCCTATGGATCCTGTTCTACTGGGAGATCGCGGTGGCGTTCTGGATCGGATCGGTACTTTCCATGGCCGCCGGGTTCATCGGGATGAACGCGGCGACCCGTGCCAACGCGCGCACGACGCACGCGGCACGCAAATCGTTCAAGGATGCGCTCAATGTCGCCTTCTCAGGCGGGAGCGTGATGGGCCTCTCGGTCGCGGGGTTGGCTCTGATCGGCCTCGTCATTGTAATAGTCCTCTTCCGTCACCTGTTTAACCCAGAGACCCTCCACATCCAGACGAAGTACCTGTTCGGGATCAAGGGAGCCGGGGTCAACTTCATAAAGGGGGCCTTGGCCGTCAGCGCCTACTCGATGGGCGCCTCTCTCGTCGCCCTGTTCGACCGTGTCGGCGGCGGGATCTACACCAAGGCCGCGGATATGGCCGCTGATATGGTGGGGAAGGTGGAGATGCACATCCCCGAGGACGACCCGCGCAACCCGGCGACGATCGCCGATAACGTCGGCGACAACGTGGGAGACGTCGGCGGACTGGGCGCGGACCTCTTGGAGTCTTTCGTCGGCGCGATCATCTCCGTCATCGTCATGGCCCTCTACATTTACGTCGGACGTGCAAACGCCAGTATCCAAGGGATTATCAGCAAGCTTGGGCTGAGTGCGGGCCTGAATGAAGCCACCTATTGGTGGGTCCTGATCGCGCCACTGATGATCGCCGGTGGGGGGCTCTTCGCGAGCCTCCTCGCGATCATCTACATCCGCTTTTCCCGCCGACAAGAGGGAATGCAAGCGGTGTTGATGAACGGGACGCGCCTTGCCGCTGTGCTCACCGCGGTTACCACCTTCCTCTTCTGCTGGTTCTCGCCGCTGGGTTTAAACATCTTCTACGCGGTGATCCTCGGACTTGCTGGTGGAATTGCGATCGGTTTCTTCTCCGAGTATTTCACGTCGACCCGCTACAAGCCGACGCGTGAACTTGCCAGGATGAATCAAGACGGGCCGGCGATCGCGGTCACCGAAGGGCTGGCACTGGGGATGATAAGCACCTTTTTACCAGTGATTGTCATCGCAGCAGCGACGATCGGCGCCTATCAGTTTGGCGGACTCCTCGGGGTAGCGTTCACCGCGATGGGGATGCTCTCCTTCGTCGCAATGACCGTCGCCGTGGATACCTACGGCCCGATCGCTGATAACGCCGGTGGAATCGCCACCATGGCCGAGCTCCCTCCGCAGGTGCGCGAACGCACAGACAAGCTCGATTCGATCGGGAACACCACCGCTGCCATCGGAAAGGGGTTCGCCATCGGATCGGCGGCCTTCGCCGCCCTCGGACTGATCGCCGCCTTTATGTGGTCGGCGATCGGGAGCGCATCGCAGGTCGTTCAACCCCAGCTTCCGATCATCGGACAGATCGCCGCGCAGTTCTCCCCCTCAGGGAGTCCAATCCAGGTCGGGGCATTCGTCATCGCCGGGTTGATGCTTGGGGCGATGGTCCCCTATGTCTTCTCCGCCCTCCTCATCCGTGGGGTCAGCCGCACGGCCGGTGTCCTCGTTGAGGAGATCCGTCGTCAGTTCAAGGAGAACCCGAAGATCATCACGGGTGAAGAGATGGCCGACTACAACCGGTGCATCAGCATCACCGCCTCTGGGGGGCTCCACAAGATGTTCCTCCCGGCGATGATCGCCGTCGTCACCCCGATTGCCTTCGGGCTGATCTTCGGACGCTACGCCCTGGGGGGCTTCCTGATCGGAGCGCTCCTCTCGGCGATTCAGCTCGCCATCTTCTGCGGCAACTCCGGTGGGGCGATGGATAACGCCAAGAAGTACATCGAAGAGGGGCACTTCGGCGGTAAAGGTTCCGAGGCGCATGATGCCGGGGTAACCGGGGACACCGTTGGGGATCCGTTGAAGGACACGGTTGGACCTTCACTGGATATTCTCATCAAGCTGATGTCGGTGATCTCCCTTGTGTTCGCATCCCTGTTCCCGATCTATCCGGTCTTTATGTAGGAGAGTGATGAGGGCCCCGCTTCTCGCAAGCGGGGCCTTTTTGCTATATGGTGAGGATATGAACAGGCCGTTCTTGATCGGCGAACGATCGTATCTGCGGCCGCTGGAGGAGAATGACATCGACCGTTGCCTTATCTGGGTGAACGACCCGGTGGTCACGGCGACCCCCACCCTGAGAAGGAGGAATGGGGGAAGGAGTATACTCCCAAGGCGGCATAGTCGATCGTGGGTTATCGGTTCAACCAGTTGAATGAGGAGGAAGTAGGTGGAAAAGAAAACTAATTTCAAGCGACATCATCCCCTTTTCCGGCGGTATGAGAAGAACCCCATCCTCTACCCAGAGCAGTGGCCCTACCCGGTAAACGCGGTCTTCAACCCCGGAGCCACAGAGGTAGATGGTGAGACGCTCCTCTTGGTGCGTGTCGAAGATATGCGTGGCTTCTCCCATCTCACCGTCGTCAGGAGCAAGGATGGCAAGACGGATTGGCATGTGGAGCCGCATCCAACCCTGGAACCGGACAGGGATGCCAGCGAGGGGAAGTGGGGCCTGGAGGACCCGCGGATCGTTTGGCTGGATGAGCGAGGAGAATACGCGATCACCTACGTCTCCTTTTCCAGCAGCGGGCCGCTCGTCTCCCTGGCGCTGACGCAGGACTTCAAAAAATTTACTCGGATAGGTCCCATTGTGCCACCTGAGGACAAGGATGCCTCCCTCTTTCCGCGGCGGTTCAACGGACGCTACGCCCTAATCCATCGCCCGATCATCCGCGGAGAAGGCGATATCTGGATCTCCTTCTCCCCCGACCTGAGGCATTGGGGAGACCATCGGGTGCTGATCCCCACAAGGCCCGGGTGGTGGGACTGCCATCGCGTGGGCCTGGGCACGCAACCGATTGAGACCCCCGAAGGCTGGTTGATCATCTATCATGGGGTTCGCGTAACCGCCTCGGGGAGCATCTACCGGGTCGGCCTCGCGCTGCTGGATCTGGAGGAACCCTGGAAGGTTCAAAGAAGAAGCGATGAATGGGTCCTGGGGCCGAGAAAGCCGTATGAGCAACTCGGCGATGTGCCGGGGGTCACCTTCCCCAGCGGGGCGATCTTCGAGGAGAAGACGGGGGAGCTCCGTCTCTATTATGGGATCACGGATACAACTGTTGGGTTGGCCACAGCCGATATGGACCAGGTCTTAAGCTTCCTCCTCTCTTGCCCCTCCCCAACGGCGGGAGAACCTCATGGCTAAACTGAGGATCGCCATGCTCGCGCCGATCTCCTGGCGGGTCCCGCCGCGCCTCTACGGACCGTGGGAGTGGGTGGTGAGCCTCCTCACGGAGGGTCTGATCTCTAAGGGCGTGGACGTGACGCTCTTTGCCACCGGGGACTCCCAGACAGCCGGGAAGCTTCATTGGATCTGCCCCCGTCCCTACTCGGAGGACCAAAATCTCGATCCCAAGGTTTGGGAGGCTCTCCATATCTCAGAGACCTTTGAACACGCGAGGGAGTTCGACCTGATCCATAACCATTTCGACTTCCTCCCTCTTACTTACTCCGGCTTGGTCTCGACGCCGGTTCTCACCACCATCCATGGCTTCTCCTCACCCAAGATCCTGCCCGTCTATCGTCAATACAACCATCGCGTTCATTACGTAGCCATCAGCGAGGCCGACCGCCGGCCCGAGCTGGAGTATGTCGCGACGATCCATCATGGTCTCCCATTAAATGATTACAGGTTCCACGAAGGACCTGGCGAATATCTTCTCTTCCTCGGCCGCATCCATCGCGATAAGGGAACCTCCGAGGCGATTCAGGTGGCGCGACGCGTGGGGCTGCCACTGATCATCGCCGGAATTGTGCAGGACGAGGAGTATTTCAGGACCAACGTAGCCCCTCAAATCGATGACAAAACGGTCCGGTACCTCGGCACGGTGAGCCCTAAGCAGAAGATCGAACTCTTGGGAGAGGCCCGGGCCCTTTTGCACCTGATCAACTTTGACGAGCCCTTTGGCCTGACGGTGATTGAAGCGTTCGCCTGCGGCACGCCGGTCATCGCGACCCGCCGGGGGGCGATGCCTGAGGTGATCCGCGATGGGGAGACGGGCTTCCTGGTCGATAGTCTGGAAGAGGCCATAGAAAGCTTGCAGAGGATCGACGACATCGATCGGGAAAGATGTCGAACATGGGTGGAAGAACACTTTACCCAAGGACGGATGGTCGAGGAGTATCTGCAAGTCTATGAGGAGATTTTGGGGGGAGGAAGGGAGGCATCATAGCTAAACAAGAGGCGGTGCTAAAACCGATCCAGGTAGCCTTCGTCGGGACCTACCCCCCGCGCCAATGCGGAATTGGGACGTTCACCCACGCTCTGGCCAAGGGGATCGCTCAGCTTCAAGGGGGAGCCATCGGCACGACTGAGACCGTGCGCGTGGTCGCCCTGAGCAACGGCCAAAAGAGTTACAACTATGGCCCTGAGGTCCCGTTTGAGATTCAGGCTCAGCAGCAAATGGATTACCGGGAGGCAGCCGATTTCCTCAACCTCTCTGAAATCGAGGTCATCTGCTTGCAGCACGAATTTGGCATCTTCGGAGGGGACGATGGGGCCTACATTCTTGACCTGCTCGGCAATCTAACAAGACCTGTAGTGACCACACTTCATACCGTCCTCCAGGAGCCCACCAAAGGACAACTGGAAACGTTGAAGGCCGTCTGTTCGCGTTCCACGCTCGTAGTGGTGATGGCGCAAAAGGCGATAGAGCTGTTAGTGGATGTCTATGACGTCCCAGCGGAGAAGATCCTCCTGATCCACCATGGCGCCCCGGATGTGCCCTTTCTCGATCCTGCCTATACAAAGGACCAATTCCAAGCCGAGGGGCGGCGGGTGATCCTTTCTTTTGGCCTGCTCAATCCCAATAAGGGCATTGAAGGAGCGATCGAGGCGATAGCCTTTTTGGTAAACGAGTTTCCCGACCTGCTCTTTATCGTACTCGGCGCGACCCATCCCGAGGTGAAACGGCGCTTCGGTGAGGAGTATCGCCTCTCCCTGGAGAGGCTGGTCAAGCGCAAGGGACTGGAGGAGCACGTCGTCTTCTATAACCGCTTTGTCAGCCTGGAACAACTGATCCGATTTCTGGTCGCGGCGGATATCTACCTAACTCCTTATCTGGCGAAGGAGCAGATCACCTCGGGGACGTTGGCCTATGCCGTGGCCTGCGGCAAGGCGATCGTCTCCACGCCTTACTGGTATGCGCAAGAGCTGCTGGCCGAAGGGAGGGGGCATCTGGTACCGTTCCGGGATCCAGATGCCTTAGCGCGCCAACTGCGTGAGCTCCTCGATAATGAGACGGAGCGGGATGCCCTGCGTAAGCGTGCCTATCAGTTCGGGCGGCAGATGGTGTGGCGCGAGGTGGCCGGAGCCTACATCGAGGCCTTCAGACGTGCGCTACAGGAATGTCGGGAGCCAGCTATCGGCCTGCGCATAAGGGAGCGGACCGCGAAGCGACCCTCCCTACCGGAGATCAAGCTGGACCACCTGCGGCTGTTGACCGATGATACCGGCATCCTGCAACATGCGATCTTCACCACGCCGGATCGCCGGCATGGCTACACTACCGATGACAACGCCCGCGCCGTGGTGGTGGCCATCATGAACTGGGAACTATTCAAAGACGAGGGCATCTTGCCGCTATTGCAGCGCTACCTCTCTTTTCTCAATTATGCCTTGGGCAAGGAGAGTGGCCGCGTGCAAAACTTCATGGCCTATGACCGGCACTTTATTGAGGAGGTAGGATCGGAGGATAGCCATGCACGGACGCTATGGGCCCTGGGAACTGCGGTGGCTCACTCTCCTCTTGACTCGATCCTGGGGCTCACCACCCAGATGTTCCAGCAGGCATTGCCGGTCTGCGAATCTTTCACCTCGCCGCGGGCGTGGGCCTACTCCATCCTCGGCTCTTTGGCCTACCTGGAGCGCTTTAGTGGTGACCGTGAGGCCCAACGCATCTGCATCATCTTAGCCCAGCGTCTTTTGAAGTCCTTTATCGATAATAGATCGGCCGACTGGCCATGGGGCGAGGATATCGTCACCTATGACAACGCCCGGTTGCCGCAGGCGCTCATTGCCGCCGGGCACTACCTCACCGAAGATGACATGTGCCACCAAGGGTCGCGATCTCTTAACTGGCTCCTTGAGATCCAAACCGATGCGCAAGAGGGAAACCTCTCGCTCATCGGCAACAACGGCTGGTTAAAGAGGGGAGAGGAGAGGGCCCGATTTGACCAGCAACCGATTGAAGTCGCGGCGCTCATTGACGCCTGCTATGAGGCCTATCTCGTGACACAGGAAAAGGAATGGTTTAAATCAATTGAATTATGCTTCGACTGGTTCTTCGGACAAAACGACGTCCACCAAGCCCTCGTCGACCTCCAAACCGGGGGGTGCAGGGACGGTTTGCATTCAGCCGGGGTCAACCAAAATCAGGGGGCAGAATCGACCCTCTCCTGGCTGATGGCGCTCCATCGCGTCCATAAGATCCTCCATGAGAAGCATTCACCGATTTAACCGTGTCCTTTTGAGGGTCGGCGGGCACTCGAGACCGGCAGGAGGATAACGATGCGCTTTGCGGCGATCATGGCCGGTGGACAGGGCAAGCGGCTGTGGCCCTTAAGCACAAAGGAGAGGCCGAAGCAGTTCCTGAAGTTGCACGGAGAGCGGACGCTGCTTCAGGAAACGGTAGAGCGAGTTGCCCTGCTGATACCCCCTGAGAAGACCTACGTGGTGGTCGGGAAGGAGTACGTAGAGGTTGTGCTCGAACAACTCCCCGCTTTGCCACCGGATAACATCATCGTTGAGCCAATGGGACGGGGAACGGCACCCTGTGTGGGCCTAGCAGCGTTGAGACTTTCGCGGATAGACCCTGAAGGAGTGATGATCGTCCTTCCGGCAGACCACGTGGTTAAAGATAAAGATCGCTTCCTGAAGCTTCTTGAGAAGGCGGCAACGCTCGCCGCGGAGGGAACACACCTGGTGACCCTGGGAATCACGCCGGATCACCCGGCCACCGGGTACGGGTACATCCAGGCATCCACCCCGTGGCCAAAGAGCGGTGCCGTCGTGGAGTCCGAGGTGCTGGAGGTGGAGCGATTCATCGAGAAGCCCGATAAAGAAACGGCAAAGCGGTTCTTAGACGAAGGCGGCTACTTCTGGAATAGCGGGATGTTCATCTGGCGGGTCGATACGATCCTCCGTGAGATGAAAGTGCAGATGCCAAGCCTGCACGCTGGTTTAATGACGATCGAGGAACGAGTCGGAGCGCCTGACTATGAAGAAGTACTTGCGCGGATCTATCGTCAGCAAGACATAATTTCGATCGACTACGGCGTGATGGAGAAGAGCGATTGCGTCTTGGTGTTCCCCACCGGAGAGATCGGCTGGAGCGACGTCGGCGACTGGACCGTGCTGAATGAGATTCTCGAGACAGACGGAGAAGGAAACGTCATTCAGGCCCATCACATCGGGATCGATACGGCAAACAGCATCATCCTCTCCAAGCACGCGGACGTCAAGGACCGATTGGTGGCTACCCTTGGGCTATCGGATCTTGTCATTGTAGATACC
>Ga0209991_10001165_pt1 | contig 11919 bp, 9 predicted proteins | sample ChitaG_FD_183167 | JGI IMG/M metagenome (GOLD analysis project Ga0209991, IMG submission 183167) | Deep subsurface microbial communities from South Pacific Ocean to uncover new lineages of life (NeLLi) - Chile_00310 metaG (SPAdes)... | ecosystem: Environmental > Aquatic > Marine > Oceanic >...
TGAGTTATTAGATGGCCTAACCGTGTATCTCCCTGGTCACTATCCCCTCACCGTCAGCCACGGTCAAGCCCGAGGGTGTGCGCTATCGAACACTCGGTGCATCTGTCGCCGGCTGAGGTGGACGTAGACTTGAGTCGTCGAAATGCTTGCGTGACCCAAGAGCTCCTGGACCGTGCGTTAGAACTCTACTCTGGGAAGCAAAAAAACTCCGCGCCACGGCCTGCTCAGACCGGCGGGGAGCCGCCCACCAGGATACCACACTTGAAAGGAGACATGGCAATGGGCAACAGTATTCTACAGCAGAACTCGGAACAGGGCAAGCCCAAGGCCCTGGCCTTTAGTCTGTCGCTTGAGCCAGGGAGCAGCGCTACCGCGCAATCACATAAAAGCCCCATCCAGCTACTACCGCGACGGCAGCAGTTGAGAACCCCATAAGCCTCCAGGCGAAGCCCTCGGCATAAGGGTATCGCCTGGCCAGGTACACCGTAGCCACTGGCAAGGCAAGGGTGAGACACGCTTTCAGAGTCCAGAAAGCAGTCGCGCCGAATCTGCCGAGGATGAAAGCGGGCAAGGGGCTCGCTTCAACTCCACCCGATTGCAGCCCAATGCAAGTGGCTGCGGCGTCCAGTGCGTTGACAGCAAACCAGGCGATGACATTGTTCATGCTGGACGGTCTTGCATCGGTCAGAGATTTCGCTTCAATATCCATTTCGGCTGTATGGTCGTTATAGTGATTGTGGCGTAACCTCTAATGGCCCTACCGCGCCTAGCCGTATTTCGATGTGAACTGTAGCGGTGCGCTCATAGTGGGCCTTTGAGGAACTGATACCATTTCGAAAGTCTGTCTCCCTTTGCGTCTTGGAGCACTAATTCATCCAAAAAGTCAACAATGTGCTTTTGTCGCTCAACTTTTCGATATGCTCTCAGCCACTTGTCTCTAGCAACATTTGGCACGCTGTTCAGCCGCTTCGAGTAGCGAAGCACGTACTGGTATGCTAAGATCTGCAATGCTGTCTCCCCGCCTAGACTTAATCTTCTAAAGAAGTTCCCAAGCTTCTCTTTCTGGTCATCGAATTCTTCAGTTCTCATAACTTCTGCCTCCCAATATAGTATCACTAATGACTTGTGGAACACCGGCCTAACGTTGCTAATCAGCCGCGCGTCTTCTTGCGTCGGCTGCATTAGCCTAGTTGGGCGGCACACTGATCTGAAAAACTCCTATTTAGCTGTTACCAACGCACATTTGGCGGTTTGTGAGCAAGTATCAATTCAACAAAATGATCTAGCCCACGCTTTTCTAATTCCTCGATGAATACCGGCCAAGGTGGAATGTTGCTACAATAGGGGTTGTCGCAGGCACCGGTATACATACCACCGCCGCGGCCGGAGTAAAGACCTCCACCAACGCCAGTATATAAACCTCCGCCTACGCCCGTGTATAAGCCTCCACCTACACCTGTGTAAAGACCGCCGCCGACTCCGGTGTAGAGACCACCACCAACACCGGTGTACATGCCACCACCTACCCCTGTATACATTCCCCCTCCTACACCAGTGTAAGCGCCACCACCTACGCCAGTGTACATTCCGCCTCCAACGCCAGTATACAGACCGCCTCCAACACCGGTGTATTGGTCACGTGGCCACATAAGACTTCCTCCTTTCAGCCGCCCAACGTCACGGCTGAGCAGCGGCGGGAAAAACCTACGCACGACCCATCGCTGCACAGCAGCCTCTGATTCCTTCTCACTTGGTCAAGGCCAACAACGTTCCCGCCGTCTGCTCCAGCCAGTTGTTAGGTGCTCGCTTGGGGGAAGAGGCGTGTTTTGGGAAGCCCCATATCCACAAGAGCTTTGCGCAACTCAGTAAGCATCTGTAACTCGCGCGAAATGAATATGAAACGTGCGTGGGAATCGTAGTAGCACCCACTACAGCCGAGGGCAGAAAGCTGGGTGAGCTTGCTCTGCATCTGTTCCTTTGGATTGCGTGCACGAGAGAAGGACTGATCGAACGCGAAGACTAACTGAAAGTCGTGGCAGTGCTGTGCCAGTTGGGCGAAGGAAACGTGTTTGTCCGTCGCTCGACCAGATACCCCAGTGTCGGGATCTACAAAGAGCGCACGTTTCTCACCTGTCTCACACGAGACTCGGACGTGCTCCACGCCGAGAAATCGGTAGAAGGTCTTCTCGCTCTTGCCCCAACTACCGGAGAGCATTGGGTCCACGTACACGGCATACCCGAGAGATCGCAGGACACCGCTGAAGAAGCGCTTCACTATGTCGTACGAGTCGCCGAGGAATATAGGGTGCATCGTTCTTGCACCTATCGGGGCGGATCAGGCGCGCTGTCAAGCGTCGCCTGCATCCGGCTTGTTGGGCCTTTCCGATCGTGATAATACGCTCTTCATCTTATCTTTCACGGATTCTGTGATCTGTGGATAGAGGACGTCTATCTCCGTGAACAAACTATCAAGGATGGGGATGGCATCTTCGCATCTTTGATTAAATTCTGCTTTGCCCTGTTCGCTCCACTGCTGAGAGAGCGAAGGCGCATCGGGTGCAATCATGCGGTTAAGTTTATTGAACATGACTTCCGCATCCTGCAAATTACGCTTCACCTTGTGAAGGCTCTGGAACACATCCTCATCAAGGTAGGCACGGTATTTGTAGAGGCGTTCAGTCAGGATATAGAGTTCTTCACCGAATTGGCTTACGTCAGGATGTACTGACCAATTCGTAGGATTCTTATAGTCCTGCTTGAGGCGTCGAAGCCGCTTACGAAAATCGTTTCGAAGTCGGTACACTAGCTCAACCACTTCTGGATAAATGGCATTCTCACGCGCGAGCAGGTCTAGACTTCGTTTTTTCTCGACCTCGAGTGTTGCTTTGTCCAACTCTTGGCGCCGTGAGAACTGATACTCGACTGATTTGGCAATCCACTGTTTGAGAAAGAACGCCAGCAGCCCTGCCAGTCCGGTTAGTATTGCACCATCAGCAAGAATTCTTATCAGAAGCTCGTTCATGAATACTCCTTATGCGGTTCTTGGCCCAACTCCAGTTGTGCCAAATGGCGTGTACCCGCTGTTTAGGTGTACACGACATTTGGCACTACTATAGATTGTGTCCATATGGCAGGTACGTCGATTAGACTACCTGCCATATGGCACAATCTATGATTATATAGAATGTCCATTATTGGACATAGCCAACTTGTACGCTTGGTAGCCTTCCGGGTCCCAGTACGTCTCTTCCACAATTATCTCAACCGTAGTTGAACGCACCCTCCGCTTCCGATTCCCTCGATACCGCACCCTGACCAGACGTTCTGCATACCTCTCTTGCCATTGCTTTGTCCCGGGTGCCCCAGGTGACAGACTCTTCACTACCCGACCCGCTTTCTCGAATCCCCTCCCTATCTCACTCCCCCCTTTCTACTTACCACGTAGTCTATTATACCCCCAACTCCCTTTTCTGTCTAGAGCAAAACTTTCCCTTGACACCCTCTCAAAGTAGGATAGGTCGTCAGCGAGTTAGCCCCCATGTTTCACCTTCGTTTGGCAACAAAAAAGCCACCTGTGCGGTTGACGCAGGTGGCTTTTCATAATATACTGTCTCTTGTCAGGCCGTCCGAGTCGGCTTGGTCGCCCCCTGGCGCACCAACCGCCGAGGGCTTTTGCTTTTCATGTTGACTTTGGCCTAACCATAACACACACTTCGCCTATCTACGCAAGTCCCCGTTTCCACCAGCTCTGCCCCAACTTGGTCCGCTGGGGGCACCGGGATATAGTAGGGACGCACCTCCAACACGATGCGGTCTGTGATGACGACAGGTTGTATATTGCGTCTATCGCTTCTCCTTCTCAACAACAAGCACCGGGGCACCCACGAGGTCATGGTCTATCGAGGTGCGGTCAATACCATCAATGTCCGTGAGGCAGAACTGCTCAAGGAGGCGGTCAGGGTTAATGCTCCAGCCCTTGTTCTGTCGCATTGCCATCCTAGCGGCGACGCCACCCCCTCACCTGAGGACGTGCACGTGACCAGCTTGACCAACAAGGCAGCCAGCGTGTTGGGAATTACTCTGGTGGATCACCTTATTGTCGGTAAAGACTCCTGGGTCTCCTTGAAAGAGCGGGACTATCCTTTCCCAAGGATGAGATTTCTTTCAGCCTGATCGGCAGAAAATCAAAAGCTCACCTGATAGCCAACAGTGTCTATCGTCGGGAGATTCCACCCGATCGAATCATCCGCACCAAAGGATTACGATCATTCCTAAAACAAAAAAATAGATCTGGGGATTCCGGAGGCTCGCCTCAGAAACGAGGGTCAATGCCTCACTGGAACCAGTGCTAGTTCGGCCCACGGAGTGGTTACCGTGAGGCCCCTAGTCGCCCGATCCATAGTTATCATAGCAGAAAGGCGGCGATTGTCGACTCACAAATTTTAGGAGCGCCTGTTCCAAAAATGGGGAAATTCGTGGTAAGATAGGCGCATCTTCGACGGAAGGGTGAGAGATGCGCCTGTGTGTGTATTCCCCAAGTAGAGCCGACTGTGATGGAGCCGCTGAAGGTGTGTCCCTGCCCTGTTGATTCACGATTCAAAGCACATCCCTCACTCACACGTGCCGAAGCAGGCCAGCCACTGATCATCACAACAATCGAGCTTCTGGACAACCCAGAAGCTCAACCTTTCTTGGAATCTCTCTTGGTTGGAGCCGATCACCGCGCGGGTATGCTCGGCAACCGGACCGCGTCAACGATATCCTTTCCGCCTGGGGCAGCACGAGTCGGAACACGCATGCCAGTGTCAGGATTGTACATACCAACTATGATAGCGTATTCACTGCTGCCCAGCGCTTCCGGCAATAGAATGCTATGCTGATCGAGCACATACTCTCCTGGTTTCCAAGTGTCGGTCCAGCGCAGTCCTTTTCCAGGGAACGAGTCATTTTGAGCCACGATCGTACCAGCCTGATCAACGATATGAACGAAGACCTTCCAGTTTTCCTCGACAGGCTCGACAGACTTCCAATACAAGGTCAGATCGATTGACTGCGCTGAGCCAGTCAACTCGTAGCCTTCCAGAAGAATGTGGCCATTGGCAAACTCGTAGGCAACTGAGTTCGCGATGCTTGGTCTCCTCCAAATGCGTTCTGGCTCCTCAACCTCAATCAAGGTAGCGTGCATCATCTCTGTGCTCCCAACTGCGCCGATATGGACCGTGTAGATGCCCGGCTCGGCTCGACGTGGTACCTTCAGCCAGTAACGTGCCGCATAAATTGCACTCTTGGGTCCTCCACCGGACAGAGACGGTGCTGGCAGATTCCATACCTGGCGATCCACCGTGGTGCCGGATGCATCGTGCAACTCTAACTGCACGCCCGGACCCGGATTCGCCTCCGCCAATACCATCCAGTAAGCGTCAACGGGGAAGGAGATGCCCGGACTGGTTACGGCGTCGTTGGACATGCCGATCAGCCTTGCTCCGTCGGCGATCAGCTCAAGTGATGGAGTGCTCTTGAGCATGATTCTCTCAGGAGACACTTGGTCCCCCGGAGTAATAGCTAAAGATTCCATGCCGACCTCCGCTTCCGGTTCGGACCGATCCTTCTGCAGAACTTGGATCGCGCCAGAAGCGCTTTCGGAAAAAGGGGCCGGGGGCAGGATGAAGTAGTGTGCGCTGCAACTGGCGGCATTCGAAGTGTCACCGACCTCGAATTCGTGGCTGACCCAATCATGCTCAGTGTCGACTCTGAACACCAAAGTTCTGTCACGCAGGAGCTCTGTGTTGCCAGACCAACAGAGCGTCAACTCAGCGAGGCCGTCCGCCTCAAGAGGCCACGGTCGAATCTGATAGCTGTCAAGCAGGAGGTCCGCGGTGACGGGCTGGTGAACTGCTTCCTGAAAAGGTGTGCCCCCCGGGAGTGAGTCAATGGGAGTGACGCGAAAAAGGCGCCGCCGGTCGACCTGATGTTCGGCAAAGACGATCTGGTAGTCCGCCTCGTCGATCAAGTCGAGCCATTCAGCGCCCCAAAAGTAGGCTGGATGTCCAGCATTCAAGTAACCTTGCACTTTGCGAGCTGATGGCACATCGTCAATCACGATCTCGAGATCCTTGCGGAATCCTTCGATTTCCTGCTGGTACCGCAGTGCCTGTCCTGTTGACCACCCTGTGACCAGCAAGCTATTACTCTGCACATGATCAAGTATGACAAGCGAGCGCTCGTCGATGTATCGTTCTTGCGATACGTCGTTGGCTTGCCAGGAATCCCGCCCATGGACAACCACCACCGCCGCCACCATAATCCAGATCACACTTTCCACGAGCCAAGGCTTCTTCACAAGGGGTCGGAGGCCTTTCAACCACAACAACAACTCTGCCAGGCCAAACCCCATGAGAATGGCATTGATCACCTGCAAGTGAGGAAAGAAGGCAAAGATGTCTCCCACCCTGTACACGGTCAAGAACACGATCGCTAGAAGCCAAGAGATGCCAAAAAGTAGCACGGTGCCGCAGGAGCGAGGCTCTATCCTCCAGTAGCTGTAGACCAGGCCAACCATCCCCACGAGCAAGCCAGCAACACCCATTTGCTGTTGCAACAACGGCCAGATGATGGTCGCAAAGTGCTCGGGCAACTTCTTGAAGGAGAACCATTGGCTACCGCTGTGCAGCACGTATCCCAGGAATGCGCGAAAGGTCGGCCAATCCCCCCGGATGTAGGTCAGCAGGTAGGGAGACAGCCCCAGCACAAAGGCAATCACAATCGCAGCGGCCCACCGTAGCGACAGGTCTTTATACAGCCTCTCACACAGGATATAGGCGACGATACCTGGGAGGAGCAGAATCACCATCCGATGGTGAGCCAAACCCAGTCCCACGAGGAAGGCTGTGAGCGGCAGCAGTGATGCCCTCGACGGGCGGCTCCAGAGCAGGGTCAGAAGGATGCCCGATACCAGGAGCGTATGTAGAGTGTAGATCTCGGCGATAACCGCCTGCGACCAGAAACCCGAGGTTACGGCAAGCATCAGGCCCGCAAGGGCCGCCGCCACCACGCGGCGTGTGACCCGGTAGACAAGGACCAAAACCATGCCCACCGTAAGGGCCGCAAACACACCGGACAGGAGGTTCATCTTGGCCGCTACACTGCCGAAAGGACAGGCAGTGATCCAGGCGTGCCCGAGCAAGATGTACAGGGGATAGCCCGTGGGGTGCGGCAGATCGAGGGTAAAGGCCACCCGCTGGAACTCGGCTGTGTCGCCCCCGTACACACCGGGATTGGCGGTCTGCAGATAGAGGATCAAAGCAATCGCTGAGGTCACAATGAACAACAGCACAGTTTTCCATTGTCTTGTGTTAGTCCTGGCCATCGGCATGCCCTTGCGGTTCTTTGAATTGCGCCCGTATTATATCTCAGCGCTGCATGGCAGTCAACTGCCGTCGCTGGAGACGGCGACAAAGCTCTTGACTTGCAAGGCCTGTTTACGTTCCAAGAATGGCGGAAAGCGTTCTCCCCGAAAGCTACAGACCAGTACAACTGGACACACGCGGCCATCCAGAAGGTTTGATCTGAGATGCTACGAGCGTGCAAGTTTCGGGGGAGATGCGGTTGTCCAGAGCTCCCTTGAATTGCCCGCTAACGATCGCGCACTACTAGCGGTAGAAAGATCCTGTAGCCCACAAACACGCTGACGCTATCCGACGATGGGTTGTCATCACTATCGATCGCGGTCAGCGTGACAACGTGTTGTCCTGCTGACAGGCTTGTGAGCGCCTGTTTTCCTGCCCCAAGGTCACCGTCCCGGTCAGAGCTCCAGTGCAGGGCTGCGTCGCCCAGCGTGCCATCTTCCAAGTCATACGCGTAGCCCTGCAGCCACAGTGGGGTACCCACGGTAATTGCGATATCTCCTTTCGGCGAAAGAATGAAGGCCTCCGGCCCCTTGCGTTCCACGGTGAATGAAGAATCAGAAACATCCATTCCAGCATTAAAGCCATCGCTGGCCTGAACTCGTATCATGGCATTTGCGCTTCCGGGGAGACGGCTGGCGTCCACTACCCACTGGGTTTCGGTCGTATCCAACACAATGGGGTTCCAGGACACACCACCATCGGGGCTGAAGGAAATGGCATAGTGAATCGTTTCTCCATCGGCATCGCTGGCTATCCAGGTCACAGTGTAGATTCCACTGGATTGCCAGACTTCGCCCCCATTAGGACTCAGAACCTGGACTTGTGGGGTGCTTGGGCTTGCTGCCGCTTGTGCCAACTCTGCACCATTATGTGTTACCACCACAGCTTGTGTCCCATCCGGGTAGGGCAACGCCAGACTGAACCCCTCTCCGCCGGTCGGTTCGCCGGTTTCCGGATTGGTGAAGGTCAAGTCGAAGCACCGGCTGTCCAACAGTGCTTGACTGCTGTTCCGCAACTCCAGGCAATAAGCGCCCGCGGTGTCAGGATCAGGCGGGACGGTCGAGGTTATTACATACAAGGGGCTGAGCGTGACAGTCAGGGCAGGGCTGAAGACGATGCCCGAAGCGAGAAACTGTCGTTGCGAGATTGTGAGCGCTTGCAGAACAGCCGACGTGGCTACCGGCGCAAACCCCTGGTTTAGTTTCTCGTAGTTAAAAGGTGAGACCCATTCAGGGGAACAGTACGACATGAAGTCGTAACTAAGAGCGGGATCAAGAAGCTCGAAGGCACCATCGGTTATCCTCGTACCCCATTCTCCTATGGAGCCTAAAGGCAGTCCGGGATATGGAGGATAGTCATCGGCAGGATTGCCTGGTTCAGTTACACAGTGAGGGTCTTCCTGGCGGGACCCGTTGGGGGTATGGCGAAGTCCCTGATCGTTTAGAATGTGGCCCAATTCGTGAGCGAGGGTTTCAGCACCGCAGCTATCAACTCCCGCAGCTACACGGCCTTTACGTTTTTGAGGGTTGTCCCAGATCGCGTCGGCGATGCCGCACAGGTTCCCTTGCGCTTCCTTTGGCACCCAACCGTAAAGTCGGTCGGGCCACACGTCACCCACCCATCGTCCTTCTCGAATCATCCTATTCCAGAAGTCATTTAGGGCTCTCAGGTACTGAGTGTCAGCAGGGCAATCACCTGAACAGTCAAACGGGGTTACCATCAGTCCCTCAAAACCCGGCTGAAAGACGTATGCCACGTCGTCTGAAGCCACAGGGTACATGGTGAGCAGGTCAGTGATGCCCTTGCCTGCCACTTCCTGGTCTGGATGATGAATGATCGGCGTGGGGGTTGGCCCGGGAGGTGGTGGCGGTTGAGGTGGGCTGTATTGCATTGCGACCCAAGCGAGGCGGAGTTTCTTGCCTGGTGCAAACGTGAATACGTCGCTTCCCGACGCCCCATTGACCTCTGCCGTCAACGTAATAGGCCCCGTTAACCACTCCTTTGGCAGCGAGAAGTTCAATGTCTTGCGCAGGTCGTTCCGCTGGTTGCGCCAGCCCTCGTGATAAGCTGTGATAGAGCCGCCGAAAGGCGCAAGGGGCGAGCCCGGCAACTCTCCTGAGGGCCCGTAGCCCCGCAGCACGCCCGTCACGTTAGGCAGCGACGTGCAGCCTTCGCCGCAATCCACATACACCCGCACGAAGGTGGGCTTATCGGCGATGAGGGGCACGCTGTTGCTTTCATCTTGGATAGCCTGGGTGACTTCGATGTGGGAGATAGAGAGCATGGGCCCCGGCCCCCCACCCCGGTCATGGACGAAAACGTCCCAGGCACCGTTGGTGTCATCACCTACCAAGTTGTTGCTACATGACGTGAACCCTACATAGCGACCATCACCCGAAATGGTGGCGATCCAAGAGTGACAGTTCCCCTGGGTGCCATCAGTGGCGACGGAGACGCGCGTCGTCTCCCCAGTCTTGCGGTCATGGACAAAGACATCGGGGCAGCTGTCGTCACGTTCGTTGTCATAGTCTGTGTCGCAGACGTTGTTGGTGTCGCCCGGCACCAGGTTGCTGGCCAAGGAGTCAAAGGCTACATAGCGCCCGTCAGCGGAGATAGCGGGAGGCACCCAGTAGCAGGAACGATCGTTCGCCTGCTCGTCATTGGAGGACACGGAAACACGTCTGGTCTGACCCGCCCACCGGTCGTGGACAAAGATGTCGTCGACATCATTGGTGTCGCCCGACACCAGGTTGCTGGCACTGGACATGAAGGCAACATAATGCCCATCGGCCGAGATGTCGACGTACTTGGAGGATCCATTTCCTTCTGCGCCGTTGTCGGCGACGGAGACGCGCGTCGTCTCCCCAGTCTGGCGGTCATGGACAAAGACATCGGGGCAGTTGTCGTCACGTTCGTTGTCATAGTCTGTGTCGCAGACGTTGTTGGTGTCCCCCGGCACCAGGGTGCTGGCGTGGGATGCAAACGCCACGTAGCGCCCGTCGGCGGAAATGGCCGGCCACCACGAGTCGCCATTCGCCTCAGCGCCCCCGGTGGCAACCGACACGCGCGTCGTCTCGCGTGTGTGTCGGTCGTGGACAAAGATGTCGCCGACATTATTGGTGTCGCCTGACACTAGGTTGGTGGCCCAAGACTCGAACGCCACCAGGCGTGCATCGGCGGAGAGGGAAGGTGCCTCCGAGCTCCCGTTCGCCTGGCCACCGCCGGTTGCGATCGAGACACGTCTGGTCTGACCTGTCTGCCACTCATGGATAAAGATGTCGTTGCGACCATTTGTGTCGTCCCCCACCAGGTTGCTTGCATACGAGTGAAAGGCCACGCAACATCCGTCGCCGGAGATGGCGGGTCGGTTGGACCCGCTGTTGGCCTGAGCGCCGCCGGTGGCAACCGACACGCGCGTCGTTTCACGCGTGTGACGATCGCGGAGGAAGATGTCCCGTTCGTCGTTGGTGTCGCCCGGCACCAGGTTGCTGGCGTCGGACACAAACGCCACGCAGCGCCCGTCGGCGGAAATGGCGTGATAGACCGAGTCCCTATTCCCTTCCATGCCATTCGAACCCACCGAGACGCGGGTGGTGGTGCCGGCGGATTGAACCACCGATGCCGCTGAGGGAGCACCACGTTCAGAGGCCTGAGTGCTGTTGAAGTCGATCAGTGATATTGGTGGTTGCCGCTCCAGGCGGTGGGCAGTTGCGCTGGCCAGAGGCAGGACGGTGAGGATGAAGAAGGTGATTAGGGCTAGAGCAGCAATCGGCGGAAGGGCTCGCTTCAGTGTTGCGTTGATGCGTCTTTGCTTCATCGCAAGGCTCCTTTTTGGCTACCTGCGCATACAAAACGCAGCCTCAGGGCACGCAGAAGCACGGTCTTGGCTGGCGGCAGGTTTGAGAGCTGTGTTGGCTGCTTTGGCTTCGCACCACCAGAGGCGGACTCTTTCCCAGAACGGTAACGAGGATCAGAAAGTTATCTGAAGTGACCTTATTATACCCCCAATCCCCCTTTTTGTCTAGGGGGGCATGGAGGGCAAAGTTCCCCCTTAGCACCGGTTGGAGAGTCAGACAAGCTCCCCCAGCTACACTTGGCCAAAGAAGAAAAAGCTACTCTTGCCTAAACAGGCAAGGCGATTCTTGCGGTCGCCTTTGAAAATACAAAAGCCGCCCCACTTGCCCAGGAAAAGCGGCTTTGTGCTGTAATTCGTTATGCCTTGCTCCTGGGCCATTCAGGGGTCAGGTGTTGGGATTACCAGAGCGGCTACTCTGTAATCCCTTTTCTATTTGGCTGCTGGACATAGTATATTATGTTTGGGCTCGCTTGGCAACACAGAAAAGCCACCTATGCGGTTGACACAGGTGGCTTGTTAGAATATACTATTCGAAGGCCATCGGCTTGACATTAACAGCCTAGGGGACACAAACTTGCAGAGTGAAGTGGTAGGGTTTTTGGCCACAACAACAAGACGTTGTGCCCTCCACTGGCCGCAACTTCTAAGGCTCTCTTG
>Ga0209991_10001167_pt1 | contig 11919 bp, 19 predicted proteins | sample ChitaG_FD_183167 | JGI IMG/M metagenome (GOLD analysis project Ga0209991, IMG submission 183167) | Deep subsurface microbial communities from South Pacific Ocean to uncover new lineages of life (NeLLi) - Chile_00310 metaG (SPAdes)... | ecosystem: Environmental > Aquatic > Marine > Oceanic >...
TGCCCCAGATAGAAGTCGAAGAGGTCGTTAATCCTGATTTGAATGCTCAGATTATGGCTGAACGTTTAGCATATAGTCTCGATAGAGGTAGACATTACAGAAGAGCCGGTTATTATATATTACGCAAAATAATGGATTCGGGAGCAAAAGGCACGGAAATCATCGTTTCGGGTAAGGTCACTTCACAACGCGCTAGAACCACGGTGTTTAGAGCTGGTACAATGAAAAAATCAGGTCAACCTGCTCAAGAAGGAGTAGATAAAGGTGTTGCTCAATGTGTTCAGAAATCAGGTACACTTGGGATCATTGTTAAGATTATGCATGCTGATATAAGAATGGGAGACACAGTCAAAATTAACGACGAAGCTTTAGCAAAATTTCAAGCTAAAAAGTTATCAGAATTGACTAAAACAAAAGTTGAGAAAGAATACGAAATCACTGAGGTAGAAAAGGAATTATTCGAGGAAGTAGAAGAAGAAGACATCTCTGAGATCTCTTTGGAGTCAGAAAAAGAAGCTGATGAAGAAGTTAAGGAGTAGAGGAAAAACTAAAGTATAAAGAGAGAGAGTAAAAAATGGACATTATAACAGCAGCAAAGATTCGAGAAATGGACGAACGAGAAAAAGAAAGGAACTTAATAACATTAAGAGAAGAATTAATGATGTTATACAGCCAACAAACTGGCGGTGGCATCTCAGACAACCCCGCGAAAGCAAAACTGCTAAGAAAGCAAATAGCGAGGATTCTTACAGTAAAAAACGAAGAAAAATAGTTGATTTAATAATGATAAGCCCAAAATATCTGATTTACCACGATTTAATTGGCTTTGAAGTAGAAACAAGGCTTAAATCAAAACCAGCTAATACTAAATTCTTAGATGTTGGTGTGGTAATTGATGATACTCAGAATATGTTAATATCAGAAAAAAATAAAATAATAAAAAAATATATCAAAAAAGATAATATTTTTAGATTCAAGCTAAAAGATGGAACGCTAGAAGTGAACGGATCAAAAATAGTAGGTGTTCCTGAAAACAGATTAAGAAGTTTAAAAAAAAAGAAATGGTCGAGGAAATAAAATGAGTGTTAGAAACATTGGGATTCCTGGAGTTAATCCACCCACTGCTCGTGAGTGTAGTGATAAAGATTGTCCCTTTCATGGGAAAACACGAATCAGAGGAAAAATTACTCAAGGAGTGGTAGTTAATAAAAAATCAAAAAACACTGTAATTATTAGGCAAGATTATGTTCAATTTATTAGAAAATATCAAAGGTATGAAAGGCGTAACTCGAGATTAGCGTGTCATCTACCTGAATGTCTTAATAATGAAATTGAGGTAGGGGATTTAGTACGAGTTGGAGAAAGTAGAAAACTTTCTAAAACAAAAGCTTTCATAGTATTAGACAAAATAAAAACTGGTGGTGCTTAGATGGGAACGAGAAGAAAAACTGGAGGAAAAAGGCAAGTTAAACCAAGAACTAGTTATGGTGTCCAAAATGGTACAAAAATTTTTATTACTGATAATTCTGGGGCTAAAATAGCGCAAATTATTAATGTTGATGGTTCAAAGACTCGATTAAGGAGGTTACCAAAAGCTTCTGTAGGTTCTGTTTGTACGGTAACTATTAAAAAAGGTCGTCCAGATTTACGCGGAAATATATTGAAAGCAGTAATAGTTCGGCAAAAAATGATGTATAGAAGAAAAGACGGAACTAGATTGTGTTTTGAAGATAATGCTGGTGTGTTAATAACCAGAGAAGGAGACCCTAAAGCCACAGAGATTCGTGGACCTATAGCAAGAGAAGCTGCGGAATTATTTCCCCGTTTAGCCTCCATTTCTTCATTAATTATATAGATAAAAAAAAGAGTGAAAAAAATGAAAGTTAATTCAAAACAGCCTCGGAGACAGAGGAAAGCATTATTTCAATATAAGAATCATCAACGGTCAAAGTTATTGTCTGCCAGAGTTGCAGATTTCTTAAGAGAAGAGTATGGGATAAAAAATATTCCATTAAGAGTGGGCGATTCAGTTAAAATAGTTAAAGGGGAGTTTACTGATTTTGAAGGCGAAGTTATTGAAATCACTAAAAATCAGCGAGCAAAAATAAAAGAAGCGACTTTTGACAAAGCAGATGGAACCCAATTTCATCCAGCGATTCACATTTCAAAATTAGTTATAACAAAATTTCATAAAGAGAAGAAAATGGACCCATGGAGAGCAAGCATGATTGATCGTAAAGCTGTCTTTGGATTCAGAGATGATGAGCTAAGGGCTCCAAAAAAACAAAAAGAGGAGGAAGAGAAATAGATGACTAGACACGGTGGTACAAGATCGTCAAAAAGACTTAACACGCCCAAGTTTTTACAAATAAAAAGAAAGCATGGTAAATTCTTTATGGCCCCATCGCCGGGACCTCACCCTAGTAGATTCTGTTTACCATTATTACATATCGTTAGGGATCTTTTAAAAATAGTAGATAACCACAGAGAAGCAAAAAAACTAATAGGGTTAGGGAAGTTTAAAGTAGATGGAAAAATCGTTAAAGATAAAACATATCCTGTAGGTTTGATGGATGTATTAAGTATAGAAAAGATGAACAAACATTATAGAATTCTTCCGGATTCTCACCACGGATTAATTTTACACGAAATACCTGAAGCAGAAAGTGCATTTAAATTGTGTAGAATTACTGAAAAATCCACATTAAAGGGAGGACATATACAATTAAACTTACATGACGGAAGAAATATCTTTATACGGGTTAAGGATCCGAGAAATCCTAAAGAGGATATTTACAAAAGAATGGATGTATTAAAAATTTCCGTTCCTGAGCAAGAAATTCTTAAAGTTTTAAAGTTCAAGGAAGGAAATTTAGCAATAATCATGTCCGGGAAAAATATTGGACAAATTGGAAAAGTCACAACTATTTTAAAGAGATTCGGTCCGAAAGCAAGTACAGTATCTATACAGCATAACTCAGAGCATACTGAAACCCTTTATGACTATACTTTTGTCTTAGGAGAAGACCAATCTGAAATTAGTTTACCAGAATTAGAATAATATTAAGAGAGGAAATGTATCATGTCAACGAAAGCAGCAAGAGAAACGAAGAAAAAATCTTTAAAGGAACAAGGAAAAAACTTTGAAGAAATGTGGACTAATCCGATGAAGAGACCTTATTTAGAAAAGGTAGTTCTTAATATTGGAGTGGGTACTGGAGGAGAAGAGTTAGAAAGAGCAGCTACTGTCTTACAAACTATTTCTGGCAAAACTGCTGTAAAAACTTTGTCTAAGAAAAATGTTAAAGAATTTAATTTGAGAATAGGACGTCCAATCGGTACAATGGTTACAATTCGCAATAAAGAAGCAGAAAAATTATTAAAAAGGCTTTTTGTCGTAAATAATGATAAAATGTTAAGAAAAAGCTTCGATAATTATGGTAATTTTGGTTTTGGTATTACAGAACATATTACAATTCCAGGAATAGAATATGACAATGTAATTGGCATCTGGGGCCTTGATGTTGTTGGTCGAATAGTGAGACCTGGAATGCGAGTAAAGTACAGAAGAAAAAGTCGAGCTAAAGTACCCAAACATCATTATGTATCTCGTTTTGAAGCTCAATATTTCTTGAAAAAAAAGTTTGGAATTGAAATTGTAGATAAATTAGATTTAGATTTTATATAACCATTTAAAAACAAGAATGATAATTATGCCGCAAGGTAAAATAGGTAAGGGTCAAAGAGAATGTAGACGATGCCATACGCACAGAGGGATAATAAGAAGGTATGGTTTATATATATGTCGTCGATGTTTTTACGAAATTGGAAAAGAAATTGGATTTTATAGGTATGATTAATATTGATATTAGCAATGAGGTGTAAAAAATAACAAATACACTGGCCGATATGTGTAACGACCTTAAGAACGCAGAAAAAGCACGAAAAAAAGAAGTGGTAATTAGCCCAGCTTCGAAATTAAATCAAATGGTTCTTCGTATCTTTCAACAACACGCATATATCGGGGAATTTGAAAGATATGACGATGGTAGGCAAGGAAAATTCAAAATAGCGTTGTTGAGCAAAATAAATCACTGCTCTGGTTTAATGAGGCTTAATTACAACATTTCTCAATTTGAATCGCTAGAAAGAAAGCTGCTTCCAGCACCAGGATTAGGAATAATTTTGCTTACAACAAATCAAGGTATTATGACCATGAAAGAAGCCGAAGAAAAACATATCGGCGGTATGACTTTATGTTATGTCTATTAATAGTGGAAAAAGGTAAGGATAAATGGTAAAAGTAGCATTTTTTAAAGAAGAACTGGAAATTCCGGAAGGAGTTACGGTTACACTGGATGGAAATCATCATATTACTGTAAAAGGACCAAATGGAAAAATCACCAAAGATTTTTCGCACGTGAGAGGCATTAAGGTAGTAATTGATGAGAATAAAATGATCTTTACTACAAACTTTCCAAAAAGCGGAACACTCGCGTTGATTAAGACTATCATTAATTTAATTAAAAATTTAATAAGTGGTGTTCAAACTAATTATAAATACATATGTAAAGTATGTTATAGTCATTTCCCATGTACAGTTGAAGTAATCCCCGATAAAAAAGAAATTCATGTTGTAAATTTTCTAGGAGAGAGAGCTCCACGAGTCACCAATTATTTAGATAATGTTGAAGTTAAGGTCGATGGCGAAGATGTTATTTTGACTGGACCTGATAAAGAAACATTAGGACAAACGGCCGCCAATCTAAAGAAAGCTTGTAGAATTAGAAAAAAGGACCCAAGAGTTTTTCAAGATGGAGTGTACCTCTATAAAATTCAGAATGGAGAAGAAATTACCTGGGAAATAAAATAAATTGAGGTCATAATAATGGAACAAAAAAGATTAATAGAACTTAGGAAAAAAATCAATAAAAAACGCCCCTCTTTTAGACGTGTCGAATCTTGGAGATACAAAAGAGTAAAAGATTCTTGGAGAAAAGCAAGAGGGATTGATTCACGAACTAGAATAAAGTCCAAATCTGGAGTTAAATCTCCTTCAGCTGGGTATAGAGGTCCTAAAAAAGTGAGAGGGTTACATCCTTCGGGGTATGAAGAGGCAAGAGTTCATAATATAAATGATTTGAAAGATCTAAATAATAAAAAACACGCTATTAAAATTTCAACAAACCTAGGCGTTAGGAAAAGGATACGCGTAATTGATTACGCTCAAAGTAGGGGATTTAAAATCCTAAATTTAGGAATCTCTCAGAGAGAATTAGATAGTTTGGAAGCAGCATTAGAATTTTCTATAGAAGATTTAGAGGATGAAGATCTGCTTGAAGATGAGGACTAAAAAATCGTTATTAATTAAGATATAAAGTGATAATAGATGAGTTTAAAAGCCCAAAAAAGAATGGCAGCGGAAATATTAAAATGTGGGGAAAATCGCGTCTATTTTGATCCCTATCTAATTGATGAGATCAAAATGGCAATTACTCGAGAGGATATCCGCAATTTAGTAAAAGAAGGCATAATATTAAAAAAATACAAAAAAGGCAACTCAAAATATAGAAAAAATGTGCGACATGAGCGTAAGAAGAAAGGCAGAGCTAGAGGATTAGGAAAAAGAAAAGGAACTAAATACGCTCGATTGCCTAAGAAAAAAAGGTGGATGAATCGAATTCGCCCGCAAAGACGAGAACTTAAAAAGTTAAGGGATAGGAATTTAATTACTACCGCTACTTATCGGAAGTTATACAAAAACGCCAAAGGCGGGATGTTTAACAGCGTTGCTCAAATGAACCGATATATTAAAGAAAAGGAATTAATAAGGAAAGGTAGATAGAAGATGGCAAAAGGACCAAGATATCGAAGACCATTCAGAAGGAGAGCTGAAGGTAAAACGAATTATCATAGGAGAATGAAGTTATTAAAATCAAAAAAACTAAGAGCTGTAATTAGAGCTTCAAATAATCATATTATTGTACAAATTATACAATCTAAAATTGGTGGCGATAAAATTATCGTTTCTGCTCATTCTAAAGAATTAGTTTCTAAATTTGGGTGGAATGCTAATACGGGTAATATTCCAGCAGCATACTTAACAGGATTTCTAGCAGGTATAAAGGCTAAAAAACAGAATGTCCAAGAAGCAATTCTCGATTTAGGCATGTTTTTACACAAAAATCGAGTACTCGCCGCATTTAAAGGCGTGGTGCAATCAGGAATAGAGATTCCCCATAACGAAGACTTTTTTCCAGACAATATAGAAGAAGTAATAACAGGTTCACATATAGAACAGTATGCAAATCTGTTAAAAAGTGAGAATCCCGAGAAATATGAACAAGTTTTCTCAGGTTACCTAAAAAAAAATAATATTAATCCACAAAAAATTAGTCAAATGGTTTCGAATACATTCAAAAAAATTGAAAGTAGCACATAAAAGTGAATTGAAATGAGTCGACAAAGAAATTCTGTAGAAAACTGGATTCCTACCACGCGATTAGGTGAATTAGTTCAACAAGGATTAATCACCTTAGATAAAATATTCGCTAATAATCTTGTAGTCAAAGAAAAAGAAATTATTAATGTTCTCCTACCACAACTTCAGGAAAGCGTCGTTACAATTAACATGGTACAACAAATGACCGCTAGCGGTCAACGATCAAGATTTAAAGCTGTCGTTATCGTTGGAGCTGATGGTTTTATTGGTGTTAGTTCAGCTAAATCGCGAGAAGTAGGACCTGCAATAAGAAAAGCAATTGACAAAGCGAAACTTTCCGTGGTCCCCGTTATTAGAGGGTGTGGTAGTAAAGAATGTGGTTGCGGCCATACTCATAGCGTACCATTTAAAGTAGATGGAAAATGTGGTTCCGTTAAAATACACTTAATTCCTGCTCCACAAGGAGTTGGATTAGTGTGTGCTGATAAAGTTAAACAGGTATTGAAGTTAGCGGGGATTGAAGATATATGGAGCAAAACCTTCGGTGACACCAGAACAAGCGAAAATCTTGTAAAGGCTACCTTCAATGCTCTTAAAAATGCTCACAAATTTAATTTCAACTTATAAATGATGAGTGGTGTATATGATGGCTGAAAATAATGTAGATGTAAGAAAAAAACCCAAAATGAAAGTATCCAAACCCCCTGCGCTATACTTTGCAGTTCGTATAAGAGGTGCTCCGGGAATGAAGCGCGTAATTTTAAACACATTAAAAATGTTAAGAATGCATAGAGTTAATCATGGGGTCCTTATATGGGGGGACGTAAGCTATATGGGTATGCTTAAAAAATGTAAAGATTACATAGCTTATGGGGAAATCGATGAGAAGGCTCTATTAAGATTATTAAGAGCGAGAGGAAAAGTAGAAGGTAACAAACCACTCACAGATGAACATATCAAAAATCTGACTAAATACAAGAATATGAAAGAGTTTTCTAAAGCTTTATTATCCGGAGAAATTCGATATAGAACTCAGGATGTATATAAAATAAAACCAGTTTTTCGGTTACATCCCCCAAGAAAAGGACACCGCGGAACGATTAAAAGACATTACAACGAAGGCGGAACTCTGGGCTATGTAGATCAGTTTATTAACGATTTAATTCATAAAATGATATAAATAGAAAGGTGATATGATATTACGCGAAAATTTCCTAAAAGAATACGAAAAATGAGAGGAACTCGTACGCAAGGTTATGGAAGAGTTGGTCAACACCGAAAAGCGGGTCAAAGGGCTGGAAAAGGAAAAACAACCCAATGGAAGAAAAGTAAAAAATCCTATTATCTCAAACAAAAAGAACTTGGATTCCCCGATCCAGATTGGGATTTTGGAAAACGAGGTTTTAAACGACCACAAGACATTAACAGAATCTACCATATAAACGCTTTAAACATAAAAGATTTAGATTCAAAAATTGAAGATCTCACGCTAAAAAATGTTGCAACTAAGACGGGAAATACTTACACTATCAATTTAAAAGATATCAATATCCAAAAAATCTTAGGCCGTGGAGATATTAATAAAAAAATTAATCTAACAGTTGACAAAGCTTCAAAACGAGCTATTGAGAAAATTGAGTCTGCTGGTGGTAAAGTTACACTCCTTTCGGAAGCAAATTAAAAACTTTAGATCTATTTATTAACTTATTTTTTAGTTTAGTTTTTGTTAGTATTAATCTATTAATTTCATAATCACCTGAATTAATCCAGGTAGTAGGAATACAAAAACTAAAACATTTCCTATTAAATGGACCGTAGTAAACACTATCCCTAATAAATATGCTGCTATAAAGTAATCGATTGTAATAGAAACTGTAAAACCACCAAATAAAGTGCTCAATATATCAAATATAAAAGTAATAATTGCTCCTAAAAATCCAAACAGCAACATTATCCGAAAAAGATATAAGTCTTCTGTTGGTTTAAAATACTCCTTGTTTCGTAAGAAATCTTTCGTAAGTCCACCTAAAACTCCCGTCGTAGAATAGTGAATTAATTGATATATAAAAAGTGGTGGAGGAGAAGGCCCTAACGGATTAAAAAAAGTAAAAATGGACGCACTCAGTAATCCAATTATTGCTCCTTCTTTTTTGTTCATAATAAAACCCGATAAGAAGATCATTAATGTAAAAACCTCAATATTGGGAATATATGCCAATGTATATCCCAAAACAATTGCTAAAGCCGTAAACGTACCGATAAGCGAAATTCGAAAGGATTTCCTTTCTAACCACACTGAGTTATTAACTTTTTCAGTTTCGATTTTCTCAGCCTTATTATCGATTACAATTTGAGATTTAATAAAATCTTTGGATGTTTCTGAATTAGGACTCATGTTTATATTATCTTCAACTAACTTAGTTTCAACTTTATTGGTTTAATATTACAATTTTTCAAAATTTTTAAATATATAGGTTAATTTATCCTAGCACAAGTTTCCTAAAAAAATTAAACAATAAAAAAAAGATTGATTCTATGAATAATAAGAAACTATATCTTGGATTTTTTGCTGTGATATTAATTTTCTGCACTTTTAACCTTTCAACAACTGCCTCTCCTTCAACGCCCGATAATTACAATGATCAATTGGATTTCAACGAAATCTATATATATAATGTTACTTCATTTAATACTAGTAAATATCTTGAGTGGAGGGAATTAAATTGGCTTGCTCCACCAAGAGGATTCGTCAATACAACTCCTGGAGGCCAAATTTTGGTTAACTTCACTGGATTTTACGATAAAGATCCTTACGATTATTTTAATCTTTTCGAAAGTCCCATACCATACATGAATATAGAGTTCAAGGAAAATCAACTAGGCGTTCTTGTTACAAATACTACATTTTACAATATTTCAAACGGAGAAGTTGATATGAATTTGCTTCTTGGATACAATTATTTTAAGTCTGGATTTCTAATTCCAAACGATAATTTTACTTTCTTAAAACAGCAAGCGTTAGCACAAGATGAACCTCCATGGATGAACGCGACCGTTATCATCGAAGAGACTCAAAATAACATTTCGTTTGATTTTCGCCAAGAAGTGGGATTCCTTCAGAAAACCAAATCAATTTATGATAAGATTTCAGGGCTATTAGTGTATACAAATACTTCTGTTGGAAATTATACGCTTGAGATGACATTAACTAATCTACCACTCTTAAACACTGAACCTCAATTAATTCCTTCATACGCGCCAATAATTACGTTCGCTACTCTTAGTATTGCAACAATACTCTTAATTCTTAATACAAAAAAAAAGCAAAAAAACAAAAATTAAATTATATAATAACAAATTACTTTTTTTAAATTATTATTATTTTGAAAGATGGAGAAAAGGAATAAATATATTTTATTGGCATTAGTTGGTATTTCTTGCTTTAGTTTGCTATTTTTTTTTAATTCTATCCTACTCCACAATCCGCAATCTCCTATCATTCAAAACGAGGGAGAGAGAGCTGTAAAACAATACAATGTTGATAATATTACCTTATTCATCGATTATTCTGGAGTAAAAACGAATGAAAAAATTGAAAATATTAGTTTAGCTAATTATAAAACTACAGTATATCACCTTTTACTAAATTGTTGCGAAATTACTATTCAAGATTTTGGTTGGGGGATATATATCCAAGAAATCAATGGTGTTGGACCTGGTTGGATATACACAGTTAATAATGAAGCACCCCCATCTATGCCCTCCGATTATTTTAATCTTTTAAATAACGATAATGTTACATGGAAGCATGTATAAAAAACAAGATTTTGGTTATTTCTATATTTATGAAGTTCTTAATTCTCTTGTCTCAATTCTCTTAAGAATTGGCTCCATTTTTCGAAAAGTTTTACGAATTTTATGGAAATAATATCCTAGCTTATACCCTTTAGAGCAATTCGTATATAACATGAAGTTGTTATCTTTGTCACCCACTAGAATAATGGTATAACCTTTCACTCCTTTTATCACGATTTCCCTTAATTCTCCTTGTCCTAAACCGCTACTGATTTTTTCTCCTAGCGAGATTAATGTAGCAGGACTCGCACTAAGATTATCTGCATACACCTCTGCGGTTTCTGAGCTAGCAATTCTTAATCCCGTTTTTGAAACGATCGCGCTGCCCTCTAATTCAGTTGAGCTTTCTAATTTTTCTAAATTGCGCATTATTTCTGACAATAATTCTCGATCGATGTTAGTTTCTATTAGGCGAATTTTTTCCATTTTTTCAACCTCAATTAATATTATAAATTAATTCAGCAAATTTAAATCTTTTTTAGATTTCAATGTGAAACTCCGTAATTCTTTTAAAGCGATAGGGTCACCTTTTTTCACGGTTTGATCTTTTGTTTCAATCCCTACAATTACTAATCCTTTCGTTCCAAATGTACCAATAATTTTAGTAAATGGGGACTCCAATTTGCGACCAATGATTTTTTTAGCTCCTTCGTAGCTTTGGGCTAAACCGCTACAAATGATCCCTTGAGTATGTTCAGGGTTGTGAACATGTCCTTTCTTTAGTTTAAACTTATACAATTTTATAGGGTCTTTAATTACTGAGATCAATTCTGCTGCACCGAGTATCCTTAAAGTTGTCGGTGGAAGGTCTAATCGACTTAATAGCATTGTACTTCTTTCCTTGTTAATAAAAACTTTTTCGTTTAACCATAAAAAGGCATTGTATGTATTTAAATCACCCGAGCTTTCTAATTGAATCTTTTTCCCATTTTTTTCATAATATGGAAATAAATTTCCAGTAACTGTGAACATCCCTATTGTAACATGCACTTGGGTTCCAAATTGAGTCTTAGGTTTGAATAATTTATTTTGTTTTACTCGAATGTCAATTAAATCGCAAAAATCGAATGCTTTCTTATTATTTGTCGCGTAACAACCTCGGTATACCCTCTTAATATCTAATCCTTTTATATTAACTCCAACTCTATCGCCTGCTTTAGCTTTATCAACATTCTGATGAAAAATTTGAATAGATTTGACTCTACCAGAAATATTAACAGGGATCACATCTATAACCTGGTTTAGCTTTAATCTCCCCTTTAATATTGTACCCGTAATTACCGCTCCTCTTCCCTTTATTGAAAAATGGTGATCAATTGGGATAATAACACTTCCTTCGTAATTTCTTTTAATATCCAAAGTTTTAACTTTCTCTAAAATTCCCTGCTTTAAATCGTCAAATCCGAGTTGATTTTTTGCAGAAACAGAAAAAATAGGTATATCCGAGCCATAGGAGGTCGATCTAAAAAACTCTCTAATTTTGTTAACTTCTGCTTCTAAATCTCCTTTAAATAAATCAATTTTGTTAAGTACTACTATAATATCTTTTATATCGAGCGACTCTATCATTATTAAATGTTCTCCAGTTTGAATCTGAGGGCCTTTAGTTATATCAATTACGA
>Ga0209991_10001169_pt1 | contig 11912 bp, 10 predicted proteins | sample ChitaG_FD_183167 | JGI IMG/M metagenome (GOLD analysis project Ga0209991, IMG submission 183167) | Deep subsurface microbial communities from South Pacific Ocean to uncover new lineages of life (NeLLi) - Chile_00310 metaG (SPAdes)... | ecosystem: Environmental > Aquatic > Marine > Oceanic >...
CGGACCTGCATATCAGTGTGTGCTGGCACCGGTTGCCGTGCCTCTGGGGCTGAGGCGGTTGTCGATGCTTTCACAGATGAAATCGAAAGGCGAGAAATCCAACTAAATGTGGAACTAAAGGAAACAGGGTGCCATGGTTTCTGTGAACGGGGACCAGTAGTAGTCATTCGACCAAGGAGGATCTTCTATCAGCGGGTGAAGCCTGAGGATATCCCAGAGATTGTCTCTGAAACTGCACTCCGGGGCAATATCATTGAGCGGTTGCTCTATGCAGACCCGGTAACAAACGAGAAAATTGTCTATGAACCTGATGTTCCATTCTACAAGAGGCAAACACGAACTGTTTTTGGCGCTAACGGAGAAATTGACCCAACAGAAATTGATGATTATATCGCTGTCGGGGGCTATTCTGCCCTGAACAAAGCCCTTTTCCAGATGTCTCCAGAGGATATCATTGAAGAGGTAAAAAGGTCTGGTCTGCGGGGGCGTGGTGGTGGCGGCTTCCCCACGGGTAGGAAATGGGAATCCTGCCGGCGTGGACAAGGTGATATTAAATATGTGATTTGCAATGCCGATGAGGGTGATCCCGGCGCCTATCAGGATAGAAGCCTCCTTGAAGGTAACCCCCACAGTGTTCTGGAGGGGATGATTATTGGCGCCTATGCTATCGGCTCTCACAAGGGCTATATCTATGTGCGCAATGAATATCCTTTAGCAGTGAGACACGCCAGGATAGCGATTGAGCAGGCGATGGATTACGGGTTGCTGGGAGAGGACATACTAGGCTCGGGCTTCGATTTCACAGTAACGATAAATAAAGGAGGCGGTGCCTTTGTCTGCGGAGAGTCTAGCGCCTTGATGGCCTCCCTTGAAGGAAAGATGGGAGAACCAAAAGCTAAATATACCCATATGTCGGAGAAGGGTCTATGGGATAGCCCCAGCCTGTTAAATAATGTCAAGACCTGGGCTAATGTGCCGTTGATAATCAACAAAGGAGCGGATTGGTATTCCCGGATTGGAACCGAGGGTAGCAAGGGAACGATGATATTTTCCCTGGTGGGAAAGATAAATAACACCGGCTTGGTGGAAGTGCCAATGGGGATAACCCTAAGGGAGATGATCTATGACATTGGAGGGGGTATCCCCAATGACAAGAAATTCAAGGCGGTGCAAACTGGTGGCCCCTCAGGCGGTTGCATCCCTGAGCAGTATCTAGATACACCTGTGGATTTCGACGAACTCAACAAGCTGGGCTCAATGATGGGCTCCGGTGGCATGATAGTAATGGATGAGGATACCTGCATGGTTGATATTGCCAAATACTTTATTGACTTCCTCAAGGGGGAGTCGTGTGGCAAGTGTGTTCCCTGCCGAGAAGGGTTAACCAGGATGAGCGAAGTCTTGAGCAATATCACTCAGGGAAAGGGTAAGCGAGAAGACCTTGATACACTGGAAGACCTGGCTGGGATTCTCAGCGATGGCGCCCTTTGCGCCTTGGGAACAACCGCTGCCAATCCAGTTCTGAGCACCCTCCGTTACTTCAGGGATGAGTACATAACTCACATTGAGGAGAAAAAGTGCCCAGCCGGTGTTTGTCGAGAGTTGATCCAGTATTCTATTGACCCCGAGAAGTGTGAAGGCTGTCTCAGATGCTTAAGGGCATGTCCTACGAGTGCCATCAGCGGAGAGAAAAGAAAACTCCACACGCTTAACCAGGGTATGTGTATCAAGTGTGGCGCCTGCTATGACGTTTGTAAATTTAATGCAGTAATAAAACGGTGAAAGGAGGCAACCAATGGCAAAAGTATGGATTAATGGTGAAACTTGGGTCGAAGTGGAGGACGCTGAAGGGGTTAATGTGGTTCACTTCACGGTTGATGATAAGGAGATCGCGGTGTCAGGGGGCCAGACGATCCTAGAGGCTGTGGCACGCATGCCTGGAATCGGAAACATCCCGGCTCTTTGTTATCATCCAGCAGTCAAGCCCTACGGGGCTTGCCGGATATGTACCGTAGAGGTAAGCGAGGACGGAGGCTCCAAGTTTAGGTTTGTAGCTGCTTGCCTTTACCCGGTGAAAAAAGGTCTGGTAGTAAAAACCAATACCGAAAAGGTAAGGAAGCTACGTAAAGGGATAATTGAGCTTCTGTTAGCTAGATGCCCTAACGTAAAGAGGATACAGGAGTTGGCTGAGGAATATGGGGTTGAGAAACCGAGGTTTGCGCTAGGAGACCAAGACTGTATCCTCTGCGGCTTATGTGTCAGGGCCTGCCAGGAGATAATAGGTAAGTCAGCGATAAGCCTGGTTAACCGAGGTATCTATAGGGAGGTGGCTGCTCCCTTCTATGCTTATGAACTGAGTGAGGATTGCATTGGCTGTGGGGATTGTGCCTTTGTCTGCCCTACCGGCGCCATTCAGATGGGACCTGATGGAAAACCTGTGCTTCCCAAGGTAAAGATACCCTATCCTGAGATTGAAGCGATGATGAAAAAGGAAGCAGTAGCTACTTCCTAAAACTAGACTGCGGGTAGGGTACTAAAAAGAGGCACAGCCGCTAACACACCTTAGTAGAATCTTAGCGAACCTGGCTCACCGTTAGGTTAGCCCAAGAAAAGTGGTAAGGAGGTTTATTTGTGAAAGAACCAATTAAGTGGGTTGTTAAGGATTCTGAAAATGAAGACATGTTTTGGCCCAGTGAGGAGATGAAGAAGAGGGCATGGGTAAGTGACGAATCGATATACGAAGAAGCAGATAAGGACCCGGTGGCATTCTGGGCTAAATTAGCTCGTGAAGGGCTTGATTGGTACCGAGAATGGGATGAACCCTATAAAGAGGAACTGCCATATTTTAAGTGGGCTATTGGTGGTAAGCTAAATGCCTGCTATAACTGCGTAGATAGACATATTCAAACCTGGCGGAGAAACAAAGTAGCGATAATAGGAGTGCGAGAGCCCATTGATGAACCGAGTAAGATTTTGACCTACTATGACCTTTACCGTGAAGTCAACAAGTTTGCCAATGTTTTGAAAGGTTTTGGCATTAAGCGGGGGGACAGAGTTAGCATCTATCTGCCGATGATACCAGAGGCCCAGATAGCAATGCTGGCTTGCGCGCGCATCGGAGCACCACATAGCGTTGTCTTCTCTGCCTTTAGTGCCGAATCGCTCAAAGATAGGATAACTGATGCCGGCTCCAAGGCTTTAGTCACTTGCGATGGTTATTACCGCCGTGGGCGCCCGGTAAACTTGAAAAATAATGCCGATGAGGCGGTGAAGGGAACAGGTGTAAAGGATGTGGTGGTGTTTAAGCGAACTGGGCAGGAGGTGAATTGGGTTGAGGGCAGAGACCACTGGTGGCATGAGCTGATGGCAAAGGCTGACCTTTACTGCGAACCTGAGGTAATGGATAGTGAAGATGTCTTGTATATCCTTTATACCAGTGGCACGACAGGCAAGCCAAAAGGAGTTGTCCACACCACAGGTGGCCATCTGACACAGGCTTATTGGACTACGAAGTGGGACTTTGACCTCCACGATGATGATGTATTTTGGTGCACTTCTGACATTGGTTGGGTTACAGGCCACACCTACAATGTTTATGGTCCACTGTCTGTAGGGGCTACTCAGATATTCTATGAAGGAGCGCCTGATTATCCCGACCGAGGTAGAGTGTGGGAGATAATAGAGAAACATGGCGTGACCCTGTTCTATACCGCACCAACGTTAATAAGGATGTTTATGGGTTGGGGAGATGAGTGGTCAGAAAAGCACGACCTGAGCAGCCTGCGCATTCTGGGCACAGTTGGCGAACCGATTAACCGGGATGCCTGGATGTGGTATTTTGAAAAGATTGGTGGCAGCAGATGTCCTATAATTGATACCTGGTGGCAGACAGAAACTGGGGGAACTCTGATTAATGCCCTGCCTGGCATAGGTCCCTTCATCCCTACTGTTGCTGGTAGGAGTTTTCCTGGAACCCGCCACGAAATCCTTGATGAGGAAGGTAAGTCCCTAGGCATAGATGAGGGGGGCTTTTTGGTTCAAAGGAGTCCATTTGGCCCAGGCATGCTCAGAGGTATTTACAAGAATCCCGATATGTATCAGGAAACCTACTGGAGTCAATATGGTAACGAGGCTTACTTCACTAGCGACGGGGCACGGTTAGTCAGAAAGGATAACTTCCGCCTCACTGGCCGAGTGGACGATGTGATGAAGGTCGCCGGCCATAGGCTCTCTACTGCTGAGGTGGAGAATGCAATAGGCACGCATGAGGCTGTAGCCGAGTGTGCCGTGGTGGCGGCTCCCCATGAGATTAAAGGTGAGACCCCGTGGGCTTTTGTCAGGCTCAAGAATGAACAGCCATCAGATAAGCTCACCAAGGAGCTTATGGACCAAGTGGTTAAAGTCCTCGGTCCTACCTGCCGACCTGATAGGATTATATTTGCCAAGGCGGTCCCTAGAACGAGGAGCGGCAAGATTATGCGCCGGGTGCTGAAGAGCTTGGTCAAAGACAAGCCAATAGGAGACATTACCACTATTGAGAATCCAGAGTGCGTGGACGAACTTAAAAAATTGGTTGGCTACAAAGGAACAGGTTAAAAGATTTAAACAGCGGTTTTTCTGATGCCAAAAGATGATGCTTAATGGGCTAATCCAGGTGCACTGGGACTAGCTGGATTTGGTCTTAATACTATACTGCTACAGATACATAATATTGGTTTGATTGATGGTACCCTACCCGTAGTATATGGATTCTTTTGGGGAGGGATGGCTCAGGTTATCGCTGGCATAATTGATACTCGCCGGGGAGATACCTTTGGTCTCCCACTACTGCAGAAGAGGTCGATATCTACTATAAGACCCACCGCCTATGCAGAATGTGCCATTGCCCTATCCCCAAAGGTAGGCGAGTCTTTTGTTCCGAGCAATGTTATAAAGAAGGTCGCAAGTATAAATATAAGAGTATTGAGGCTAAGCAGAGGCACATAAGAAGTGTCAAAAGATATAGAGAAGAACACAAGTCGGTGTTAGGGCGCTGATGACTGGTAGAGAAGGGAGGTGAATGTTGGCAAAGGCTTTCCTTCTAATTGAAACAGCGGTGGGCAGAACTAAGGGAGTCACTACTGCTCTTAAGCAACTACAAGGGGTGAAATCGGTTGATGGTGTGACCGGACCGTATGATATTATCGCTATAATAGACGCCGAAACCCTGAACAATATTGGTGATCTAGTTACCGGGAAAATCCAGTCTATTGCTGGCATTTCCAGAACAGTCGTGTGTGTAGCATTGTAGGTAAGAGCTGGAGGTTGCAACTAGGTTTCCCACCTCTGCCTGCTTATCAGAGTGTGGAGCGGTCTCTTAACATCGAGTATGTGCCTGCTGACAGGTGTGGAAAGGGGGTATAAACATGCTGGTTGATGCTTGGGTTAAGGTGGTTGGTGCCTTCACTCCTGAGGATATAAAGCTCTTGAAGGCTCAAGGTTGTGCCAGTGAGTTATTTGTTTTCTTAGAGGCATTTGGTAAGCTCAGCTTGGCGTGGCGACGGACACAGGCAGGGTCGGGAAATTCTAAGGATTGGGCTGACATCCAGAATAGGCTTACAAAGTTGCAGGCTGCGCTGCGTGAGGGCTAGGGGAATGAATTATGGTGAAAGGATGCAAGGCAGAGCAGAAAGAATGCCTACACTAAGATATTGCTTCAGCTGATAACATAGCGATGCTACTTATTCGGGAAGGTCACCTGGCAATGTTATCGTTTATCAGCTAGCAAAAAAGCTGAGCCATACAATGAGTGCTATCGATGATTTTGCTGCTTTACTTGAGACTACAGAGATAATGAAGCAGGTATTCAAAAGCCTGAAAGAAGAGCCAGCTCACCTTTTGGGTGACATCTGCCGGGAATATCAGCAGAGTGGTAAGCTGGTGCCAGACCATCGTCTGCATTTTTTCGGCTATCTGGGCGAAGCCTCGCTTAAGGCTCTTCTCTCCGTAGGGCTGATACGCCGATATCCTGGGGGGAGGTTATCCCTCTACTCCTATGAGCCTACTGCAGAAGGGCTAGAGCAACATGAAAGGCTTAAAGCTGACGGCTTCTATCAAAGATAATAAACGTTTACGTAAAAAGGAGGAATTATGACAGTAAAAATAGTTACCGATAGTAGTGCCGATTTACCAGCACAGCTAGTTCAAGAGCTAGGAATTACAGTAGTACCCCTCTATGTCCGCTTTGGGAAAGACATCTACCGGGAACGGGTGGACATCAGTGATGAGGAGTTCTACGAGAAGTTGCAACATGGTCCTATCCATCCGGTGACCATTCAGCCTACACCACAGGATTTTGCTAATGTCTACGAAGGGCTTTCCCAGGAGGCTGATGGGATTGTTTCCATTCATATCTCCACTAAATTGAGTGGCACCTATAATTGCGCAGTGCAGGGCAAGGAAATGATAGAGAAAAGGTGCCCCATTGAAGTGGTTGACTCGCAACTAATAACAATAAGCCTAGGATTAGTAAATATAGCTGCGGTGGCGGTAGCTAATGCTGGAGGAAACTTACAGCAGGTATTGGAAGAGGTAAAACAGGCTATTCCTAATATACATTTGCTCGGTCTCCTTGATACTCTCAAATACCTGCTTCTAGGCGGACGCATTGGTAGGGCAAAGGCATTGCTAGGCTCGATATTAAATGTGAAGCCGCTACTAACACTCAAGGATGGGGAAGTAATGCCAGATTAGCCCCACGGCGTACGCTGATAGAGCCTTCCAGGTGATGGATCTAAACCTGAAAAATATTGCCGTGAAGAGAAGGCATTAAGCCAAATAGGAAAATAAGAAAGTGGAACTAGCCGCCTTTTGTTATAAAAGCTGTTGCTTTAAATAAGGCTTGCTACCGCTTAAAGGCGAAAGTCACGGGTTAACCTGTGATTAAAAGAAAGGAAACCATAATCCGCTACCTTGGTCGTGTCGGCCGGGGAGATAGAAGAGATTAGCCCCACGGCGTACGCTGATAGAGCCTTCCAGGTGATGGATCTAAACCTGAAAAATATTGCCGTGAAGAGAAGGCATTAAGCCAAATAGGAAAATAAGAAAGTGGAACTAGCCGCCCTTTGTTATAAAAGCTGTTGCTTAAAATAAGGCTTGCTACCGCTACTTAAGGTAATGCTTAAGTTAACTTAAGCATTCGCTATGAGAAAGGCATCGAAGCTTGAGGTTTTGGAATTTATCAATGAGAGGGGGGTTATAAGCCCATTTGAACTAATGGAGAGGTTCGGCTACAGCCGTGGTGGTGCCGCAGCTATGCTGAACTGGCTTAAAAGAGAGAAGCTGGTGATAAATGACCGCAGGGGGGAGTGGACAATAACCAACGATGGCTTGAGAAGGCTAATCTATTATGGGAGGCTGTGATGACAGAAGAGGATAGAACTGTTCAATATACCGACATTCAACTTCAATTCCTCGCCTGGTGCTAAGCCGGCGATAACCCTCTGGTATTCTCAACCCTTATCCCATCAAAAAAAGAGGGGCGCTACCTGCGCCCCTCTTTTAATTATCCGTCGGTGGACTGTCAGTGTCAGCTTGTCCTCCATTTTTAGCTCCTTTATTTTTGATAGCGCCAGCCCCAGCCATCGTTGTCACGGTTATGGTTATCCCCTCGCATAAGCCTATCCAGCGGGTTAAACTGCTCATACTTAGATAGCACCGTTTGGATTTCCACATACTTTGCGTACTGCAAAGCCATGTACAGGGTAGCATGCCCCAGCAGTAGCCGGAGGCCGTTTAGGTCGCCTCCAGCCTCAAGGTAGCGGGTGGCAAAGTAGTGGCGGAAGCGGTGCGGACCGCCCTTACCCTTAACCCGGGCGCGATTTTTCAGGCGTATGATCATTAGTGAGATACCGTGATCTGTCAGCTTTTGGCCGTCAGCGGTTTTCCATAACTCCTCACCTTCTCGGGGTCTAATTTCAAGGTAGCGTTTTAGTGCTTTCCTTGCCTCCCCTTCCACCGGCACCACTCTCATCTTAGTCCCCTTACCCATCACCCTGAGCTGCTTGAGCCTGGGGTCAAGGTCAAGAAGCCTTATCTCGCTGAGTTCGTTCAGCCTCAAGCCGGTAGCGACGAACAGTGAGACGATGGCCTTATTGCGGATGCCGAGGAACTGATACCGAAATCTGGCATCATCCTCGCACAGCTGGAGCATGGCATACACCTCTTCGTCTTTGTAGGGCTCCACCTCCTTGTAGGCGGGAGAACCCAATTTGATCCGCCCTGCTGGGTTGTGGTCAAGGCACTCCTCTTCCTCGGCCCAGTTAAACAGGATCTTCACCACCCGTCCGTAGTGGTGGACAGTGGCTGGTGACGCCTGCCGGGAGGATGAGCGGCTAATCTCGGTATAGCCCCAGCGGTTGCGTTCCTTGGCGACATAGGACAAAAACGCCCGGATGTGGTCGCGGCTAATTTCATCTGGGTCGGTGGGCCAGTCGTTTTCTTCGGCATACCACACGAAGTTATAAAGGCATGTCCGGTAGAAGCGCAACGTTTTGGGTCGCAGGTGCTGGCGGGATACCATGAAGTCCTGCACTAGGTTTTTTAGGGGTAGATGGGTGTTAGCGGTTGTTGGTTTTTGTGTTGTTACCATTTTTCCTTTTTTGCCTGTCCGCCTGGAAAATCAGAGACGCAACTTAAGTTGAATGCTCTATTTTCTTGCCCTCTGTCTTAGCTGACTTTACATAAATGCCTAAGATAAGGATTAAGAGTCAGCTGCTCTACCAGTTGAGCTAGCGGCCCACAATCCAGGAAGGCAGAGGGCAATAACCTCCTTTACCTTTAGCGCAATCCTTCTTCCTTTAATTTTTGAACTACTCTCCTTTGTCAAGAAACCGGTTCATTACCTATAACATCACGGTTCCCCCATCAACATAGATGACCTGTCCCGTGATGAAATCCGAATCTTTTGAGGCTAAAAACACGGCTGTCCCCACCAGGTCTATTGGCTCCTCACGCCGTTGAATGGATTGTTCCGAGGTGGCAAGCTCAAATGTTTTCTCACTATCGCGCTGGCTTAAACTGGCTTCAGAAGCCGTATATCCCGGGGCAATAGCGTTGACATTAATACCTGAGGGACTCAGTGCTCTGGCCAGGGCGTGAGTCAGTGTATAAACCGCTCCTTTGCTGCAGGAATATGCCAAAAATGCTTGTGCCGCGGGGACATTCGCGACATTCGAGGCAATATTGATAATCTTACCCCTCGACTGCTTTATCATTAGTGGGGCTATTGCCTTACAGCACAGCCAGGTTCCTCTTACATTCACCTCAAATATCCGGTCCCATTCCGCCACCGTCCAGGCATCCCATGGCTTGGGCTCTATTCCATAGTAGATAGCAGCATTATTGAGGAGGATATCTACCTTGCCATACTGCTGCATAACCTTCTCCGCCATCTTTTTGGTGGCATTTTCATCGGAGATATCGGTCTCCATAGCCACTGCTTCCCCACCCTTAGCCCTTATCTCCTTAGCCACGCCCTCAGCCCTTTCCAGACTGATATCGGGTAATAGTAATTTGGCACCTTCCTCGGCGAACCTCAATGCGAATGCCCGCCCAAGACCACGGCCAGCTCCAGTTATGATAGCTACTTTGTCCTTTAATACTGGTGACATATCTCCCTCCTTTTAAGTTATTTGCGATTAAAACCGCTCATATCTCAATTCTTGTATATTTCTCCTTTCCTGCTACCAGGGCACGAATAAAATATCATACACAATTTCACGCAATTATTCTGCCTGACTTGTTTAGGGATTCTGAGACTCTTTCTCTGCTTCCTCAAATACTCTTTGCTCTCGTTTCAGAAACTGTTCCCTACCATCTGTGTATGACGGAAGAACCCATGTCATTTCCTGCAGGTTCTGCGTTATAGTCGGAATCCAATGATAAGGGATAGATATCAGCATCCATCCCTCTTCAAATACCTGTTTTGCTTTCATACCAAAGGTCATCCCGGTAACCATGTAATTCACTTTGCCGCTTTGATATGGATAAGCGTAAAGCCAGGCGCATCCCAATACAGGTGTTAACTTGGGCTCCCATATCTCCCCGGTCGAATAGCTCATTGCCCTCAGCACGATTTCTGCCTGGCTGGGAGTGGCGGTAAGAATTAAGAGGTCTGGCTCGAATGCCAGTTTGTCTAATGGGGAGTAAGCGACATAGTTAACAATACCCCTCTTAAATTTTGGAATGTATTGATAGATTTTATTGTTAGCGCGTGGCTCCTGATAGATTCCGAACCTAGGCCCAATTAGCCCGCCTTCCACGAATAGTGGCGTATCCTCCATTCCCAATATTATTTTTCCGACACAATCCTCATTCTCTTTACTGAAGTAAAACGGGGTTCCCCTTTGCTGGGCTTCCTTAAACATTTCACAGAAAGGCAGACTTTTGTCTAGTTGCTCCATTCCTTCTGGTTTGTTGAGCAAGAACTTGACGCCTACAGGCGGCTTCTCAAAATTAAATTTGCTATATATGGAAAGGTCTTGAGTTAGTGGCCTCATTTTTTTAACCTCTTATGATTTTAGAGTACGGAATGCCAGGCAGGTCACCCTGTACCGTTGGGCTGGGAGTTCTAACGGTCCCTTTTGGGTTCATTATACAACCTTTTACCGGTAATCTTAAATTTCCTTTTTCAAATTCATCTGGGGTGCCCCCATTTTTAGTACCACCTACAATGAGAGACTTCCTGCTTCCACCCTTTGCCTCATGACCTTGTCTTAATTGGCTAGAAGTTCCTGCGTCAATGCGTCAATTTCTTCCTTAAATTTTCGGTTATGTTCGTCTCTACCCTCAGTGTACGCTGGAGGCACCCATTCTATAACCTGCAAATTTTCTATCATACTGGGGAGCAGGTCGTAGGGGATGGATATAAGTATTATACCATCAGGGAATACTTGTCTTGCTTTCATGCCATGAACAAGATTGGTGACCATAAAATTCAATTCGCCGCTTATGTATGGATAAATGTATATCCAGGCGCACCCCATAACCGGTGTTCCCTTACTGGACCACATTTTCCCGGTCGTATAGCACATTGCTCTCAGTAAAATTTCTAATTGACTCGGGTTAGCAGCAACAATTAATACGTCTGGCTCGAATGACAGTTTATCTAAAGGAGAAAAAGCAACATAGTTAACGGTATTCCTCGCCAGTCTTGGAATGTACTGATAGAGTCTTTTGTTGGCACGTGCCTCCTCAAAGACTCCCAACCTGGGTCCCACTTGCCCGCTCTCGAAAATTGGCTCAGGCTCCACCATGCCCAATAGTATCGGTCCTACGCACTCGAAATTCTCCTTTATGGCGTAAAAAGAGCTTCCCTCCTGTGCTTCTTTAAGCATCTCGCAAAAAGCTAGATTCTTATCCAGCCTCTCGATTCCATCCGGTTTCATGAGTAAGAACTTAACGCCTATAGGCTTCCTTTCAAAATTAAATTTGTTAAATATGGATAAGTCTCGCTGGATTGAATTCATATTAACCTCCTGAAGTGGTATATTCTGATTTAAATGTTAATGTGACAATCGTATTATAAAAGTCAAAATTTTCTTTGTCAATACGCACGAGGTGCCTTCAGGGAGCTATCGCTGCTTGTTTTGGGAGCTCATTAACAATTGACAATCAGCGAGTAGAAATATAATATGACTGTAATAGCTGATATCGGCAATCCCGGGCTAACTCGGGCAACCCTGATATAGGGCTACTGACAAACAAAACAAGGAGGGAGAGTATGGCAAGAGGCTATATGGGAAAGATGCTGATGGTGGATCTTTCCAAAAATGAGCTAAAGGATGAGGTGCTCGACGAAAAGCTTGGCCGCCAGTTCATTGGAGGCTATGGCATCGGCGCTAGAATCCTCTTCAGCCGGCAAAAGGCTGGTG
>Ga0209991_10001170_pt1 | contig 11911 bp, 10 predicted proteins | sample ChitaG_FD_183167 | JGI IMG/M metagenome (GOLD analysis project Ga0209991, IMG submission 183167) | Deep subsurface microbial communities from South Pacific Ocean to uncover new lineages of life (NeLLi) - Chile_00310 metaG (SPAdes)... | ecosystem: Environmental > Aquatic > Marine > Oceanic >...
AATTACTTGAGGCTCTGACTGCTTGTAAGCACACGGTTTCAGGTCTATTTCACTCCCCTCCCGGGGTGCTTTTCACCTTTCCCTCACGGTACTTGTTCACTATCGGTCATCAAGGGTATTTAGCCTTACCCTGTGGTCAGGGTAGATTCCCACAAGATTCCTCGTGTCCCGTGGTACTTAAGCACAGGTAAGGAGCCTCTCCCTTTCGTCTACGGGACTGTCACCCTCTATGGTTGTCCTCTCCAGAATCCTTCAACTAGGGTTCGGTTTGTAACTCCTTGACCTATTCCGAGCTAGGTCCTACCTGGCTTACAACCCCCTATAAGCTTAGGCCTCAGAACCACTTAGCTTATAGGGTTTGGGCTTTTCCCCTTTCGTTCGCCACTACTCAGGGAATAATTTCTTTTCCTCAGGGTACTGAGATGTTTCACTTCCCCTGCTTACCTCCTCCCAGCCTATGTGTTCAGCTGGGGGTGCTCAGGTTTTACCTGAGCGGGTTGCCCCATTCGGGAATCCTCGGCTAGGCTTGCTAGACAGCTCACCGAGGCTTTTCGCAGCCTTGCCACGCCCTTCTTCGGCCCTTGATGCCAAGGCATCCACCGCATGCCTTCACCGCTTGACCTGCTTCAGACTTGACATTAGTCCTATATTCAATTGTTAAAGTGCTACACATACAAAAACGGCTTGGTGAAAGTCACCAAGCCGTCTGCCTGGCTATCAATCACCTATTCCTACTTTATGTATCTAGCCTCATCATTGCTGTTAATAGTATAATACTACTTTACTACTTTGTCAAGCATAATTTTAAATTTTGTCAAAAACATTTTAAAATGACGCACTCTTGACAAATAAAGGCAGGAAGTGATAGATTAAATAGTAATTAGCAGTCTAAGCCTTAGACTGCTAATCGAGGTGAAGATGTTATCTTTTAGAACAGAGAAAGTACTCAAATCTATAGTCGGCCAATATATCGTTAGGGCAACACCGGTACCGTCACAGAGTATTATCAAGGACTATGAGCTGAAGGTAAGTCCAGCTACTATCCGCAATGAGATGGCATACCTAGAGCAAGAGGGTTATATTACCCGCTGCCACCCTTCAGCCGGAAGCATACCCTCAGACAAAGGCTACCGCTACTATGTGGAGTCTCTGAGTGACATCGAGCTCCCCTCAGCCGAGCAGCGCTTGATACGCCATCTCTTTCACCAGGTAGAGAAGGAACTGGAGGAGTGGCTAAGGCTAACGGCAAAACTTTTAGCTCAGTTGGTTCAAAATATGGCTATTGTTACTATGCCTAAGCCAGCAAACTGCCAATTCAAGCACCTGGAGTTGATTGCCCTACAAGATTCATTGGCATTGATTGTCCTCATCCTTCATGCAGCCAAGGTGAAACAACAGTTAATAACCTTTGACCAGCTTATGCCTCAACTGAAGCTAACGGCTATCGCCAACAAACTAAATATTGCTTACTCTGACTTAACCAGCTCACAGATTTTAGCTAAAGGCATAAAGCTCTCCTCCATTGAACAACAGTTAACCGATTGCCTGTTAAAGATGATGCAGGCTGAAGATGAACAGAAGCATGAGGAGCCTTACCTCGACGGTCTACACTTTATGCTTAACCAGCCAGAATTTGCCCATAACCAGCGGATGCTACCCTTAATGGAATTAGTTGACCACCGAAACCTGCTGAGGATTATTGCCCCCCAAGGACTAACCAGCCACGGTGTGCAGGTAGTTATAGGTAAGGAGAATAAGGCAGAGGTTATCCAGGATTACAGCGTGGTCATCAGCCGATATGGTTTAGCTAAAGAAGCCGCTGGCACTATAGGTGTAATTGGGCCTACCCGAATGCCCTATGCTCGTGCCATCTCCACCGTAAGCTACCTTTCCTCAGTGCTGAGTGGACTGATGGCTGAGCTATATGGGAGAGAACTAGCCTGAGGTCAATTCATAAGGAGAGTCAAAGAGAGGCGAATACGGGGTCCCCGCAAAAACAAAGTCTTTGCGGGGTAAAAATCCTCCCTTACATAACCCATCCCCCTCGATAGGAATATATATCCCTATCATGGAGAGGAGGAAAAGCGGGTTCCCAGGAAAATCGGAGATTTTTCTGGGTGCTGAAGGGGGTGAGGTAGATAAAATGAAACAGCAAGAGTCAGAAGACTTAAATAGCCAAGTGGAACCAGAGGTTGCTGAGGTAGAGGATATAGAGGCATTAAAGCAAGCCCTGGCTGAAGAAAAGAAAAAGGCGGAAGCAAATCTGGCTAACTGGCAAAGAGCCCAAGCCGACTTCATCAACTACAAACGACGCAGTGAGCAGGAAAAGGAAGAGATTGGCAAGTTTGCCAATACTATGCTTATGCTTAACCTCCTACCTATTCTTGATGATTTGGAACGAGCCTTTACCTCAACTCCGCCCCAGATGGCTAAACTTACTTGGGTAGATGGCATCAGGCTCATCGAGCGTAAGCTCCGGGCAAGCCTGGAGGCACAAGGATTGTCCCAAATCGAGGCACTGGGTGAACCATTTGACCCCAAGCTCCACGAGGCAGCAATGCACGCTAAAGGTAAAGAGGGGATAGTTATTGAGGAATTGCAAAAGGGATACATGTTACACGATAGAGTTATCCGCCCAACTATGGTAGTAGTCGGCAACGGCGAAGAGGAGAAGGAGGAATAAATTATGGCAAAGGCTATAGGTATTGATTTAGGCACAACGTTCAGCGAAGTAGCAGTGATGGAGGCTGGAGAGCCGAAGGTTATTCCTTCAGCTGAGGGCGGTAACCTCGTTCCTTCGGTTGTGGCGATAAGTAAGACCGGTGAACGCCTGGTAGGACAGGTGGCTAAGCGCCAGTCTATCGTTAACCCTGAAAACACCATTCACAGTATTAAGAGGTTCATGGGGCGTAAGTTTGGGGAACCGGCAGGACGGGAGCTGCCAGTAGAGGAGGATGCCCGGCGCAAATCCTATAATGTAACCAAGGCACCTAACAATGATGTGCGGGTGGTGATGGGTGGGAAAGAGTATAGTCCGCCTGAGATTTCAGCCATGATTATACAAAAACTTAAAATGGATGCCGAGGCTTACCTTGGTCAGAAGGTTACCGAAGCCGTCATCACTGTACCAGCTTATTTTAATGACGCTCAGCGGCAGGCAACCAAGGACGCCGGCAAGATAGCCGGGCTTGAGGTGCTGCGTATAATTAACGAGCCTACGGCTGCCTCCCTAGCCTATAGGCTAGGAACGGAAGCGGAGAAGGAGGAGATTGCTGCCGTTTATGACCTTGGCGGTGGTACTTTTGATATCTCAATATTGGAAATAGGTCCTGGCGAAATACGTCCTGGCGAAACCGGAACAGAACACAGGGTTATCGCTACGGCTGGCGATACCCACCTTGGCGGTGATGATTTTGACCAGAGAATTATGGATTGGCTGTGCGATGAGTTCAAGAAAGACCAAGGAATAGACCTGCGGCAGGATAAAATGGCTTTGCAGCGACTGAAGGAAGCTGCCGAAAAGGCTAAGTGCGAGCTTTCCACCGTCCAGCAGACCGAGGTAAACCTTCCCTTTATCACCGCTGATGCCAGCGGTCCCAAGCACCTTAGTATTACCCTTACCCGGGCTAAACTGGAGCAACTGATAATGGACCTGGTGGAGAAGAGTCTGGGTCCCTGCCGCCAGGCGCTGGCTGATGCTGAAAAGACCCCGGCCCAGATTGACGAGGTTATTCTGGTTGGCGGGCAAACCAGAATGCCATTAGTTCAAGAGAAGGTGAAGCAACTTTTCGGTAAAGAACCCCATAAGGGGGTTAACCCTGACGAAGTAGTAGCTATAGGTGCTGCTATTCAAGCTGGGGTGCTCAAAGGAGAGGTCAAAGATGTTCTCCTACTTGATGTTACTCCCCTCACTCTGGGCATCGAGACCCTTGGGGCTGTGGCAACCCCTCTCATCCCCCGTAATACCACCATCCCTACCGCTAAGAGCCAGATTTTCAGCACTGCCGCTGATAATCAGCCCAGTGTCGAGATTCACGTGCTCCAGGGGGAGAGACCTATGGCGACTGACAACAGAACCCTGGGGAAGTTTATGCTTGATGGTATCCTGCCAACACCGCGGGGCATGCCCCAGATTGAGGTCACTTTTGATATTGATGCCAATGGCATCCTCAGTGTTAAGGCCCATGACAAAGGCACCGGCAAGGAGCAGAAGATAACCATCACTGCTTCCAGTGGGCTGTCTAAGGAAGAGGTACAGCGGATGCAGCGGGAAGCCGAGACATACGCTGCCGAGGATGCCAAGCGCCGTGAAGAGGTAGAGACCCGCAATGCTGCTGATACCTTGGCCTACACCGCTGAAAAGACCCTGCGGGAGCAGAAGGATAAGATACCCTCAGACCTGAACCAAGAGGTAGAAACTAAAATAGCCGCCGTGCGCTCAGCGCTACAGGGCACCGATATAAACAGCATTCGCCAAGCAATGCAAGAGCTATCCAACGCTATGCAAAAAATAGGGGCTGCCATCTATCAACAACAGCCACCACCACCGCCCCCTGGCAAAGAAGGAGGTGGAGAAGGAGGCGAAGAAGGCACCGTAGAAGGCGAGTTCCGCGAGGTTTAACATATAGGGAGTTTTAGAGGGGCGAAGCCCCTCTTACATAACCCAATCCCCTTCCCCTTATTAAGGGGAAGGGGATAAAGGGGATAGGGTATAAATATGCCAACAAAACGAGATTATTATGAAGTCCTCGGTATCCCTAGAAATGCTACCGATGAGGAAATAAAGAGGGCTTTCCGTAAGCTAGCCTTTAAGTATCACCCCGACCATAACCGTGATGATAATGCCGGGGAAAAATTTAAGGAGGTAAACGAAGCCTTTGAAGTGCTCTCTGACCCCGATAAACGCGCTGCCTATAACCGCTTCGGACATGGTGGTGCCGAGGGATTTTTCGGGCGAGGCTTTGAAGGCTTTGACTTTACCGGCTTTGGTGATATCTTTGATGCCTTCTTTGGCGGAGTAACTACTGCTACCCGTCAAGCACCACAACGCGGTGCCGACCTCCACTACAATACTACTATTACCTTTGAGGACGCAGCCCTCGGTTGCGAAAAGGAGATAAATATTCTACGCACCGAGAATTGCTCCCTATGCCAAGGCATTGGCTGCAAGCCAGGTAGCCAACCCACTCGATGCCCCAGCTGCAATGGCAACGGGCAGGTGCGTCGTGTTCAGCAGAGTATCTTTGGTCGCTTCACCAATATTACTACCTGCCCCCAGTGCCACGGCGAGGGCAGGATTATAACCGAGCCCTGCCCCCAGTGCCGGGGCACAGGCAAGAAGAAACGTCAACGCAGTATCTCAGTCAAAATCCCAGCCGGGGTTGATGAGGACTCTCAAATACGACTCAGGGGTGAAGGTCAAGCCGGAACAAGGGGCGGTCCCTCAGGCAACCTCTACATTACTCTGGCAATTGAACAGCATGAGTTTTTCAAACGAGATGGTGATAACATCATCTATGAGTTACCAATCAACTTTGCTCAAGCTGCTCTGGGTACTGAGGTTGAGGTACCCACCCTTGACGGTAAAACCAAGCTCAAGCTCCCACCCGGCAGCCAAACGGGTAAGGTCTTCCGGCTTAAGAATAAAGGCATCCCCCATCTCCATAGAAGAGGGCGCGGTGACCAGCTAGTTACACTACTTGTAATTACCCCCGACTCATTAACTAAAAAGCAGCGCCACCTATTCCAGGAGTTGGCTGACACCTTAGGCCCAGCTAAAAGTCCTCCCTAAAAGTTGATAAACCATACTCAGGAATGCCCTCGGTGCCTGAAAAAGGAAAACAGCTCCCACTTGTGACCAGCTAATTCATGCTTAGCCTCAGCCGCCATTATTGCCACCATTGCCTGGCGAGGGTCGGCTCCTTCAAACAATACCTGATAAATCTTTTCAGTAATAGGCATCCCCAGCCCGAGCTGTTGAGCTAGATTCCGGGCGGCAATAGTAGTGCTCACCCCCTCAGCCACGCCGGTCATTGAATCTGTTATCTCCTTTAATGAGCGCCCCTTGGCTAACTCAACCCCTACATAGTGGTTACGGCTCAACGGGCTGGCACAGGTAGCTATTAAATCACCTACTCCAGCTAACCCGGCAAAGGTGAGAGGATTTGCTCCGAGAGCAACCCCCAGAGCCGCTAGCTCAGTTAGACCACGAGTGATAAAGGCTGCCTTGGCATTATCCCCATAGCCTAGCCCATCAACCATGCCAGCACCCAGAGCAATGATATTTTTTAATGCCCCCCCTAGCTCTACACCGATGACATCAGTATTGGTATAGACACAAAAGTTAGGCGCTGTTAACAGCTCCTGGGCTATTCTGGCTACAGCTTCATCCTCAGCAGCCACCACCGTAGCCGCTGGTAAACCGTGAATAATCTCCCGGGAAAGATTAGGTCCGGAAAGCACGCAAATATTAGACCAAAAACGAGGCTCTATCTCTTCAGCAATTACCTGTGACATGCGCTTGCTGCTACCTATCTCCAGGCCCTTAGCTGCGCTCACTACTATCATCGACCTATTAAGGTAACCTTGAACCAATCTTATATTGTGCCGCATAGTCTGGGATGGCACAGCCAGGATTACTGCCTTTACATCAGCTAATGCTTCACCTAACAAGCTGGTAATAGATAGCTGAGGAGGAAAGGTAATACCAGGAAGCAGGGCCGGATTAGGTCCAGCATTTCTCAATTCAGTGGTTTCTCGTTCAGTCCGTGCCCATAGCCTGACCTGCAGTCCCTTATGAGCTAATACCACCCCCAGGGTTTTCCCCCAAGTAGTGGTGCCAATGATGGCAATCTTGGGCATATCTTACCCCATGCTCTTCGTTTTAGCTCCCCTTACCTATGCCTTATCGCCTAGCCTACGCTCCCTGCCTGACATTAACCGTCTGATATTACCCCGGTGCATAACAATAATTATTATAGTGCCTATTAAGGCATAAAGCAGATACTCAATGGGGAATCCATACACAATAGTGAGGGGGACTAGTATACCATAGGTACTTACTACCGCAGCAATAGAGGCTAGGGATGCGAACCTGGTTAAGCCACTTCCGATAATAAAAACCTCACCACCCAATATTGCTGCTACCGGACATAATGCCACCAACCCACCAAAAAAGGTAGCCACGCCCCTCCCCCCCTGAAACTTGAGAAATACTGACCGGTTATGTCCAGCAATAGCTGCTAACGCCGCCATAACTTGGGCAATTAGCATTCCTAAGCCATAGCCACCTACCACCAAATAGTCTCTACCAATTATTAACCCGGCAAATACTACCGCCAGCAATCCCTTTGACAGGTCCAGGCCAAAGACCATAGCCGCCGCTTTGCCACCAGCCGTTCGTAGCACATTAGTCGTTCCTATCTTGCCACTACCATACTGCCTGACATCTATCCCCTTTCGCTTAGCTATCAATACGCCAAAGGGGATAGAACCCAAAAGGTAACCAATTACCACTACCCCAATAAACTTGGCGATTATCATTGCTCACCCCTAGTTTTAAAGACAAAACGGATTGGTGTGCCAGCGAAGCCAAATGACTGGCGTAGCTTATTCTCTAGGTAGCGCTGATAGGAAAAATGTATTAGCCTGGCATCATTAACAAAAAAGACGAAGGTCGGTGGGTTTACTTCAGCCTGAGTCGCATATCGAATCTTTAGCCGCTTGCTACCCCTTCGGGGTAAGCTGTGAGCGGCTACTGCCTGCTGAACCACACTATTGACGGTAGAGGTAGGCAATCGCTTAAGCCTCTCCTGATATACTTGACACACCTCAGGCATAACCTTGTCTAGCCCCTGCCCAAACTTAGCTGAAATATACAGCACTGGCGCATAAGACATAAACTTAAACTGACTCCTGATGTATCGACTACATTCAGTTGTGCTCTTAGCCTCAGCTAGGTCCCACTTATTAACTACCAACACAATCCCCTTAACTGCCTGCTGAATATAACCAGCAATATGCATATCTTGAGCCGTAACCAACTCAGTGGTATCAAGAACAAGTAAGGTTACATCAGCCCGGTCAATAGCTCGTAAGGCACGGATTATACTATACCGTCCCACTCCCACCCCTAACCGTCCCCGCCGCCTGATACCAGCAGTATCAATAAGTAGCACACTTTGTCCATCAAAGTCAAATAAAGTATCAATAGCGTCGCGAGTAGTCCCTGGACTATCATCAACAATAGCTCGCTTTTCACCCAAAAGGGCATTTAATAGCGTCGACTTACCTACATTAGGTCTACCAACAATAGCTACCTTCATAATCTCAGGCTCAGCCTCAACCAGCGATGGCGCTGGTAATAGAGGGATAACTCTATCCAGCAATTCAGCCATCCCTCGGCCATGATAGGCACTAATAGCCATTGGCTCACCTAGCCCCAATTCATAAAATTCTACCGCTTGGGTCTCAAGCCTCTCATTATCAGCCTTATTAGCCACTAACACTATGGGTTTGCTTACCCGATGAAGCATATCAGCTATCTCCAGGTCAGAGGGTGTTACCCCGTCCTTGACATCCACCAAAAAAATAATAACATCAGCCTCAATAATAGCCACCTCTACCTGCTCTTTAACCCCCTGACCAACAGTGGACTGGGGTTTTGTTTCTAGACCACCGGTATCAACTATAGCAAACTCAATCCCTTGCCACGAAACATTAGCCATTACCCGGTCACGGGTTGTTCCCGGCAAATCCTCCACAATAGCTATTGGCTTACCTGCCATCCGATTGAGCAAAGTAGATTTACCTACATTCTGTCTACCAACAATAGCCACAACCGATTTACTCACACCAACCCCCTAGCGATAGCCAGCTAGCGGTATCTCCAGACCACCAAGCATTACCGCCAACAGCGCTTTCTGTAGGTGCATCCTATTCTCAGCCTGGTCAAAGACTACTGATTGTGGACTGTCCAGAATGCCCTCAGCTACCTCCTCGCCCCGATGTGCTGGCAAGGGGTGCATCAATATGGCATCCCCCTTAGCTAAAGACAGAAGTTCACTATTCACCTGGTAGCTGGCAAACGTCTGGCGTCGCCGGTCAGCCTCAGCCTCCTGCCCCATACTCGTCCATACATCAGTATAAACTACATCAGCCCCGCTAACTGCCAGTCGCGGCTCCTCAGTGCAAAATATTTCAGCACCACTATCAAAAGCATAGCCTTGAGCCAGACGCAATATTCTCTCCTGAACCCTGTAGCCAGCTGGAGAAGCAATCCTGAAATTCATCCCCGTAAGCGAAGCAGCTAACAGAAGACTATGAGCTACATTATTGCCATCACCAACAAAGGCTAAGGTCAAGCCGTTTAGCTCCCCCTTCTTCTCATAAATAGTAAAAAGGTCAGCCAAAGCCTGGCACGGGTGTTCCAAATCAGACAAAGCATTTATCACCGGCACATCGGAATAGCTAGCCAGAACCTCCAAAGTTTGGTGAGAAAGGGTGCGGGCAGCAATAGCATCTACATAGCGGCTGAGCACCCGGGCTACATCCGAAACTGACTCGCGCTCTCCCAGACCAACCTCAGCCGAAGACAGATAAATGGTCTGCCCACCTAGCTGGCGCATGGCTACTTCAAAGCTAACCCGAGTCCGCAGTGATGGCTTCTCAAACATAAGGGCTAATGTCTTTCCACTAAGTAAAGAAAGCCAGCCTCTAGCTTTCATGTCTACAGCATCTTGAATGAGTGAGCCAATATCCTCACCGCCGAGGTCAGATACCGAAAGTAAGTCCTTACCCTTCAAATCAGCCTCCTTTATACCCCACAGTATATCACGAAAAACAAATATTAAGGTAGCGAGGTTGCTTATCAAGGGAAGCTTGAAGGGCTTTTAAAGAAATTTCACATAGTCTCTAGAATATAAACCCTTTATCATTTACAATGAGAAGACCGAAAAATCGTAACTCCAAATAGAAGCATTGACAATATTTCCGTTTCATGATACTTTAGGGTAAGTTGACCAATTTAGTCAACAATCTCAAAAAGACCAAAGAACTCATGAAGCTTTCTACCAAGGGACGATACGGAACCAGAGCACTTTTAGACTTAGCCCTTCACTGGGGTGAGGGATTAGTTCCATTGAAAGACATCGCTCAAAGGCAGGAGATTTCACTGCCATACCTCGAGCATCTAATCGCCCCTCTTATAGCCGGAGGGCTAATAAGGAGTACCCGTGGGCCTCAAGGTGGTGTCTCACTACTAAAGCGTCCTGAGGAGATTAAGCTCAATGAGGTCATTCAACTTCTTGAGGGCTCGATTGCTCCAGTGAAATGCGTCGATAATCCTGAGGCATATCCTTGCTCTGACCTCTGTGTCACCCGCGACATCTGGGACGAGGTAGGAAAAGCAATAGACAGGGTTTTGGAGTCCACAACCTTGCAAGACCTAATTGAGCGTCAAAGACAAAAATGGAACTTGAATCGGTTGAAAGAACGAAAAAACAATGTACCAAAGAAGAGGCGGTGACAACTTGTGACCAAAAAGAGCCTTAAAAACTTAATAATGTTGGTGCTCTCGGTATCACTGGTTATAGGAGTTGTGTTTGCCGGTGGTTGCGTTGGCCAAGAAACTGAAGCTCCACCTCAGGAGCCACCAACCCAGATAACCCAGATAATTGAAGATATCACTCCACAGGAAGCGTTTACCCTAATACAGGAAAACCAGGACAACCCAGACTTTGTCATTATTGATGTCCAAACCCCAGAAAAATTCGCCGAAGAACGTATAGAAGACGCTGTCAACATAAATTACCATCCCGAAACCTTCCACGATGAGCTTAGTACCCTAGACAGGGACAAGACCTATCTCATTTATTGCGCCTCTGGGATTCGGAGCGGAAGCGCCTTAGATATGATGGCGGAGTTTGATTTTAGGGAAGTCTACAAGATTTCAGGCGGGATTTACGCCTGGAAGGCAGAAGAACTGCCAATCGTTTATATAATTGAAGATATCACTCCGCAAGAGGCGTTTACCCTAATACAGGAAAAACAGGACAACCCAGACTTTTTCATTATTGATATGCGAAACCCAGAAGAATTTACCGATGGGCATATAGAAAATGCTATCAATTTAGATTACCGTTCCGAAACCTTTCAGGATGAGCTTGATAAGCTGGACAAGAACAAGATCTATCTCATTTATTGCGCCTCTGGAATTCAGAGCGGAAGCGCCTTAGATATGATGGCGGAGCTTGCTTTCAGGGAAGTCTACAAGATTTCGGGTGGGATTAATGCCTGGAAGGCAGAAGAACTGCCAACCATTCAAGAAACACCAGCCCAGATAATTGAAAGTATCACCCCGGAGGAGGCGTTTACCTTAATACAGGAAAACCAGGATAATCCCGATTTTGTCATTATCGATGTGCAAACCCCGGAGGAATTTGTTAATAGGCATATAGAGAACGCTATCAACATAGATTACCGTTCTGAAACTTTCCGGGATGAGCTTAACCAGCTAGATAAGAATAAGACGTATCTCATCTACTACGATTGCGCATGTGGAGGCATCGACAGAAAAGCTTTAAATATGATGGCGGAGCTCAATTTCAGCGAAGTCTACAAGATTTCGGGCGGGTTGGATCGATGGGAGGCGGAAGGATTCCCAACCGTAGAATAGAATCTTAAGAATCTTGGGGAAGACTTTAGTAGGCTTGTAGCGGCTTTGGTTTAATAATTGATGCCTGCATAATTTACCGACCAGATAGCTACTAAATAGGGCTGCTCTGGAGAAAAATGTACCTATTTTTCATGCCTACCTAGTCACAGCCAAGCCACATAGTAAGAAATAATCTTACCGTTAATTCCAAAAGCTATCTATGAACCAGCACAAATACCGATGAAGTTAATAACCTGC
>Ga0209991_10001171_pt1 | contig 11895 bp, 8 predicted proteins | sample ChitaG_FD_183167 | JGI IMG/M metagenome (GOLD analysis project Ga0209991, IMG submission 183167) | Deep subsurface microbial communities from South Pacific Ocean to uncover new lineages of life (NeLLi) - Chile_00310 metaG (SPAdes)... | ecosystem: Environmental > Aquatic > Marine > Oceanic >...
GGGCCTCCAGGCAAATCCTATGAACCAGAGCTTGTCAATTGTTTTTTATTTTGGCCAGTTTCGGGGTTTTATTTGCAAGCGGGTTTGTAAGTGATAAGCTTGGATTACTGCAAGTCATTTTGGCTTTGAAAGTTATGGTTTTATAGCATCGGACTATCAATACTATTTTTGTGTAAAATTTATGAAAAAGTTGGGTATTTAGCCATAAATGTGGGGTATTTTTTGTCTTTTAGGCTAAAAATGCTTTGGGCTTGGAGACATTTTAGTGACATGGAATTTACGGTCATGTGTTAATGTTCTTTTACATGGCAGAATATTGTGACACTCCTCAATCGAAAGAGAGGAGAAACAGGGAATACAAAGTATGCCTAAATGAGAGAGCTATATTACGTCTACTCGACCAAGGAAGGCGTTACTTGGGTCAAGCAGAAAATACCGATAGCTCCCGCCGCCGTGGATCCCATATAACAATCCATCCTCCGAACTGCTGTAGTCCTGATTATGCTGATGCCCTGGCGCTAACATATGCCAAGCCACGACCAAAAGCAGATACCTTGTTTATAGATATCGGCGATGATGAGGGTGACTCCGGTGATCCGTTTCTGAGCAATTCTGGATGGATTCCCGTTGGAAATCTGCAAGCTACTCAAGAATTAAAGGCGTCTGTTTAAATAGTGCACCCAAGAGTACCAACTCTGAACAACCCCCAAACTCACGTCACTCCAGTCTCACTGATGATTACCGGCCAGCAAAAAAATGTCTTAAGGTAGTGTCTTTGCCGGAAGAACCTGGTAAAACCGGTAACCATAGGCTGGAAGCTCCACCTTGAAGGAATCTTGATGTTCAACTAATTCAGAGTTTTTCAATTCCACCAGTCCGGACGTGAAAACTCCACTTAAATCTATCTCGATGGTTTGGGGCGTTGGCTGAAAGTTCAGTATTACCAAAATACGCTCCGATTTGTTGGCAGCGGTGCGTAAAAAAGCGTAGTATTTGTCATCGGCATTTGTTTTCAATTTCCTGCGAATACTCAACTGGTGCATGGCAGGGTGGGCGAGCTTGGTTTTGAGAACCCACGTTTCTTCGGAATCAGGGCTGCCCGCTCTGCGACTGTAAACAACGATATCGCCGATGGCGGCAACCGTGGCCCGATACAGGTGATTTTTTGAAGTGTCATCATATCGGCGGATGTGGCGGTAGAGTACGCCACCATTTGCCACAACTATATCGTGGTAATCTCGTAAGGCACGTTCAATGGGGCGTGGATCGCCGGTCTCAATTGCGTTTCTAATCACGTTATCACCCCGCCATTCACCAAGTCCGTAATCCTGTAGGCAGTTGTAGCCCCCCTCGGTAATCCAGACGACATCGTGACTTCCTTCCGGCTGTCTGAAGGTGTTGCTGTAGCTTTCAATGACCTCCGACATATACCGGTTGTTTTTTTCCCAGGTCAGGCCGATGTAATAAATTGGGGCATCAATGATGATGCCATCGATTCCGGTGTCCATCCAGAACCTTACAATTTTTTCAGCCTCTTTAGGCCATTCATCGGAGCCCCAATCGTTCTGCGGCAGGCCTATGAAACTGCCGTCCGGCTGTTTTGCCTGCCACTTGGCCCAAAAGTAGCGTCCAGCCAGCTCGCTGTACTGCCAGCCCCAGGTTTTTTCTGTGCTCTCGGCTTCGCGCGGCCAATTAAAATAAGTATGTTCCGGCGGTATTGGGGCATTGGGGCTGTCGGCCCAGATGAACCATTTGGCTTTTTCGCTGTCTTTTACCGTGCAGGCCTCAATCCAGTCGGGCGCTTCAATACTAAAGTAGCCCACATTAATAAAAACAATAACCGCCAGTCCCTTATTGTGGGCGATTCGTATCAGCCGTCTAAAATCATTCATCGTACCAATTTCAGGGTCTACGTTGTAATGGTTCGTTGTGTCCAGTCCCGAATAAGCATAAAGGCCCTGGGCAGGAGCAAAAATCTCTATCGCTTGAAAACCCTCTGCTTTAATTTGGTCGAGCTGTGTGGAGAGCTCATTAGGTTCGATAGAAATCTCGTGAGCGAAAGTTCTGCCTTTTTTGAGTGTAACAATTTTCAATGCCGCTGCCGTCTCCCACCAGCGCTCTGGGATTAAATGCCTGCCGCTTTCTTCAAAGCTGAGCGGCGCAGCTTCGGCAGTTATGGCCAAAATCAATATCAAGGAAATGAGGCAGGCTGTTTTTCGTTTTTCTCGAGTTATGCCCATGTGACATCGGGTCCTTTCGTTTTGGTTTAGCGGTTCAGGGGTTTTCAGAAGGGCGGCAAGTCACCTTCGGGTCTTGGCAGGCGCCAAAGCGGGCAGCTTTTGTCAAAAGTCATTCGGCTTTCGAAGGCGATTTGCTTCCAGTACGCCCATTCATTAGACCAGAATTTGCTTGGTTTATTTATCAACTCCACAGTCACACTTTTGCCGGCGTATTCGGAGAGGTCCACCACAATCTCCAACCATGGCTCTTTGACAACATCCCAGCTGTACAATTCCTTGCCGTTAGCTTTAACGATTAGAGTGTAGCCTCCCCGGGGGTCGTGTCCGACTTTAAGTCGCAGAATGGTCTGTAAGTCGGCGGGGATATCTATTTGTTTTGTCAAGGAGCATTGGGTTTTTTTGTCGGGGGGATAGGTGACAAAGACGTTCTTCCTTCCGTTGACCAGTTGAAGCAAACCGAGACTGCTTTCAGGACTTACTTTCCAACCGGGCAGATGTTTTTTAAATTCACCCATGGCGAAAGGCCCCGTACCGCGTATCTGGGCCAGCTCCTCAGCAGTAAAGCGGCTGTTGGCAATTGGGCCGGGATTCTGAGACTGTTGCAGTTTACTCGGCTTGGGAACCTGTAGCGGGATGAAGAAGACCTCTTCACCATTAGTGTCCTTTTCTATCCGGCCGCCGGATTGGACAATTGCTTCACGGGCAATCTTTTCAGTTAAGTCAATCACCTCAGGCAAGGTGTACTGGAACAAAAGGGAATCTTCAACCTGGCTGAAAAATCTTCTTTCATCTATTGAGGTGAATCGACTTGGCAGTTTTGAGAAACCGATTGTTGTGAACAGCACGCCTGCTGAATTAGAAGGGTTACAGTCGCAGTCATGCCCGCCGCGCATGGAATATATGATGGTTTTGTCGAGGTCTCGTTGGCCGTACAAGAAGCCGGTCAAAATAAAAGCGCCATTGAGTTTGACGTCCATGTTTAGCGTCTCCAGCCCCTTCCACTTCCAATCCATCCAGTTATACTTTTTGTTTTGGAAGTATTTTTCATCAATCAACTGGTAGGCTCTTTCCCAGTCATCAGGCTCTTGCTTATACCAGTTCAGCACATCGCGAACCATTTCAGCAAATGCGCTTTCCTGTGGGATGGCCTTTAATGCAGCCCGAACAATCTTAACCGGGTCGCTTTCGAAAAAAGCTTCGCAATACAAAGCACCAACAAATTGACCGGCATAGATACCGTCTCCGTAGTGACGTACTGAACCCAATTGCTCACCCAAAGCAATTGTGAAATTAGGCAGGCCCGGAGCAATGAGACCGGTGATGTCGGCGGAGATTTGGTAACCGAGGCCGTCGGGATGATTGCGGAAACCTGGGTGACCACTATCCGGCGGGGCAGGGCCTGAGACGAATGCGGAACGACTGCCGCGGGCGAATTCGAAATCGTAGCTGGCGCGGTCAATGGCCGCCTGTCGGCCGGTGATATCTAATCCGTGTTTGTTTATCGAGTGCAGGTAACCAATATCCAGATACAGGTCGTCCTGTGTAAAGGCGTCGTTGACCATATCCGGCTGCCATTTCGGGACCATAGAGTCAGGGACGAGTCTGCCGTAGTAGCGAAACTCAATCGGGTATCCCCAGGCGACCCCAGCCATCTGACCGACCCAACCAGCTTTCATCTTGTCTCGATATTCCGCAACAGGCAGGCGGCGAAACTTTTCCTGTTCGGCGAACGCCACCGAAATGTGTGCGGAAAGGATAAAACCCGCCGCCATCATCAGCACAATCAACTTGCGCATAATCGTCCCTTTTGTAATAATCTACGATTGTATGTTTTTTATTTGCCTCCAGGGGCAGTATATTAGCACCTCTCCTATGTTCTTTGCTGGCAAACAAGCATCGAAAGTCAGCGGCACTGAGACTGCTGACTTGCTTTGCCGGTGTTGTTATTTGCTTACGAGCTTAATTTGATCCCAGTAGGCGGCCTCCCACGCCCATCCGTTCGGCTGATTCACGAGCTGAAGATTTATGGTCTTTCCTGCGTAGGCTGTAAGGTCAACGCTAATATCCATCCAGCGGTCTTTAGCCATCTCTTCTCCGACCAGCGTGTTCAAGAGCTCTTTGTCGTCGGCCTTGACGAGCAGTGTCCAGTCGCCCTGTGGGTGATGGCCAACGACCAGTAGAAGTGTTGTCTCTTTCCCCACGGGGATTTCCACTTTCTTCGACAGCACACAGCCGGTTTCCTCGTTCAACGGATGAGTGACCAGGACTTTCTTTTTGCCGCGCAACTCGCCATAAAGGCCAGGGTTCATGTCGATACCACAGTTTGAGATGCTCCAGCCGGGGACGAACTTCTCAACGTCCTCGCTGATATCGACGAGCACCCCACTTTCCTCTGGTATTGCCGGTGGGTGCAACTGGTGGAGTTCATCTACCGTGAAGCGGCTATTGGCGATTGGGCCGGGCTCCCAGCACTGCTCGAGTTTGGTTGGCTTCGCCTCGGTAACCGGAATAACGAAAATTTCTTTGCCGCTTGCATCTTTCTCGATACGCCCGCCGGCCCGCTTGACCGCCTGACGCACCAGCTTCTCGCACACATTGATCAGCGTCGGGAAATTATACGGCGTGTGGCTGAACTTGCCTTCCGGATTCAGGGCCGATTTGAACTTCGCTGGCAGCTTCGAGAAGCCAATCGTTGTAAACAATACACCTCCGGCGTTTGAGGGGTTGCAATCAGAATCCTGGCCGCAGCGTGTGGAAATGATAATAGTTTTGTCGGGGTCACCCTCGCCATAGAGTAGCCCCATTACTATGTAAGCGCCGTTTATTTTTGCGTCGATGTTAAAGTCGCGGGCCTTTTCGCACGAAAACCGGCGGTAATCAGGATTGTCCTGGTACTTGTCTTCGATTAGCTGCCAGGTCTTCTTCCAATCACTGGGATTTTGTTTGTACCACCTGAGAACATCGCTGATACATTCGTGGTACTGGCTCCCTTTCGGGATGCATTTAAGACCCGCCCGGATAATTTTTTCCATATCGGTTTCAAAGAAGGCCTCGGCGTACATACCGCCGACGAATTGTCCACCGTAGAGCCCGTCCCCGTAGTTCATCAGCCGTCCAAATTTCTCGCCGAGTTCAATAGCCACATTCGGCAGGCCAGGCGCAATCAGACCGGCATAGTCTGCCTCGATTTGATAATCAATGTCATCGGCGTGCTTATTGAACTGCGGGTGACCGGAATCGGGCGGAGCAATTCCGTTTCGCAGGTTTTGCCGTCCATATCTATTTGCATGCCAGAGCGCGTAGCCGCTGTTTGCGAAATCAATGCCCGCCTGTCGGATTGAGGCGTCCAGGCCATACTCCTCGAGCGTCCGTAGAAATGTCATTTCGACATAAATATCGTCCTGTTCGAACTGGTTGACCAGCTCGGGGCGCCATTTAGGCATATTAACTTCCGGTATGATTTGTCCTTTGAAGCGAAACTCAGTAGGCCCTCCCCAGCCGACGCCCACCATTTGGCCAACCCAGCCAGCCTTCATCTTATCTATATAATCCTTGACGGCTATGCGGCGAAATTGCATTTCAGCAGCTTCGCCGTCGGCTGGAGCGACAAATACTGTACCCAAGCTTACAGCAACCACTACTACCATAATTGTTACCGAATCTTTGCCCATTTTAACACCTCCATAATTTTCTCATTTTAGCTGTTTTGCAAAACATTAGCCCACACTAACAACACTGAGCAATTTATGGGTGACTATTATAGTTGTCAATAGAATTTATTTTTTTGATTTTCTTACCAAACACTGTTGACAGGATTAATTTTTTGTGTTAACGGATAAATCCAGTCAGAACAATCACCTACAAATACAAATTATTAAATTATCAAGGAGGTCAAAAATGGTTATTGTTGAATCGTATCCTTTAGCTGTAGTTATGTGTTTTGTCACGATGTTATGCTGGGGTTCGTGGGCGAACACACTGAAACTGGCAAGCAAAGAGTGGCGTTTCCAGCTTTTTTACTGGGATTACGCTATAGGCGTGCTGTTATTGTCGCTGGTTTTGGCCTTTACCATGGGTAGTTTCGGCTCTGCAGGCCGAAGCTTTCTTACCGACCTTGGCCAGGCAGATGGCTCAGCGATTCGGTCAGCTTTGCTTGGCGGTGTAATCTTTAACCTGTCAAACATTCTTCTTGTTGCGGCTATTGACATAGCAGGCATGGCCGTGGCTTTTCCAATAGGCGTGGGGCTGGCGCTCGCGATTGGAGTCATTACCAATTATATTGCCACGCCTCTTGGCAATCCTGTTTTACTATTTTTGGGAGTAGCTGGTGTGGTCGTTGCTATCATTGTAGATGCACTGGCTTATAAGAGACTACCTTCCCAGGGGCAAAAAACCACTACTAAAGGGATAGTGATATCGATTGCAGCCGGTGTGCTTATGGGCTTTTTCTATCGCTTTGTAGCGGCGTCCATGTCTACAGATTTCGTCAATTTAGAAGCAGGCAAATTGAGTCCTTACACTGCTGTTGTTATTTTCTCTGTTGGTCTGCTGCTATCTAATTTTGTGTGGAATAGCATTGTTATGGCTAAGCCTTTTGTTGGCGAACCTGTCCCATTTGGTGATTACTTTACAAAGGGCAATCTAAGATTACATCTAATCGGTATTTTGGGAGGTGTTATTTGGAATATTGGCATGTCGTTCAGCATCATTGCGGCCGGAGCTGCGAGCTTTGCCATTGCGTATGGTCTGGGCCAGGGTGCAACTATGATAGCTGCATTTTGGGGTGTTTTCATATGGAAGGAATTTAAGCAGGCACCAGCCGGAACAAATAAACTGCTTACACTTATGTTTGTTTTTTACATAATTGGATTGGTTTTAATCATCATTTCAAGATTTATTTGATTACTCTATTGAGATTAGCTTCATCGTGTCTCGTGTTAAAAGTTGTTTTATAAAACTACTTATTTGTAGGAAAGGTAGATGATGGGTAAAAAGATTGTAGTGGTTGGTAGTTCCAACACGGATATGATTATCAAAGTGCCGCACGTTCCAGTGCCTGGAGAAACCATAATAGGGGGTAAATTTTCTATCGCTGCCGGTGGTAAAGGTGCCAATCAAGCCGTGGCAGCAGCCCGTGCCGGTGGAGATGTTACATTTATTGCTCGTATCGGAGATGATATGTTCGGCCAACAGGCAAAGGATGGTTTCGTAAAGGATAATATCAATGTAGACCACGTGCTAAGCGACAAGGATGCGCCTTCCGGCGTGGCCTTGATATTTGTGGGCGAAGATGGTCAAAACAGCATAGCTGTGGCATCCGGTGCTAATGCGAACCTGTCACCTTCGGATGTCCAGGCGGCAAGTGACGCTATTTCAACTTCCGATATCCTCATAATGCAGTTGGAGACTCCGTTGGAGACGGTACAAAAAGCCGCGTCAATTGCTTCGGACAATGGCGTTAAAGTAATTTTGAACCCAGCTCCTGCTCAGGCTTTGAGTGACAATATTCTGCGTAATATTTCAATTTTAACACCGAATGAATCAGAATCTGAGCTGCTGACGGGCATTAATGTTGAAACCGAAAAGGACGCCGCCGCCGCAGCCGATGCTTTAATGGCCAAAGGCATCGAAACTGTCATAATTACAATGGGCCCAAAAGGTGCGTTTGTCGCCACTGCCGATTCCAAAGAACTTGTCAGCGGTTTTAGCGTAAAAGCCGTTGACGCAACAGCCGCTGGAGATGTATTCAACGGTACGTTGGCAGTTGCCATAGCCGAAGGCAAACCACTCAAGAAGGCTGTCTCGTTTGCAAATGCTGCGGCAGCGCTTTCAGTAACCAAATTAGGGGCACAACCTTCAGCGCCAACGAGAGAAGAAATCGATAAGTTTTTGAGTGGCTGAATTACTCCGAAAAAATCACGTAAAACTGATTCGCTGGTTTTATTATTTTGGAGAGGTGAAAAGTGCGTAAAATTGTAATCATCCCAGGTAGTTTTGTCATTTTGTTAGTTTTTATCACAAGCTGCGCACAGAGCAAGGAGCTAAAAATCTCTGTGGAGGAATACCAGGATAAAGTTTACGCTTCCTGGTTAGCTCAGTGCATAGGTAATATTTATGGCCTGCCTCATGAAAATCGGTATATCGATGAGCCAGGCCCCGAGACATTTCCTTACGGATACAGTGAAGATGATGAGCGACTAAAAGAGGCCAATGGCGCTTTTTCCGATGATGACACTGACATCGAATATATGTATCTGCTGAGTATGGAGAAATATGGCTCTGAACCTACCTATGAGCAGCTGGCCAACTCCTGGAAATATCATGTTCGTGACCGTGTTTGGCTTGCAAACCGGGCGGCACTTGGGGCGATGCACTATGGTTTCACGCCACCGGTTACCGGTATGAAGGATTACAATCCGCATTGGTTTCAAATCGACCCGCAACTGGTTAATGAGGTTTGGGCAGTGACGGCGCCTGGTATGGTTGATTATGCAGCGGCAAAATCGGGCTGGGCAGCTCGCATCACAGACGATGATTGGGGCATCGAACCGACGATACATTATGGAGCGATGTATTCTGCGGCCTTTTTCGAATCGGACATCCATAAGCTAATTGATATTGGCACAGCAGCACTTCCTGAAGGCAGCAGGTTTGCTCGAACAGTCGAAGAGATGAAAGCCCTTTATAAGAAATATCCCAATGACTGGAAACAGGCCCGAAAGGAAATGGCTGAAAAATATTATCATAATGAGCCCATAGATACCAAAACTATTTGGAATGCCAACCTAAATGGTGCTTGTGGAATTTTGGCATTGCTTTACGGCAAGGGTGATTTTCAAAAAACGCTGGACCTGTCCTGTGCAATTGGATTTGATGCGGACAATCAGGCAGCGACTATGTCTGGCTTGCTTGGTGTTGTTCATGGAATAAAAGGGCTCCCAAAGAATCTTTTGTTTCCTTTCCCAGATTTGAATTGGAAAGAACCATTTAACGATCTTTATAAGAACATCACTCGACACGATATGCCTGATGCCAGTTTGAAGGATATGGCGGCTCGCATGGTCAAGCAGGGTGAGAAGATTATTCTTATGAAAGAAGGCAGGAAGGTCACAGAGAATGGAAAGGATTTCTACATCATTAATCCTGATGCCCGGTTCTCTGCTCCCTTGGAATTTCCTGGTGCGCCAATGCCAATCATAGAAGTTGGCAAAAAAGTGAACTATAACTTTCTCGTTTCCGGCGGCAATCCACCATTCAAGTGGAATGTCTTAAAGGGGCGGTTCCCGGAAGGGGTCCGATTTGAAAGTGGAAAGATGACCGGAGTAGCTACAAAGCCGGGGATTTATCGTGTTAAGCTTCAGATTCAGCAGGGTGACAAAAAAAGCAGCCGTGAGTTTAAGCTGGTTGTTCGAGCACAGAACCTTGCACCCACAGCAACAAAAGTACTGGCCAACGTAAAAGATACCGACACGAAAACACGTGATGCAATGTGGCTGACGGTCAGTCGGTCCCTCTATTCAGACCGTTTGGATGATATAATTCGCGATGGTAAAGTGACCGGCGATGGCTCCACTTTTTATAGCATTAATGACAGTCCAAAGCCGAAGAAAGACTATTATGGCTACGAATGGTCGCAGCCACAGACAGTCGGTCTTTTGGGGGTTCATACCGGCTCTATGGAAGAAAACGGCGGCTGGTTCACCTCTCTTAACGTCCAGTACCGCAACGACGAGGGAACCTGGATACCTATAGAAGACCTGGTCATTTCACCATCTCTGGTTAAGGGTGATAAACCGCACAACAAACCGCATTTTGTAGAATACCTGCTTGCGTTCAAGCCGGTCAAAACCACTGCCATACGCATAATAGGAGATGCGGGGGGCAGCAAACACTGGTACAGTAAACCCGCATATTTTACCTCTATCAGCGAACTGAGTGTATACGGCCCGTTATCAAATTTTGAAAATCTGGCCGAATAAAATTTCAAATTAAAGCACCGATATTGTTCAGGTATTTATCAGACATGCTACTGGCCTAAAGGCCATGATTAGCTACCCTTGGTTAGCTTGGCTTGTTATGGTGCGGATTAGTTGACAATGCTAAGCTCGAAATCTTTTAGAATTTAAAATTGGTTTGAAACGCGCTCGAAGTGTGTGTAAATTATAGATATGCCAAAGATTCCGAAAGTTATATTGCTGGTTGATACCGCAAGGGCATATGGACGGGGGCTTTTGCGCGGAATTGCCAAATATTCTGATGTCCATGGTCCGTGGATATTCTACTGGAAGGCCCCGTTCTACAGGGAGTCCGGCGGAAAGGAAGTAACACTGTCTCGGCTGAAGACCTTAGACGCTGACGGTATCATCATGCGTGAGCAAAAAAAAACCAAAGAAATACTTGCTATGAGTTTGCCCACTATTGTTTCTCCTTACACAGAGCAATTCCCGGGTTTGCCCAATATCATTCCTGATGATGCTGCAATTGGAAAAATGGCTGCCGAGCATCTGCTTGACCGTGGGTTTCGCAATTTTGCATATTGTGGTTTTCAAGGTATGTTTGCGCTCCGCAATCGTGGTGAAATCTTTCGGGAAAGGGTTGCAGAGGCCGGTTTCGAGACCCACATTTGCAAAGAGCCAAAATCCAAAGCCAAACGCTTGTGGGAGAATGAGCAAACTATTATGGCCGATTGGCTAAAGTCGCTGCCGAAACCGGTAGGGCTGATGGCCTGCAACGATGACCGCGCCCGAGAGGTTATCGAGGCCTGTAAAATCGCAGGCCTGCACGTGCCGGAAGAAGTAGCCATTCTCGGGGTTGATAATGACGACCTTGTCTGTAATCTATCGCACCCGCCGCTCTCAAGCATAGCCCTTAATTTCGAAAGAGCAGGGTACGAGGCTGCAGAGCTACTGGACAAACTGATGACCGGCGAAAAGATGGCAGATGAGAGAATAGTTGTTCGACCGACACATATTGTGACCAGACAATCAACGGACATTCTGGCAATAGAAGACAGGGAGGTAGCCGAGGCGGTGCGTTTCATCCGCCAGCATTGCAGAGAGCCGATTCAAGTCAGTGATGTGGTGGATGCGGTATTGGTGTCACGGCGTAGTCTGTACCAACAGTTTCGCAGGGTTCTTGGTCGCTCACCGAACGAGGAAATCAGACGTGCCCGTGTCGAGCAGATTGTCCGGATGCTGGTTGAGACAAATCTGCCGGTATCGAAAATCGCATTCGCTCTGGGGTACTCCGGTGTCGCTCACATAGCTCGGTACTTTCGGCGGGAAAAGGGAATGAACCTGCAGAGCTATCGCAAGCTCTACGGCCATAAATAACTGAAACTAAAATCGAACGTAGAATTTCCCAGGTACCTTCTGCCTGTCAAGGACTTTTGTCCACCAGCCCGCACAAACTATGTTCACCAGGGGGCCAATTATAGTCTTTAAATCGCCCTCTATTCGAAGCTGTGCACAAAATGGTTAAATTTATGCACAAAATGGCGTTGAATTGGGTGCAAGGAAAGAGTAGAATTAAAACAAAGAAAAATAAGCTTGACTTGTACACACAGCTATGTTATACTGCCGCAGTTTTCTTCTATTGAGGGGCAGCAGGTTAGATGTTCAGCCTGAAGTTGTGTTAGGCAGGTCAGGGTATGGTG
>Ga0209991_10001172_pt1 | contig 11894 bp, 9 predicted proteins | sample ChitaG_FD_183167 | JGI IMG/M metagenome (GOLD analysis project Ga0209991, IMG submission 183167) | Deep subsurface microbial communities from South Pacific Ocean to uncover new lineages of life (NeLLi) - Chile_00310 metaG (SPAdes)... | ecosystem: Environmental > Aquatic > Marine > Oceanic >...
GCTATCGCCAAAATACCGGGCGACCAGCTCTTCTTCGGGGAGTTGAGCTTTATGGCGACGGTCGAAATCTCCGATAATTGTGCCCGGGCTCTTGCACCGGAAGGGCTCCTGCTCCTGCAATCGCTGGAAAAACAGGTCTGCCACTGCGGACAGTTGCTCACAATCATGCTCCAGGATTTCCGTCATCGCCTCATCAAAGCGGTGCGTAACGGATGGGCCATCCGGCCGATAACCGGTATGCCATTCCAGAAATGGAAGGGCGCGTGCTCGAAAATCGACGCCTGACTCGATGTCTTTCGCCACATTTCTAAGTGCGCGTATCAACTCCTCCTCGGTCGTGGCAATTTCGTATGCGCCGAGGGGTGATTTAAACTTCTCGACCTTTTCGTTGTGCGGGTTAAAGTAAATCGCTGGCTTCCCGCTGGCCAGCGCTTCCAGAATACCCGTGGCAAAACGGCTGACGAAGACCGAGCACCTGTCTATCAGTTCATATTGTGTCAGATTCGATACCGGATAACCTTTAAGATCGCCCTTGTCCATGGGGTGTTTCGTAATCACCCAATCGTAGCCGGCGGTAGCGAACGCATTCTTGGCCTTGGCGATAAATTGTTCGCGCGCCTCTTCGAGGGCGCCATATGTGAAATTTACGTTCAAGACAGCGAGAGGCTTCTCGGGGAATGTGGGTACTCTGGTGGCGAGTGATTCGATTGCAGGAAGTCCCACAACATAGGTCGGTCTGTCTTCGAAATACTTCTTGTCATCGCTTCCCGCCAAAAAGACATAATCGCAACGGCGATAAGGCAGATGACGGTAACCCTGGAAATCGACCCTGAGAAAATCGTTGATTCCCTCGATGATACATACGGACGGCAGACCTAGCCGATGGCGATACTCCAATGCTTCGCGGAAGACATCGGTGAAATCGCTGAATGTGATGACGAGTTTGGCGGTGCTGAGCCAATCCGGATCGTATGGCGGCCTGGCAATCTGTATGCGCTCTGTGTGCCAGAAAATCTTATCCTCTTGCGGCGGTAATTGACGCCGTCCACCGGCTACGAAGGCTGAATTATCAAGTATGACACAGGGGTGGCCGCGCAGTCTGAGTTCACGCGCTAATGTTGCGGCATTACGGAGGTGATAATCCACCTGACAAATGAAAACGACCTTGTCTTTCAGTTGACGGGCTATTTCAGTGGGAACCAGAGAACTCTCCAAACGGGTTTTATTATTCGGTTGCTTCGGAACACCATCGGGGAAGCTCTGCTTGATTGCTTCCTGCAACCGCGCTGGGCGCCGGGCAATACTGTCCACCTGGAGATGCTGCAGTAATTTCGTTCCAGGCCAGGAGGGCTTGGGCCGTTGCACCGGAAGCGCCCGATATTTCTCATTGATAATATTCAGCATTTTGACCTTATCATCATCATCCAGACTTTGGCAGGAAAGGCAGCGCCCAACAAGGATATGTACACGTTTCTCAAAACTGTGAGGCAGTGCCGATGAAAGCTCTTCGAATACACCATGGCGCCTGGCATTTTCTATCCAGTCATTGAATGCGTAGAACTGGCCTTCGATATGACCGATAGTAAAGTATGAGGTTGAGGTCAAAGTCAACCCCGCTTCATTTATGGTGTAGTAATAAATTGGCCTTTGAATGTGCGCCACGTTTCGTACCTTGAATAAAACCCTGACGAACGTTGATAGATCTTCGTGCAGTTGCCCCGGCTGGATGTCGAAAATATTATCGGTCAACATCGCCCGTTTGAACAGCCGCCCACACATCGAGAAAGAGTAGTTCTCGGCAATGACTGTCCTTAGCCTGGCGACATATTTCGCTGGCAGGGGATTTTTATTAAGATATCTGTAGCTGTAACTCTTGGTTCCGCTAATCCAACTAAAAAATGGCGCGGTTACCAGGTCTGCCCCGGTCTCGTGGGCCTTCATACGCAGGTTCTCGATTGCGTCACGGGTCAGCATATCGTCACCGTCAACGAAAAAAACATAATCGCCGCTGGCTGCCTTGACGCCAGAACGACGTGCTTCGTTAGGGCCGCGATTTTCCGTATGCCGCACGAGCTTCATATTGGGCGTAGCCTTCGTGAATGCGTCGATCACGGTGATCGTATCTTTATCGGTGGAGCAGTCATCGACCAAGATGATTTCATACTCTTGGCGACGAAGCGTCTGTTTCACAACCGAGTCCAGACACGCTCCGAGAAGTCGCTGCTCAACATTGTAAATGGGAACAATGACGGAGATTTTCATGGTAGTATTCAGTCCTTTTTGGGGTATGCCCACCGTGTCATAGTTCGTCTTCCATCCAAAATCTCTAGCTTATGCTATATTACCCCCCCCGATGTTGTCAAACCAGGGACGAGTACTGATCCGGAGGTGGGATATCCTGGACATATACAGGCTGGCTGTATCTGTCAACGCTGCTCATTTCCTGGATGCCCTGGAGGAGCGAATGCCCTTTCCTGTTAAAGCTATTCAGGTGGATGGTGGCCCTGGATGTGATTAAGAAAGTGGGAATAGGAGGCAATTTCCTGACGGAAAAACATACCTTAAAGCATATGAGGAACACCTGGCAGCCAGAGATTTTCGATCGTAGCAGCTATAGCACCTGGGAGACGCAGGAGAAAAAGGGCGGCTTCGACAAGGCTACTGAAATGGTCAGATGTATTGGCTGATCATAAACCAATTCCTCTGAAATCTGGTGTGGCACAGGCATTGCGTAGAATTATTGAAGCCGCACAACGAAATCTGGTAAAATGAGCTAAGATATACTCACATACCAGGAGTATCGTAAGTGCGGTCAGGACGCACCTTCTTACTGTGATAGCTTATTGATGCAAGTGCGTTACCCTTTATGAGCATATCCAGCGGGCTTGCTGAGGTATCAGCTCCTGGAAATGCAGAACCCCGCTGTGTTCTTGCCCCTGGCGTAATCGGGCGAGTAGCCTCCTGCCTTGAGCAAAGCGATGCTGCAAGACGGAAAAATTCGGGTACCTGTGCCGCACATTTTTTAAGGGAGAAATATGGCTGAAAAACCAAGAACCGGTATTTTCTATGGTTGGGTAGTAGTAGTCACAGCCTCTGTGATTCTGGCTTTGCAGTGGGGTTTTCATGAGTCCTTCGGCATTTTTTTCACAGAACTATACCGAGACCTAGCCTTGACAAGGACAGAGGTGTCTGGAAGTTATGCCTTGTTTTATATCGTTAGCAGTACCTTAGGCATACTGACCGGGAGGTTGAACGACAAGTATGGCCCCAGGCTAATGCTCACGATTTCCATTATTGTCATCAGTATAGGCTGTGCGCTGATGGCCATCGTCAACACACTCTGGCAATTGTATCTTGTTTACGGAGTGATAATAGCCGTTGGAGCAGCATTTGCCTGGGTGCCAGTAATCGCAACGGTATGCCACTGGTTTGTAAAGAAAAGGGGCATGGCGTTGGGAATCACAAAAGCTGTAACGGGCATAGGAATGTTCATCATGCCGCCCCTTAGTCAATTTCTCATTATTAAATTAGGTTGGCGCATCTCTTATCTAATCATAGCCGGTCTTATTTTCGCCATAAGCTTCCCCGCATCCAGGTTCACGAGCCCTGACCCTTCTGAGAAAGGGCTTTATCCCGATAATATGAAAGGCACCGTAAAGAATACAGGGAATGACAAGCGTATATCTAACATGAGAGGTTTTACAATCAAGCAAGCACTGAGAACAAAACAATTCTGGCTGTTGTTCGCTCTGAGCGCCATTTTTGCTTTGCCCTTCGGCATCTGGGTTCATCTGAAGGCATACATGATTGGCTTTGGTATCAGCGAGATGACTGCTGCTACTGTTATCGGCCTTAGTGGTGCCGCTTACGTAGTGGGTGTGCTGGTAATAAATAATCTCTCGGACAGAATTGGGAGAAAGAAACCTCTTATCATTTCTCTCCTTGTCATGGGACTGATGATGCTTTGGCTTGTGCGAGCAAGAGAGCCGTGGGAATTCTATGTTTTCACCATTATTATTGGCTTTTTTTGGGGCGGCTTGGGATTGTTTTCAGCAATAATTGCCGACTCGTTCGGGCTGAAATTTCTGGGCAGCATTTATGGAATATTAGATGCAAGCTGGGGTATTGGGGCAGGAATTAGCCCGTTATTGGCTGGATATATCTTTGACATCACAGGAAGTTACCAACTGAGTATCATCATGGGAGCAGTGGTGATTTTCATAACAGCAGGCTTAGCTTTGCTACTCAAGCCCCCTGGCGAGCCAGCGAGCACAGTAATATAGTGCAGCGAATAAGGTGCTAAAAAAATGCTAATATTCGCACAGTACTGTCTGCTCCTCTTTCTGATGAATTAGAAAACCAGCCCCAGGTGCTATATTCTGAAGGAATTAAGAGGAGTAAAGGCTATATCAGGCTAAATTAGAAAGGAGGCATAATGGAATCTAAACAAATAAAGCGACCCAGCATGAAGCTTTTGAGCGATGATTTGCTGGAAAGGATTGTGGAAGAAGCTAAGGATGTGCTCGAAGAAACCGGTGTTCTGGTGCATAACGAAGAGGGGTTGAAGATATTGGGTGAAGGCGGAGCACGAATTAATCCAGCTGAACTCAAAGCTTATATTCCCAGAAATTTGGTGGAGGCAGCTTTGAAGTCGGTGCCTCACTCCATCCAGATTTATGACCGTAAAGGAAGCCTTGCGGTCAATCTTGAGGGAGACAATTGCAACTTTTGCTCCGCGGGGGACGCTATTACGATATGGGATTCCACACTCAGCAAGGTGAGACAACCCACGATAGCGGACCAGATCAAATTTTACAGACTGGTTGACTGCCTGGACAGTATAGATGCACATGGGGCTACTCTTTTGTTTACAGATGTTCCCGCGGAAATCAGAGGCTGCTCTCAGGTGTTTCTTTGTCTGAGTTATGCAATTAAACCAATGTTCTCAGACAGTGTGAATGAAGAAGAATTCCAGGTAATCAAGGACTTTCTAGTAACAATTCGTGGTAGTGAAAAGGCTCTACGTGATAAGCCAATAGTATGGTGGGGCTGTTGCCCCTCCCCTCCCCTGAAGTGGAGTGAGTTTATTTGCCACGCCCTGATACGTTGCGCTGAGCATAGCATTCCGGCACTGATAGTACCCATGCCAGTGTGTGGGACCAATGCTCCGGTGACAATGGCAGGCAGTCTTGTTCAGCATACTGCTGAGGCCTTGAGCGGGGTGGTTATAAATCAAATGACTAAGCCGGGAGCGCCGGTTATCTGGGGGGGTTCCCCAGTTGTATTCGATATGCGCTTTAACACGGTTGCCATGGGAGCCATAGAGAGTGCCATGATGGGTGTGGCTTGCACGGAAATAGGGAAATATCTTGGCTTCCCAACTAGGAGTTACATAGGCTGCGCCGACGCAAAATGCCCTGATGCTCAGGCTGGGGCGGAGACAACGATTGGCACTATCCTGTCTGTCCTTGCCGGGAATAATTTAATAATAAATGCAGGGATGCTCAATTCCGAATCAGCTCAAAGCCTGGAAAAATTGGTGATTGATAACGAAATTAACAAGATGGCCCGGCATCTTGCTAAAGGAATCATTCCCAGAAGAGACAGGCTGGCAGAAGAGTTGTTTGGAGCGGGGCTCTATGAAGGAACCCATTTCTTAGCCTCTCAGGATACACTGAGATGGTGCCGGGAGGAATTTTGCTATCCGGGTCCTGTCATTAGCAGAGAGAATCAGCAGGTGTGGGTGGAAAAGGGTGCTACTACAGCGGCACAAAGGGCCAAGTTTGAGGTTGACAGGCTCCTGGCTACCTCTGAACCAGAATTGCTGAAGGAAGATATCTACAAGGAGCTGGTAAATATCATGAAAGCTCATGCCCGGAGACATGGTGTAACTGAGCTGCCCTTTGCCGACCCAGTTGGTTATTATGGAACGTGACCACGACCTGTGGAGTAGCAATAACACCAGCCTTCCCGCCATCTCCGTTGCTGCCCTGTTCAGATAAATCTAAATCAAAACTAGCTGGGCCGTCAGCTTCATTAACTCTTCTACCCGGTTTCATTGTGAGTTACTTCAAAATGCTCTTCAAATGATGCTGGCATTAAGGATCAGTGCTGGCAAATAGGGCTATAGCGAATGAACTAACTTGATGGTTTATGGTAGAATAAACCACTGCTGATGAAAATTCTTCGTGAAGTCGGAATAACTATTCTCATCGCCGTAGCTGTTTTTGTTGCCCTTCAGCTCAGTGTACAGAGCTATACTGTGGTAATGTCCAGTATGGAGCCTAATATCCATAACGGTGAGTGCATTGTGGTTAATAAGGCGACTTACAGCTCCTCCGACCCACAGCGGGGAGATGTAATGGTCTTCGACCCCCCGTTCGATTCCCCACGTCCTTTCATCAAACGGGTTATTGGCATGCCCGGCGATATTGTGGAGGTTAAGGATAACAAGGTCTTTATCAACGGCATCCCTCTGGATGAGGAATATATCGTGGCGCCACCAAACTATGAGATGCCTGCCAAAGAGATTCCTGAGGGCGAATATTTTGTCCTTGGTGACAATCGCAACAACAGTAACGACTCACATAATAACTGGACGGTAAACCGGAATGATGTCATCGGCAAAGCCTGGTTTGCCTACTGGCCACCAAGCACTTGGGGTGTAGTCGAACATTATAGATATCCTGAGTTGCTTGGAACCGAGGGACAAGAAATATTGCTTTACCAGTCGCCTGGAGATGTAACTTGAATAATGAGGTGTTAAAAACATTCAAAGCGGCTGGTGCAATAAAGGAAGGCCATTTCCTGCTCGCCTCAGGATTACACTCACCCGTTTACTGGGAAAAGTTTCGCATCTTACAGCACCCCCATCTTGCTGAGAAGCTGTGTCGCCTTATCGCCCAACACTTTAAAGGGCAAAAAATAGATGTAATCGCCGGACCGACCACCGGTGGCATTATTCTTGCCTTTGAAACTGCTCGTCAATTGGGAGCGAGAAGCATCTTTGCCGAAAAAGAAGGCAAGGTAAGGGCCTTCCGACGCGATTTTGAAATTACGCCTGGTGAACATATCCTTCTTGTTGATGACATCCTGACCACAGGAAATTCAGTCAGGGAGACGATAAGTGCCATAGATAAACTGGGAGGGATTGCCATTGGCATTGGAGTGCTTGTTGACCGCAGTGAGGAAGATTTAGGCTTCAACCTGCCCCTCTTCAGTTGCCTTCGTGCTCCCACTACAGTCTATTCACCTCAAGAGTGTCCCCTTTGTGCCGCTCACATCCCACTGGTCAAACCTGGTGCCCCAACCTAAATCAACTCCAAAAAGCCTGGCAACTTTTGAGGACCCCCACTAAATTGGATTTTAAATTAACGACGGTCCTACGAAAATCACAAGGTTTTCGTGGGACCGTTTAGTACTCCTCTTGTTCAGAGCGGCGGTTAAACAGGTGCGAATACATTCGCTTGACACTAGAATGGGGAAAACCTACAATATCCTTGCTGCCGGGGTAGCTCAGGTGGTAGAGCAGCGGACTGAAAATCCGCGTGTCAGCGGTTCGACTCCGCTCCTCGGCACCAACTATGAGACTGCAGGGTGGAACCAGGGTTGCAGTAGAATGCCTCCTGGCAAGGGAGAGGTCAGTAAGAATACTTAAAGGGAATCGAAGCTTCCCTGGTAAGTACGCCGAAGTGGCGGAATGGTAGACGCGACAGTCTCAAAAACTGTTGGGGGGCAACCCCCGTGTCGGTTCGAGTCCGACCTTCGGCACCAAGGGTTAAAAATTTAAGCGGGTGTCAGTGCCGGGTTGTGTAGAGGTAGCACAGAGGACTTTGGATCCTTTAGCCCAGGTTCGAATCCTGGCCCGGCAGCCAACTAAAAGAGGAAATACCAAAGCGCTGGCAAGTTTTTCGTTCGAGTAAGGGAAACTAAGCTGAAGCAGGAGGCAGTTAAAATCTCGAGGAACCTCGTCCCACTGTGCCGGAAAGTGCGGCCTTATCCGGGTGAAAGACTTGATGTCAAAACAAAAACTAGCATGGAAAAAGTTAAGAACGTGACTATATATACCGATGGCGCATGCCTTGGAAATCCTGGCCCCGGTGGGTATGGAGCAATACTCTTCTATCAGGGTCACAAAAAAGAGCTATCAGGGGGCTATCGCAGAACTACCAATAACCGAATGGAAATAATGGCTGCGATTGTCGGATTAGAGGATCTAAAAGAGAAATGCGAGGTGATGTTGTATAGCGATTCCGAGTACTTAGTCAAGGCGATGTCCAGAGGATGGGTTCAGAGATGGCGGGCAGGGGGGTGGAAGCGCAATAAACGAGAAAAGGCGTTGAATCCTGACCTCTGGGAGAGGCTCTTGCAACTATGCGATTATCATGAGGTACAGTTTAGCTGGGTTAAGGGGCATGCCGGAACCCCTGAAAATATACGCTGCGATGAGCTAGCAATGCAGGCTGCTCAGCAACCGAATTTGCCTAGCGATGACGGTTACATCAAAGAGACTCAGGAAAAGGCATCTTGAGAAAAATCCTAAAAAATGCCAAAATCAGCCTGGCGAATTTGAGCGGTTGCGCTAAGGCATTCGTTCCCCGGTAGCTCAATGGTAGAGTGGGCGGCTGTTAACCGCTTGGTTGCAGGTTCGAATCCTGCCCGGGGAGCTTGGAATTGATCTTGACAGTGTGAGAGATAATATAGTAGAAGTTAGAGACTGGAGGAAACTAGACTATTACACAGGTCTTGGTACTATTTGGCACCGAATGATCTATCATGACTGGCAAACCAACCAGAAATACCTGAGGCAGCATGACCATGATTCAAATGGGGATTAAAGAATTAGCGCCAGAAAGGGGACAACAAAATGAGTGAGAACGAAACCTTTGAACAGTTAAAAAAGTTGGTCGTGGAGCTGTTGGATGTTGATGAAGCAAAAGTGGTCCCGGAGGCGTCACTTGCTGATGATTTTAATGCTGACAGTCTGGATATTATTGAATTGATCTCGGCAGTGGAGGACACCTTCAAAATCGAAATTCCCGATGAGGACGTGGAAAAATTACAGACTGTTCGAGATGCACTTGACTATATCGAAACAAAAATCTAGAAGATAGTAATTGCTGGAATAAGCACTCATACCTTTCCCTACTGCTTATGATGCTGCCGGGGATAGAAGATTGACTTAAAAAGCTTTTCGGAACTGGAGCATAAGCGTGGAGTAAAAATGAGCAGGGTACTTAGAAGAAGAGTAGTAGTCACTGGGCTTGGCGCCGTTACGCCTTTAGCCGTTGGTGTTGAGGAATCCTGGCGGAAGCTATGCCAGGGCAAATCAGGGATAGCCAGAATCACCAAGTTTGACCCTTCCAGTTTTAACGTGCAAATTGCTGCTGAGCTCAAGGACTTTCATACTGAAGATTTTCTGGATAAGAAAAAGATTAGAAGGACAGACCCCTTCATACAGTATGCACTAGTGGCTGCTCACATGGCAATGGATGATGCCAAATTAACTGTAAATGTAAGTAGTGCCAGCAGGGTAGGAGTAGTGCTGGGTTCATGTGCTGGCGGCATGAACATGTATGAAAAGAACCTTTTCGCCCTCCGCGATGAGGGTCCAGAGAAGGTTTCCCCTTTCTTCATTCCTGGATTTATAGCTAACATGGCGGCGGGAGAGGTCTCCATGGCTTTTGGTGCCCGGGGACCGAGCAAGTGTGTGGTTACTGCCTGTGCCACGGGAAACAATTCAATTGGTGATGCTTTCAGGCATATTCAATATGACGAAGCAAATGCCATGATTGCCGGAGGGAGTGACGCTTACATCCTACCTATCGCCATCGCTGGTTTTGATAAAATGAGGGCTCTATCTCGAAGAAATAATGAGCCCGAGAAGGCAAGCCGCCCCTTTGACAAAGACCGTGATGGTTTTGTAATCGGAGAGGGTGCCGGGGTTATCATCCTGGAGGAAATGGAGTCAGCCGTGCGAAGAGAGGCTAAAATCTATGCTGAACTTATTGGCTACTACTCCAACATCGATAGCTTTCATATAACTGAGCCTGACTGGGAAAATCAAGCGCGGTGTCTTAAGCTGGCCTTGAATGATGCCGGTATCTCTCCCGGTGACGTTGATTATATTAATGCCCACGGAACATCTACTCTCCTCAATGATATATCAGAGACTAAGGCTATAAAGGCAGCCTTCGGAGAACACAGTAAAAAGATGCCCATAAGTTCCAACAAATCTATGATCGGCCATTTATTGGGGGGGGCAGGTGCAGTGGAAGCTATTTTTACTGTTCTTACTATCAGGGATGGCATTATACCACCTACCCTAAATTGTGATACTCCGGACACTGAATGCGACTTGGACTATGTCCCTAATATAGCCAGGAAGGCACAAGTAAATATAGCCCTCTCCAACTCCTTTGGTTTTGGTGGCATTAATGCAGCCCTTGTCTTCAGAAAGTTTAAGGAATAGTAGTTCCAAAAACGTCGTGCAGAGTATTCCACAGTTCCGTCTCACTTTGAAACGCGCCAATTTTTGCGTACTGAACTATACCTTCGCTGTCGACGAACAATGTGAATGGAATAGCTCCTCGTGTGTTGTTGTAAGCCAGGCAGTAATCCGTGAAAGCCTCCCCATTCTTATCCAGTGCTATTATCATAGTCGGTCTATAGTCGCCGAAGAAGTTTTGTATCTGTGATGCACTGTCACGCATATTAATGGCTATGATTTTCAGCTCTCCTTCATTCTGTTGGGCTACATTCTCAAGGTATGGCAGTTGTTGCCTGCACCAATAACACGAAATAGACCAGAAGTTAAGCACTACCGGAGTCCCTTCTAGCGTAGATAGGGTTGTTTCATTCCATGTAATAATAGGCAATGTGCCGTCTGACGGACTGGAGGAATTACCACTCAGAGCGATTCCAACTATAGAACCAACCGCGATAATCAAGATTGCCACTATTAACCAAGTCTTTTTTGACATTTTACCAGCCATATTGGTAACCTCCTGGCATAAGATCCATGAGATACTCCAGGTAACCGGTCAACATCAGAATTCCTACGCTGATAAGCAGCACCGCGGCTACTATGGAGGTGATAAAAGAATGGCGGCTAAACCATCTGATGTATCGGGATGCTGCTCCTAACGCTAGGCCCACGGCGATGAACGGCAGCCCCAGTCCTAAGCAATAAGCAAGTAAAAGATAAACTCCCTGCCATGCTGTCTGTGAATTCGCTGCCAGGGCTAGTATGCCCCCCAGAATTGGGCTAACACAGGGAATCCAGCCCAGGGAGAATATTACCCCTATTAACAATGACCTCACATAACCCGTACCTTTGGCCCTGGTAAAGTCAAGGCGTTTCTCATAATTGAGCCAGGGCACCTTGGTAGCGGCTATTAGAAATATACCGAACGTGATTAATAGCGCACCGCCCACCTTTTCCAACACTCCCTGTGGCACCGCAGCCCCTAATAAGCCAAGAGAGGCTCCTAAAGCTATGAATACCAGGGAGAAACCGGCTATGAAGCTGACGGTATGGAAGAAGATACGTCTTCGATCAGGAGGAGCTGGAGTAAGAACTGATGCCCCAGCTATGTTGGCCAGATATACCGGAACCAGCGGTAAAATACAAGGTGATAAAAAGGATAGAATCCCTGCGGCGAAAGCCGTTAAGAAGGTTATGCTCGGCATCTATATATTCCTCTTTTTAGTATAGCAGCTATGCCACAAACTAAAAAGGATAAAGCTTTTGCTACCACACAGTATTTGATACAATAGTTGACCGTGGGGCTGTAGCTCAATTGGGAGAGCGCCTCCCTTGCACGGAGGAGGTCAGGGGTTCGAATCCCCTCAGCTCCACCAAGGGTAACCATAGGCAGAACTCCCGACGACTC
>Ga0209991_10001174_pt1 | contig 11885 bp, 13 predicted proteins | sample ChitaG_FD_183167 | JGI IMG/M metagenome (GOLD analysis project Ga0209991, IMG submission 183167) | Deep subsurface microbial communities from South Pacific Ocean to uncover new lineages of life (NeLLi) - Chile_00310 metaG (SPAdes)... | ecosystem: Environmental > Aquatic > Marine > Oceanic >...
TTCCAGTGCTCTTAGCCTCAAGAGAAAAGGCAGAGAAAATCCTGGGCTGGAAGCTACACCATTCAAACATCGAAACAATCATTGAGACGGCCTGGAACTGGCATAGGAAATGCGGTTAGTATTAATTCTTACTGTCTGATAACAAAGAACTTGCGTCCTCTCCAATTTGCTCTTGTGACCGATTTATGGCTACATTTTCCCCCTTTCCAGATTCAAATATCGAAGCCAGTACGTCAACAGCTCTTCTTTTGTTCTCGGGCGTTGGATGAGCATAGCGCATGGTCATTTTAATATCAGAATGACCTAATATCTGTGAAACTGTCATAAGATCAATCCCTCCAGTTACCATGAGTGTGGCCGCTGTGTGCCGAAGATCATGAAATCTCAAGTCTTTAATGTTTGCCTTTCTGCAAGCCATTTTGAAACTGTGAAAAATATTTGTGAGGGGTTCTTTTGTCTTTGTGCTTGGAAAAACAAAATCATTCTCTCTTTTAATGTCTTTCAAGGTGGCCGCGACTATAGAGTTCATGGGGATTTTTCTCATAATATTTGACTTTGACTCTTTTATGTGGATAAAGTGACTGATAAAATCAACATCATTCCATTTGAGATTGAGAATCTCTCCCTTTCTCATGCCAGTATTAAGCGCAATGATAAGTATAGGCTTCAGGTGATCTGCAGCAGAACTGATCAGCCGCTTGATCTCTTCCCTATCCAGGACCTTCATCACATATTGTCTTTCCTGGAGAAACCTGACCTCTTTTACAGGATTTTTATCTTCAAACTTTCTGAATTTTTCAGCAGTGGTAAATATATGCTTCAGACAGGCCAATTCTCTGTTTACCGTGCCTGGTTTCACTTCATCAAGTCTCATCCTCTTGTATTTTTCGATGTGAAGAGGAGTTATTTTCGATAACAGCATATTTCCAAAAAAAGGTATAAAGGTTTTTAAACATAGCTCATCTCTTTTCCATGATTTTTTATTAGTTTTTGCATATTCAAGATATTCCTTTGCGAAGTCCTCAAACCTGATTTTCCGGTCCTTCTTGAACTTATACTCGCCTCTCAGAATGTCAGCCTTAACGGCAGTCAGGGCATTTTCTGCATCTCTTTTGCTGCCAACGGGCTTCCGGACCCTCCTACCATCGATATAGAAATCGATGTAATATTTATTTCCGACTTTATAGACTCCCATGATTCACCTTCCTATTTTTCATTCTTTATAAAACCCCAAAATTCTTCATAACTTTGAAATTGTTTGAGGCTTTTCTCCTTAAATATGACATTCGTTTTTCCCAATGCTTGTCTATCGTCATATAGAGCATCTGAGGCTACGTCGTCTTTAATGAATGTCAGGCTTCCCCAATAACATGGACCTCTCCACAATTGGCCAGGTTTGTCTTTTTTCGCTTTAATAAAGTAACATTCATTAGGAACTCCTTTAATTTGAATTGAAATTTGATATTCATGAGATCCGCTATTTTCACGTCCAGGTTGACTAAGATATTTGCCATATACACGCCTGAGAATTATTTTGGGATCATATTTTTCTTCCATTTTATTCATTTAATCCCTCTATTTCAGGCCAGGTTCCGCGCCTATCCAGGCTTTCGTGTCCGGCCTTCCCTTTTTTAGCATATCCTTATTGACCTCCATATTCTTAATTACTAAAATATTGCATATAAAGTGAAAAACCAGCCATAATGAGACCCACAATACCAAGAAGAACTAAAACCCAAGTTAGGATTTTAATAATCTTTGAGCTTCTATCCATGCTGTCTATAAGAAGCGCCATTAAGAAATTTTGAGTTCCCCCTGTATTCCCTCGATCGATTATAACATTTAAAGCATGCTCTTTTTTTTCTTTTCTTTTTTTAGCTTTTTTCTTGTTTTCTGTCATGTTTTTTATCTTCCCCTGAAAAGAATTACTCTCAGCCCGCCTATAACAAACGAACGAAGCCTTCCGAATGGCCTTATTATGCAACTTTATACCCTATAAATGCTCAATTAGGAACGCTCTGAGCACTTTCTTTCCCATTGGAATCCTGCCACTTTTAACTACCAATCCAGCTACTTCTTTATACTTTATTCTGGCCACTTTAAGAATTCCTGGTTTATGCCACCGTTAGCTCATTCACCACCGCTTCCATCAGAGTTTCGGTGGCGGATTGCGTCTGCTTGAGTCTGGCTTCCAGTTCATCGCACAGGGCCATGAGCTGATCCAATTTGGTAACGACGCGCTTCTGTTCGGCGATGGGAGGAAGGGCAAATGTAAACAGACGAGCTTTTTCCGTTCCCAACCGAGGTAAGTTCATTCCGTGCGTTGATGCGTTTGCATAGGCAATAAAATCCGGCGCTTTCAGTGCAATGCGCAGGAAGAAAGGATTGATCCCACCGTAACCTTGAATCGGGATCATCTCTGTAGTGCAGACTCCCGGCTCGTCGGCAACCAAAACCTTGTCCAAGTATGGTCGGAGTTTGCCATACAGAACATCACCTTCCATAAAAACATTTTTCGTACTCTTGAATTGCTTTTCTGGATAACGAACGCGAACAAGTAATCTGGAAGTCGTTTTCTCGATGTCCTCAAGCTCAAGCACCCAAGTGCCATCATTTATATAACCAGGTTCAACTTTGTCAGCCATACCATAGTTAGTAACATTGCCCAGTCTTACCCAAGCCCAACTAACCGGCAGCTCATTTGGCACTTCGTCGGGATTTATAGGCGGCAGAGGCTTCTGCTTCTTTATCTTACCTTCCTTGATCAGCTTCTCTTTTTCCACCTTGATCTTCTTGAGCAGCACGGAGGCCGGTTCATCGTTGGGGTCCTGGCGGATCAGCTTGCCCTGTACTGCAAGCTGAAGGATAGATTGGCGGAGTTCGCTGACGTTTTCAGGGCATTCGTAAAACAGATCGAAGTTGTCGCTGATGCGTTTCCAGGCGTTCTGTGTCGAGTCTTTGTCTGCAGAGGTGAGTGCATTCAGGCATGTGTTGTTCAGTGTGATCCTTTTTTTGGCACGTTTCTTCTGGCCTGCCTCCAGTTCACCGCACAGGGCCATGAGCTGATCCACCTTTGCTACGATGCGTTTCTGTTCGGCAAGAGGGGGAAGGGGTACACAGAGAGATTTTAAAGCTGTTGCGTTTACATTTGGTTGACCAGTCCCCATCGATTTGTCGTACAACTGCGTCCAGTATAATTCAGAGCCCAGAAATAGCTTTATGTATTGGGAAAAAGTATTTGAGGCGAGTATAATTCGGATAAGGTACGAAGCAAATACTGCCCTGACTGATAAATCCGTCACGAGATAAGATTTTCCAATTGTACCTCCTGTGCGTGCAATCAGAATATCCCCACCAGAAAGCTCGTAGTCTTTAACTTTAGCTTCGTCAATCTGACAGCCTGGCACTTCATCCCATTTGACATGATCATCTTGAATATCCGTTATCCTGAGAAATCGGACATCCCGTACAATAGGAATGGCCGAAGCAGTATAGCCGTAGTGAATTTTGGCTGATATTTTTCCCAACCGCACCCACTCCCATCCCTTCGATAGTTCGTGCGGCATGTCGTTGGGATTTATAGGCGGCAAAGACTTCTGCTTACTGATCTTGCCTTCCTTGATCAGTTTCTCTTTTTCAGCCTTGATTTTCTTGAGCAGCACCGAGGCAGGTTCATTGTTGGGGTCCTGGCGGGTCAGCTTGCCCTGTACTGCAAGCTGAATGATCATTTCCCGCAGTTTCTTGACACCGTTGGGCGCATCGGCCAGAATATGGAAGTGCTCGGCAAAGGATTCCGGGATCATGTTTTCCTGCTCCCCAGCAATTTCATGATTTCTCCCTTGAGTCTGTCTCGAGTACCAGCTACATCCCGGAGCAGTTCATGGTAGTCTGCTAGCAATTGGTCTGGATCACCATAGCCCACTTTTTCCACATTTGGATTTTTTATATCAAGGTTGTATCCAGTGGCTTTGATGTCGTCGGCCGATACTCTCCAGGTATATACATTTTCTTTACGGTTGTCCCACCATTGTTTTTCAAGGTCGAACTCCTTGATGCAAATGGGCTTGGTCTTGCTGTATGACTTGTATCCTTCGGGATAAGGGTGCTCGAAGTACCAAATTTCCTTGGTCGGTTCGCCCTTTGTGAAAAAGAGTAAATTGGTCTTTATGCCAGTGTATGGATTGAACACGCCGTTGGGCAGACGAACAATTGTATGCAGATTGCATTCCTCAAGAAGCTTTTCCTTGATGCGGGTTTTCACTCCTTCTCCAAACAGCGTCCCATCCGGAAGGACAATGCCGCAGCGTCCGCCAGGCTTCATCATGTGCATGATCAGAACAAGGAATAGATCTGCGGTTTCCCTTGTGCGGTATGTAGCCGGGAAATTCGTCTCAATGCCATCCTCCTCCATGCCGCCGAACGGAGGATTAGTAAGGACTACATCCACCCTATCTCTGGAACTGTAGTCTCGCAGCGGCCGGGCAAGAGTGTTATCATGACGGATCTGGGAGGGCACTTCGATGCCGTGCAGAAGCATGTTTGTGGTGCATAAGAGGTGCGGAAGAGCCTTTTTTTCAACGCCATGAATGCACTGCTGAAGCGTATGCTCATCTTCTGCTGTCTTTACAAACTTGTTTCGAATGTGTTCAATAGAGCCTGTAAGAAATCCTCCAGTTCCGCATGCGGGATCAAGCACGGTTTCACCCAACCTGGGATTGATCATATCCACCATGAACTGCGTAACTGCTCGCGGCGTATAGAACTCCCCAGCATTACCTGCGCTTTGCAGATCTTTCAGTATTTTTTCATAGATATCGCTGAAAAGAAATCTATCTTCTGAACTGTTGAAATTGATCTCGTTGAGCTTATTTATGACTTGACGCATGAGCGTTCCAGATTTCATGTAGTTGTAAGCGTCTTCAAACGTGTCACGTACTACGAATCCACGGGGATCGGCGCCTGGGGCAAATGAGAGATTCTTCAGTGTACGGAACAGGTCATTGTTTACGAAATCCAGTAGTTCCTCCCCGGTGATTCCCTCTGGATTAGCCGCCCAAGTACGCCAGCGCAGCTTTTCAGGCATAGGTGAGCTGTAGTTTTCCTCCATCAGTTCGTATTCCTGTTCACGATCGTCGAAAATCTTGAGGAAGAGCATCCACCCCATCTGAGCGATGCGCTGGGCGTCACCGTCAACTCCGGCATCCTTCCTCATAATGTCCTGAATGCTTTTGATCGCAGTGCTAATGCTCATAATGCCTCCAGTCTCAGTTTATGTTGCAGCATATATTTGGGACTTCAGTTCTTTGATAGCCACCAGGTACTTATCCCGCCCTCCAAAGAAGATCATTATTTCCACCGGCGTGCCAAACTTATTAATCGGCTGTACCTTCAGAATGCGCATTTCTTCGATCTGTCCAATGCCTGCATCGGCGTACTTGTCAAGAAGTGCATCAAGGAGCGCCCTGGCCTTTTCGCCGTATTTAGTAAAATAATTATGCTTACGCACGTTGTTGGCTCGCTCCCGGCGTGTCAGCGGAGGCTGATCAAAGGCGACGTGACACACAAGATCAAATGGGTCGTACTCATGGCCAACTTCCTCGGCCAGTGCATCCAGAAGCACTCCCTGCTCGTTCAATTCCTCGACAATAGCCTGTTTTTTTTCGGCGCTGCTCCAGCTCCTCAGGAATAAATCAAGTGACTCATATTTTTTCAAGACATTCTTTCGAGTGTAGTCCTTGAGTGACTCGGTAATTAGCCTCCCGTCTTTACCGTAGTATTGGACGCGCTCGGCAACCACGCTCACTTCAACGTCATCAACGACGTATTTGACCCGCCCGGGTGTTGGTTCGGCCTCAGGCTTTTCAGGCGCTTCTTCTGGTGGCACTGGCGATTCGCCTGACCCTGGCTCATAAACCTGAACCGGATCACCATCGAAATCTGGATCTGCAAATAGTTCTGTAGCTTTCTTGAAATCGATAATAGTGAAATAGAACTTGCCGTAATCCTCCTGGATGCGTGTTCCACGCCCGATGATTTGCTTGAATGCCGAAAGAGATTGTATGCGCTGATCCAACACGATGAGCTTACAGGTTTGTACATCCACGCCCGTCGACAACAGCTTCGATGTAGTGGCGATAACAGGATAACGGCTTTCGGGATCAATAAAATTGTCAAGTTCCGCCTTGCCAAGCGTTTCATCTCCGGTGATCCGCATGATGTACTTGTCATTTTCCGACACCATATCGGCATTCTCATTGACCATAGCCTGACGCATGCGTTCGGCATGATCGATATCCACGCAGAATATGATGCTCTTAGCATATCGGTCAGTAGCTTTCAGAAACTCCGTTACCCTCTTTGCAACCAGCTCGGTCCTTTTCTCAAGCACCAGTGTCCGGTCGAAATCTTTCTGGTTGAAAATCCTGTCTTCTATGAGCTCCCCGTGTTTGTCCCTCTTGCCTGGTGGAGGACGCCAGCCAGTAAGATCTTTATCAATGTCTATACGAACGACTTTGTATGGAGCCAGAAAACCGTCTTCTATGCCCTGCCGGAGGGAATATGTGAATACTGGTTCGCCGAAGTAGTCGATATTTGAAACGTACTTTGTTTCTTTTGGGGTTGCTGTCATTCCAATCTGGGTTGCTGAGCTGAAATACTCCAGGACTTCCCGCCAGGCGGAGTCCTCAGCTGCGCTACCCCGGTGGCATTCATCTACAATCACGAGGTCGAAGAATTCCGGCGAAAACTGCTTATAGATGTTCTTCTCTTCCTCTGTTCCGGTTACGGCCTGATACAGTGATAGGTAAATCTCATAGGATTTGTCAGCCTGTCGGTGCTTAATTTTTGTCATTGCTCCGCCGAAAGGCTTGAAGTCGTTTATGCGGGTTTGGTCGACAAGAATATTCCTATCAGCAAGAAAAAGGATTCGCTTCTTCATGCGGGATTTCCAAAGACGCCAGATAATCTGGAATGCAGTGTAGGTCTTGCCTGTGCCGGTGGCCATCACAAGCAGAATACGGTTTTGTCCCTTTGCGATGGCTTCGACAGCTCGGTTGATGGCGATAAGCTGGTAATAACGGGGTGCCTTGCCGCTGGCATCTACATAGTAGTCTTGCGTCACAACTGGTTGATGCTCTGCCTGAATATCCTTGAAGGCGCAATAGCGGTTCCATAGTTCAGTTGGAGTTGGGAATGAATCCAGGGACAGTTCTTGCTCAATTTTCCCGGATTCAACAGTACGGTCATGCTCAAGAAAAGCATCCCCGTTTGAGCTGTAAACGAAAGGGACATCAACCGTTCTGCCGTAGTCTATTGCCTGCTGCATCCCGTCGCCGACGCTATGGTTATTGTCTTTTGCCTCAATAACTGCGACCGGTATGTTGGGCTTGTAGTACAGGATATAATCAGCACGCTTGGGCTTACCCCGGGCGACTAACTTGCCGCGTACTTTGATTCGCCCGGGAGTGAAGCTCACTTCCTCACGGACTTGGGTCTGGACATCCCATCCTGCTTTAAGAATCGCTGGCGTTATAAACTTCGTCCGGATGTCTTGTTCACTGAGGGATTTCTTGTCCATTCTTACCTATAAATGTTGATCAAACCCCGTCTAAAACCCATATACTCATGTGAAAATATGCTGAAAAACAATACTATCGTATCAATATCCATATTACATGACAATCCTTTTTTTAAGTGGCAACATTTAACTCCAAAATCTGCGTTTTTCTACACTTCTTCTCCTCCAGTAGGCCCAGCTATAAACCCAATCTGGACATCGTTTGACAGTGATTCCCTTTGCTCTTAACCATCTTTGAATAGTTCTCCTTGGTACGTTTACAAACCTTGATGCAGTCCGGCCAAAAGAATCATTCGCCTCGTCCCCAAAGCACCGACCTTGATTTCGAAGCTTGTTTGGCTTTTGCCCTACATAGCTTATATGCTTAAACTCCATGAGAGCCCTCCTGACCGACGATCTCAGTTGTGTGCGGTTTGATATTCGTCCGCTGCTATTCGTCAAATTTAGCCTTTTTTATCCATTTTTTTACGGACATTATTGAGGGCCTTTAGTCTCTTCAACTCCTCGTCCTTTTCCTTTAGCTCAGCCTGCATCTCCCTGATTTTTTTGGCCGCATCTCCCTGATCAGACCGGGGCACAGCACTTATGACTTTAATGTTGACGTCGCCAAAACAGCCTTCAGGATGTGGGGCAAACTTGAAGAGAATATCAATAAACTTAGTGAGATTGCGGTTACTTTGTGCAGCCCACTTCTTGAGAAACTTCTCTCCTCCTAAAGTTTGATACGCAGCCAGGAGATCGTTGATCAGGCCCTCTACAGAACGTCTCTTTCCGTTTTTGCAGATGATATCTCTGGGTTCGCCTTTAGGTCTGCCTGGACTTAATGACTTATGACCCTTAATAAACCTCCCTTTATTATCTCTTTCTTGGTTTTTCTTCATTTTTGACCTTCCCATTTAGGCTTATAAAAGCCCATTTATTTGATTGTCGCCATCCCTTTTATGTCCATTTTTAGCCCCTTTATCCCGTTTTCCCTGGAATAATGAGGGACAGAATAAAAAAGGCTGCTTTCTCGGGGTGGCTGGTTGACATAATACCAATTCTCCGACACAGCTACCCCATATAATCTGGTTGCCTGACCTTGCCTCACATGCGCCCGTGTGCTTTTTGTGTAACATGCCTTTTATCCCGTTCGTCTCTCCTGTGACGACTGTGCTCCATTCTGGCCTGATTCTGGCCTTGTTTCGGACTTCGTTTCGATTCTCACCTGTGCTTTCTTTAATCCCCTGATAAGCCTTGGTAATAATTCTACACTTAAACAGATGCCTTTATGAGAAGGCTTTACATTGCCTGGCTCTGCTGGCTTCTCCAGCATCCAGATCCGGATATCCACATAGAGCTGCGTCTTCCATTCATTGAGATTGATCTCCACAAGTTCGACTGAGTTTTTATGAAATTGGTCGATTAACTCTTGTTTATCATTTGCCATTCTTTTATCACATCCTTCCAAAAGTCATCGAGCCGAAAATAAATACCCTGTTATCATTCATTCTTTTTAGCTTGAAATGATGAATGTCTGGTAGATATATAGATACAGTAGCTCTCAGTAACCGTCAGAATGAGGCTTGACGGTAGCTCTGACATACCGTCGCCTCTGTTAGCCCATTTTTGCTGTTTTTGGCTTGACGGTAGCTCTGAGCAACCGTTGACGGTAGCTCTGACATACCTACTTTCTATCATTCTTTGCATCCATAAAAGTCATATTTGAAAGTCAATTTGTAAAGATTATCCCATCGGGTATGGCCGCCGAATTGTTTCTTTCTTATCCAACCTGTGGCCTCCAGTTCCTTGACGGCCCTTGAGATCGTCCCATTGTCTGAGCAGCCTTTAACTCCTCTCATTGCGCTATATGGCAGTTTAATATCGCCATTATTCGAGCCGTTGAATCGTCCTTTCAAATGCAGATAAAAGATTTTTGCTGGTGCACTTAATTCTCGCCAGGGTTCCTCTTTCAGTGTCCGGCGTTCAATCCCTACATGTGGCAAACCTCCTCGTTTTCTTCGCTTTGTCACTTGAGCAGCTCCCGGGCTTTCTCACCCCAGTTAACGGACTCTCTGACATTCTGCTTGAGAAATTGCTCAAGGTCCTGGCTATCCAGGACAATTCTCTTTCCAATTTTGTAAGAACGGATCTCTCTCTTTGCTACAATCTCATATAGAAGTCGTTGGCTAAGGCTCGAATATTCAGCCGCTTGTTTGATCGAGAGAAACCCTTTATCCATTTTCAATTAATAAGATAAATAAAGATTCCCATTATTAGGCCTTAGTAAATATACAGTTTAAATCACTGGCAGCTTGACTTTTAATCTCTTGGCTAGGAGACAGATCTCCTCAAATCCGAGAAAATTCTCGTCGTCCTGGTGCGTGAAAGTTCTCTGTCCGCTCGATCTTGCGGCTTTCACAAGCTTTATGAGAAAAGCAGTCACCTTTGTTTCAACGGCCCTATTGATGGCTTTTTCCTCACCTGAGATTTTAGCGGATCTCCAGCTCACAAGGCCTTCTGGAGTGTCACCCGCGATCTCGCGGTTGATTTTTCGGATCCCGGCCTCGATCGCCTTGCTGTGGACCTGACCAGGATTTGACTCGCCGCTCATCCATCGCCTGACTTGCCTCCCCGTGCAGCCGATAAACGCCGCGGCACGTTCCGGTGAAAGATTTTTAAGGATCATCGTCTCTCTCAAAAGTTCAATTAAGTTTGCCATTTTCGTACCTCTCACATAATATAGACTTATTGCGGACATTTGTCAAGTTTCTTGTAAAACTTCAAATATGATTGGAAAGCTTCTCATTAAATCAATGGGAGTTTAAAGGAGGTGAAACAGGATAAGCTTCTTTATGGCTTTAAATTGAGGATTAATCTATTTTCCAATAAACCGAATTCGATATTGATATATTGTCTTTTATCTTTTCATGTCAAGCTATCATGGTGTTGACAAATGTTTAACATTGTTGTACATTATGTACAACGTTGTATATTTCTTACAACGTAGTAAAAGATGAGGTGAAAAAATGAGCGTGAAAGCATTATTTGGAGAGTTTTTTAAGAAAAAGAGGATAGAAAAGGGATTTACGCTAAGAATGTTTTGTAAAAAATTCAGTTTCGATCCTGGCAATATTAGCAAAATGGAAAGAGGCCTGATGAGCCCTCCAGCTTCAAGGGAGAAGCTCGAAAAATATGCATCATGTTTAGGGATAGAAAAAGGCTCAGATGGATGGTTTGAATTTTTTGACAGAGCAGCAGCTTGTAAAGGTGAAATTCCAACAGAAATCCTGGAAAATGATGAATTGATGAAAAGTCTGCCACTGATATTCAGAACTTTCAGAAGTAAGAAAATCTCAAAAAAGGTTGTGTATGACTTAATTGAAAGAATAAAAAAGACATAACATATGACATCAGATATCAAGGTAGGTTTTCTCTCTTATAGACAGATCGGAAAAATATCTGCTGACTTGCTAAACACACATAACCTGGGAGAAAAAATTCCTATCGATATAGAAAAGTTATTGGACAATATATTCCAAATAAACATAATTACATTTCATGATTTATATAAAGTTTTTGATATTAATGCATTCACTTCAAGTGACCTTGAAAAGATATACATTGATGAATACCTTCACTCATATTTGGAGCCTCAATACCGCTTTACTCTCGCTCATGAACTGGGCCATATAATCCTTCATAAAATTTTTTATGAACAATTTAAAATTAAAGATATTGATTCCTACGTTAATTTTATAAACAACATCGATTACAAGGAATATGGATATCTCGAATATCAAGCAAATTGCTTCGCTGGATGCTTTCTGGTTCCTTCAAATCATCTTGAGGAGCAATTTAAAAAACATTTGAAAAATACGCTTAGTTTTATAACCAAAAGATTTAAAGGCGTAAAGAGAAAAGACTATCTCGAGATAGCAATAATTATCATCGCAAAAAAAATGGTTCCTGTTTTTAACATTCACTACAAGCCTATTCAAATCAGAATATATAAGAACGGTCTTTGGAGGCAAATTCCACAAATTTAATTCTTACTTTCTATTCCTTCTTTATGACCGATTTATGACCATCACCATGCGAAAAATGCACTAAATGCACAGTATGCAAAGATAGTCAACTCTCCCTAACTCATTGAAAACAGATAAATAACTGAAAATAATAGAATAACGAAAACTGGCTGGGTTGCATAGGAAATGCGCCTTAAGCATGTAACGGGGTCAGGCCTCTGGGATCAAGCCTTATCGTGGGGAAGCTCAAATAATCAAGGGCAGCAAAGCCTCTCTTCTCAAGGGCAAGGCCTGACTCCGAT
>Ga0209991_10001175_pt1 | contig 11883 bp, 10 predicted proteins | sample ChitaG_FD_183167 | JGI IMG/M metagenome (GOLD analysis project Ga0209991, IMG submission 183167) | Deep subsurface microbial communities from South Pacific Ocean to uncover new lineages of life (NeLLi) - Chile_00310 metaG (SPAdes)... | ecosystem: Environmental > Aquatic > Marine > Oceanic >...
GCTTGAAGCTGTGCTGCCAGGGTAGGTGAGATAGCCACTAGGGCTGTTCCACCACCCTTACCTTTTACCTTCACTGTCCAGCCCGCATAATCTTGAACTATATCACATGGCCTGATGCCTATCGCCTCGGAACAGCGAAGGCAACCATCAAATAGCAGTTGAACCAGTAGCTTATCCCGCTCACCATGCCTGCTCCCTCCGGCAGCCTCAGCCAGTTCCCTCACCTGGTCAAGGTTGAGGTGAACCACATAGTCAGCAGTGCCAGCCTCAGCCCGTCTAATAGCTAACTGCTGGTTACTTTTGTTGCGTTTTAGTGCCCTTATCGGTACTGGCAAGTTAGTGCTCTGGCTTTGAGTCATAATAACTATCTCCCCCATAATTCAACTTTCTGTTCAATTATGTTGCTTCTTTAATTGCGGTTAACAATAATATCCGATTTATCAATTTCTCTGTCATCTGCCTCCATCTCATATCTCACAAATATGCCGCTATGTGCAAACGGTTCAGAATCATTGTCCCCTTCAAGTTGTTGGAGATTAGGCTTAACCTCTTCGGCATTAACCTCGCGTAGCCACTGCTCAAGCATTTCTCTCAAACCATCTAAAGTAGGTTCCCCATCATTGAAGGTGACTCTCATCTCAGCAAAGACTCTATAAATGGTCTGCTCTGTTGCCATGACCACACCCCAATGTTTCAATGTGTTTTGCTCGATTATTGATTACATCTTTCAGTTTTAGCCCATTGTCTTTCAAGACCTTAAAAATGTATGCTTCACTACAGTTAAGCTCTTGAGCCGCCACTACCACGCTACCGTGTGCCTGCAAAGCCTCACAAATGTTTTTGAGTGGTATATTGAGCGGTTTACGTCCTAGACCATTCACCACCACAGGCTTACCGCAGTGCGGGCATTGGACTATCATTGTCTCGGCTCCCCTAGCTTATTGGTTCGCTTCTCAAGCCATGTTCTCACCGCCTCAAGGTGGCGGTCGAGGACGTCAGGATTAGAAAGCAACTTCTCAAGGTCAAAACAATTCTCACCGGGACCTAAGTGGATTACCGGCCTGCCCTGCTTATCCCAAATTGCTATTGCCTGTTCCTTGGTCATCCCCAATAGTTGTGAAATAGCAGACCCACCTTCCGCCCAAAGAGTATGTAATTTATCGTAGCTACCGTTGCACTCCGGCTGATTTTGCAACGGTGCTACGGTATCAACGGTATTTTGCATACCCTTTGGAGTGGGCAATGTTTCTGTTCTGGACACTTTCACCAATCTCTTCCACTTGCCCTCAATTCTGGCACCGCTGGGGGTATCAACCTCTATCCCACCCTGTCTCAAATTGCTCTTCAGTTCGTTTAACCTGCGGGTAAGCACTTGGGGGGCTCCCGGCCAGCTCTTGATAGTAGTTTTTATCTTCATCTGCTCCGCTTTTCGGGCCAGCTCTTCGAGAAGTTCGGCAGGTGTCCCTTCATAACTATCTCTGTTCTCCATAAATGCTAACAATACTGCTGCGATGAGATTAGAACTAAGGACTTCTACATTCTGACTTTGGATGTTAGCCCTATAAGCGTTAACGAAGTCATCAACTGAGTAGCCAAGTGCCTGGGCTATCGCTCCACCCCAGTGGGCAAAGTCAGCCATCCGGGGCAAAGCTTTCACCTGTAAGGTGGGGTAGATGCCCATGGCTTTGGACAGGATATCGAAGAAACCACCTAGAATTTGGGGTTTTGCCTGCTCAAACTCAGCTAGAAGCTCTTTCTCTTCCCTGCACTCGTTGTCAGGTATACGCTTCAATTCCAGTAGGATACACCGGTCCAGAAGGTCAGGTTTAGTCGCAACCACATTTATCCCATTTAGTCCGATAACACGCTTCAGTTGAAAGATAACATCGCCTTCGTCCGTGTAAAGTTCTCTTTTACCGAAGCCAATACCAGTGACGGCCCGGGACAGCACATCAGATATCCAGTCTGGCAGTGATGTTAGATTATCAAAGTAACAGACCCAGTGGTGATAGAGCTTCTGCGCTAGTTCATTAACATCACGGGCAAACATCAATAGCTCCTCTAAGGAAGGGTCGACTAGCGACCCGACCAAGCGCAGTTGGGTTGTCTTTGCTGACCCTTGCTCGCCATGAAGATGAATGATGGGGTGGGGAATATCAGGTATGAAGGAGGCATCTACATAAACCATGAAGAGAAGCTGCTGACTGCTATCCCTCAAATTGATGAAGTCTAGAAGCCGCCAGGGGTCTCCACCATGCTGAGGCTCGACTTGTGGTTTCTGGTGCTGGTACCGGCAGAACAAGATTGGCGGGTTGTCGATTATCTGCCATCCTTCGGGGGTTATCCTTATCGCCCTCCATTTCTCATCGGTGAGGTCATAGAAAATGGCGCCTTCATAGAAGGCGACCCGATTATGCAGTTCCTGTGTCTTACCATCGAATACAGCCTTACCCTCAATAGTAATAATTGCTGAGTTCAGCGCATCCGAGTTGGGTGTTTTCCCTTCCGACAAGTAAAGTTGGCGACTGAGCCATTGCTTAAAACCTTGACTACGGCACCTGTGGATTTCAAAATGCCCTCCAATTGTCATTCTGGCGTAGGCAACCCTAGTTGGGGTATGGAATAGCTCTACGTGGTTTTCCTCAACCAGTTTAACCAGTTTATCTGCTTGGGATACCCGACTTGAGGCTTGCTTTTCAGCTATCTCTCCTTCGGCTTCTTGTTGTTGGTCCTTAGCTTGCCATAAAAGCTGTAACAATTGACTCTCAATGTCTTTGCCTTTCAGCTCCGAAAATTTTCTCAACACTGTTTGGGCAAAACGGTGACGGGATGCCTGCTTTGATAGGCTCACTGAGTCCTCAAATAGCGGTGTACTATCCTTGGCTAACAGGGTGACTGTGGCTTGAAGGTTCCCCTGCCGGCCATCCCATTTGTACCCGCTGGCGACCAATTTCATAACGGAACCTCCGCATGCCACGATTTATCAGATTTAGCTACCTTGCGCTCTGTGACACCGTATCGGCGGTAAACCCCGCGAATATGGCGCTCTATCTCTTCTGGCGGCAGTTCTTCTGTGAAGCACTTTTCTGCCCAGGTCAACAGAAGCGCTACGGCTACATCCTCCGTAATGCCCCGGTAGCGCAAGTAGCCCGCAAGTTTGACTAGCGTGTCCCGCCGTTGGCCTACAGCGAGAGGTTGTGACAGCATGTTCACCACCTCTCTCGGAGTGTGGCCCAGCTTTTCGTTCGTCTGCTCCTCCGGCAGCGTACGGAGCAAGCGGTCAATGGATTCCTGGGGGACGTATTTAATCTTCTCAATGGCCACCTTCAGCGGGATCTCCTTCAGGTCGCCGGTGAGAAATAGCCGGGTGTAGCCGAAGCACGGCAGGTTGATGTATGAGCCTACCGACATGTTTTTGCTCAGTAAATCCTGTTTTGGGAAGACCTCGGCTTTGATATTCAGCTTCTTTAGGATGTGGCGCAGTATCCTGCGTATATCCTTGGTGAAAAACTTCTCAAGGGCAAAGCCGTATATGTGAAACCCCTTTGACTTTGACGCCGCTATGTAGGCGGGGATGCCATTGCTGAGGAGCTCCTGGCGTATCGCCTTGACAAGATTAAAGTCTTTTCGATCTAAGTCGATTGCGAAGAAATGACAGCTACCATCATTCTGTAACGGATAGACACCCAGACTAACCTCTCCCTTGAGGTGCTTTCGATAATGCTCCAGCGTCACTGACCCCTTGTTGCATCTTCCGTCGACAGAACCCCAAGCGTCAGTGCGGCCCTTAAATAAGGAAGCAAATACTTCTACAGTTTGTTGACTTTGGGAACAATTATCAGTATTATTAGAGGTAGACAATTAAACACCCCCTTAATTCCTAGCCCCAGCCCTGAACCTAGCCATTCAGGGCTTTCCATTTTTATATGAACTCACCTTTGGTCATTTTGCACCTCTGCTATGAGCTTCTGCCAGAATTTACACCAGACCGCGTTTTGAGCCAGTGAAGCTGGCCCGGGTTTAATACTCACCCTCACCGTGATTGGCTTAGAATTAGTCTTGGCTTTCATCGTCTGGCTGCTCTCTGCTATGGCAATGTTATACTCTCTCTGTTTCACCTAACTCTTGTTTCAATTTACTGACTTCCTCAGCGGGAATTCGGTAATGTCCGCAGGGCAACTTAAAGCCGTGCAGTTTTCCCTGTTTGAGCCATTCGTATAGCGTCCATCGGCTAACTCCTAGCTCCCGCTGAAGGTCGGCGAGCTTTAGCACTCTCAGTCTTTTACTCACGCTCAAATCGTAGGGTATAATAGGAAGTGTATCACCGACATTTTTGAAGCTAAGGTGGTGACATTATTGGAGCCGATAAAAAAATTCAGACCAACGAAGTGGGACACCAAAGCTCAAAGGGTGAGTAAGAAGTTATCGAAAAGAAAGAAACTCGCCATTCTCCAATCTTATGAGGACAAAATGGCTAAGGGACATGATAGAGCCAAAATCTTAGAACATCTGGAGAAGAGACTTGGCGTCGGCGGCAGGCAAGTAGAGAGGATTCTAAGCCAAGCAAGACACTATGCACAGGAGATAAAAGAGCACCACACCCAGCTTTCAGCCACCGCCCTAAAACTCGCAGAAATCTTGGACTGGTATTACAAATATCATCGGTTCACTATTGAGCCGTTTATATCGTCAGATTTCCCTTATACAGCGCACCAGCTAGAGTTGGCGACATTAAATGAGAAAGAACTTTCAAACCTTGTGGCTCACTTAAAAGACGAGATACCTGAGTTAATCCCTATTGGCGAATACCCCAAAGCTTGTAAGCAATGGTTTACTCTCGGTAATAGGAAGTGGGAAAAGGAAACACCAGCCGCTACGATTACTGGAGACCTAATCTTGAAACTTAAGCTGAGGGCAAATCAAGGGAACTTCACCGGTAGGTGCCCAGACTGCCCCCGCTAGCTAAAGCCGTGCTACTATTGCTATCAAGGGACTCTGGCTGGGCAACTTTAAACAACGGGTTTGTCTACCAGCGAATCATTGATAACATTCCGTTTGGCATATACAATAGACTCAGGTATTAGTTAATGAGCAGAAATCGCATTGTGATACTACTGGCTGTAAAGTCGTTCTTCTCTCTTATCGCTCTAGTCCTACTCACAAGTGTAATCCACGAAAGCGCTCACTTTGTCACTGCCGTCATAATGAAAGTGCCTATAGCATCCTTTACCTGGTTTGACCCTCGCTACCTTGCCCCTGTGTTTGTTTCAGGTTCTACAGAATATACTCTGGGCGTCAAGATAGTGAGCTACGCTGGCGGCTTGGTTACTGGAGTATTGTTACTAGCAATAATATTGGTTTTGAAAAGAGACTGGTTTAAGCAGTCCCTATATCGGTGGCTACTGGGGTTGTATATGGCTACCTTCGGATTCTGGCAGGTCTGTCAAGGTATCCTTGAGGGAGCGTTTCACGACATGTATATAGCAGATGCCACTAATGTTTTCAGCCTGAGTTACTGCGTAGGGTATGCCTTTGCATTATGTGGTATGGCTTTATACTGGGTATTTATACCTAGTGTAAAAGGTCTAATAGCTAAAGAGAAGTATAGCTAAGGGCAACTTTTGAGGAGGGATTTGCCCCTGTTGTAATTAGCTTATATACCTAATTGACAAAGCCTACTTTTCACAAAGTTTTGACATCATTTTGTAGACCTAGTTATTTAATAGACTTACACACTAGACAGATAACATTATTTTCAGATAATTATCATATCTTTGTCGGACGTCCATTATGTCGAATGTCACTATTATCAGACGACTATTATGAGGTCTCTATTATAATTATGTGTATCTCATTATGAGGTCGATTTCTACTACAAATACATCTAGTAATATTATATATTAAATCATTAAGTCTATTACTAATATTAGGTGTAGTGGCAAGAATACTCAGCAGCTCCGGCAGTGTGTCAGCTCTGATACAGGCAGTATAAGCCATTAAGGCTATACAGGCTATATAGGCAATATGTGGTATATAGACATTATAAGCTACATATGCATCCATGCTTGGATGCTAAATGGATGCGTAGATACCTCAATGTTAAATCGATGCTCAGATGTAAAGCGGTAAACTAAGCCAACCGATTAATGGTTCTTAAGTTATTAAATGATTAATGGTTCTTAATTAAAAGTTAGGTAACCTTAAGTAAGATAAGGGGTCAGAGTCTAATTTTTATTTGAACTTAAATAAGGTAATCTAAGGCAATCTGAAGTAACCTTAGGAATATCCTTTCTGAAAGAAGGAAGGAAAGAAGGTAGGAAAGAAGGTATCTGAAAGAAGGTAGGAAATCTCCTAGGAAGGAAGGGGGGAACTCTCTTGATAAAAAAGGGAAATTCCGAAAGAAAGAATTTTCTGAAAGACTGATCAAAATGTATACAGAAGGGGTAAGTCTCGGTAAAAGGTTATGTTATAAGGGGTTACTTAGTGCTGGAATGGGTAAGTAACATATGAGAGGGCAAAAGAGCTTTCACGGCAGGGTTTGACACGGGGCCAGATAGCTAGGATACTGGGAGTATCTAAAGGAACCATCAAGAATTACCTTGAGGATTACCCGTATAAAGGATAGCCCAGCCAGCGGATTTGGGTAGGCGGTATACTGATTTGCGGGTTCGACGATTTATCGTTGCACGTTCTGGCTTTTTGTTAACTGATGTGTTGTCGTTAGGAGTGGAGAGAGACGTAGCCAGGTGCTCGGTTCTGCTCTGTTGTTATTGCTGTAATGTATTTCAGAGTGACATTTGAGAGCTATCAACACAGGCTTAATTGTTGGTATCTAATTAATCGTAAAAGTATATTTTCGTCTATCCGCTACTCTATCCCAATATTCAATAATAAATTTAATGTCTCGAGACTTCAGATAACTTTCCATTTTTCTTAACATTTTTATTTTTTGGGACATGAAGTCAAGAGTTTGCTCAATGTCATTGAAGTCTAGTTTAATGGTAAGTGTAAGTGTTTTCGGATCAAAAGAAATATTTCTCAAACGAATGTCTGCCTCTTCAATTACTTTCATCCGCTCTTTATCCTTGCAAGGTCTCCCAAAGTCCTGTAAATTGTCACACAAGATTAATAGAAATGTTAGTGGCTGTTTTTTGAGATACACCTCAAATAAAGGTTTTTTAATAATAATATTAGAAATATCTGCGTAGAGATTGCCAACCCACTCCCCGTGTTTCTTTCTCAAAGTATCGGTAATCTCAGTTTCTTTTTGTTCATCATTAATATTAGTATTCCTCAAAATATCCGCAGTAATATCCTTTCCCTTGCCCATAAGACCTGTGATATACCCCCATTTCTTTTCGATATCACCATTTATTTGCCCGCTTAATGTCTGCCAAATCTCATCATCGTGCATTGAGCTAGCTACAGCTGCAGGTAAAACTATGTTAGATAATATCTCAGGGTCTTTTCCCTCAAACTGCTTCAAAAGGTAGGAGCTCCCCATCAATCCGTGATTCTTCTTTTCAGCTATTTCATAATAAAAAAAGCGTCGGATTTCATTGTACAATTTAGTTTTTTCCCAGCCACCAGTGTCAACAAAATCATTTTCTAATTTGGAAAGCAGGTGTTCAACACGTGTTAAGAAAGTCTTTTCAACATAAATGCCCTTTAATTCTAGGAAACTTAACGGCTCTTCAATTTTAAGTTGCTGTGTGAAAAACTCGCTGCTAAATTCATCATATTTTTGAAGTGGATATGTAAAGTCGTGAATGCTGGATGCTAAAAGCCAACCTTTGACGAGATTACCCTTTTTTACGCTAGTTTCACCATTTTCAAACAACTCAGTAGGACTCTGGAATAAATGGTCAAGAATAATTGCTCCTAACAAAAAAACTTGAAGTTGGTGGATAAAATGCTCACGATACTCTGGGTCGAATTGCTGTAAGAAAATTTCAAAACGCTCAAGTGTTCCAGGATACTCCATTCCATCAAAGTTACTCTTCCAAAGCGACTTAAAACATTCTCTAGAAAATGAGTAATCGGCTCCTTTTTCAGTAAGATGTTCATTAACTAATCTAAAAAGTTCGTCTCTATAAGAAACATTTTCGAGCTTTAGTACGAAATCCAGTAGTTTTCTATCAACATATCTCTTTCCAAATTGTTCAGGGGAGATTCCCGCAATACTCCACACAGCATCGTCAATATATTCTTCAAAAAATAGAACAAAATCTTCCGCTCTTTTTTTAATAGCTTCCCTAAGGACATTCACATTTGTGGGAATCTCTTTAGATATTTCTGTAAGAGGGAGTACCTTTTTTGGTTCTTTTGGTTCCTTCGGATCTTCGGGTTCATCAACAGCTTTTTTAAATTCTTCACTCATCCTGTCCCGAAGATTCTTAGCTGGGACTACTTCCTTTTTTTCATTTTTGTCTATGTCAATTTGCCATAAACCAAATCCATTCTCTTCAAAAAATTCTTTATCTGCTGCTTCTACATCAAAGTAGTGTGGGATAGCAACAACTATCATAAGTCTATTTGGTTGGATACTGGGAATACGGGACAAATAAAACTGATAGAATGATAATCTTTTCCTTAAAGATTCAGAGATTGTTTCTGTTGAGTTAACCAGAAAAATAGTGTAATGCCAAAATTTTTCTTTCCCCTTTTCTGTCGGTTCTTCCTCTTCTTTGGCACAAATAAGGTCAACAGGAAGTCGAGGGTCTATAGGGAGTTTGGGCTTTTGTTCAAAGTCTTCACGAAGTTTGGAAAAGTCTTCGAGATTCCTATGTATCTCATACCCTTCCTTTACAGGAAACCCTTTCTCAAGCCAATCAGTTATTCGATTATGGGCATAGCTCTCTTTTCCTTTTGCCATTTTTTCTCCCTTCCAAGTTCCAGATAAAAATCGAACGCTCCGACAGATCGTTTTCCTAACGGCAATGATGGCATTTGCTACATGTAATTGATAGTTTGCCCTCATTGAGTTTTTCTAACTGCTTCAATGCATAGTCGGGGTCTGTTAGTTGTTCAATTGAAAGCTGATTAGGGTCTCTAAACTTCGGCTCAGTTACTCCCGAGGCATTCTTTTTAGAATCCTTTACCATTATCTTGTCCCCCATTTATACACCTCCCTTTTAAACTACTTTCATACATTGTGGGTCTTCTGCTAGATAATCTCCAGTGCAAGCATATGCCATTGCCCTGCATCCACTACAGCGTGGGATCAACTCACATGAGTTGCACTTACCTTTTAGATTATGCTTATCCCGAATTTGCCAAAGTAGATCCGATGTAAACCATATTTTTTCAAGAGAATCTCTTTTTAGGTTGCCAATTGGGATAGGGAGTCTTCTACACGGTAACACTGTAGCATCAGGTAAAATACATAGACCGTCCAGCCCAATGGAACAAATGCCACCTGGTGTATCTCCGTTACATGCATCAATACCGAGCGAGTCCGTGTTTCTGCTACACATTACCCACAATGGTCTGGAGCGGGATATAGACGTTAGCCCGCCTCTACGAATCTCCTGCTCGGCACGCTCAGAAATGTACCCGAACACATCCTTGATTTCCTCTGCTGAAAGCAATTCATTCCTGATTCTATTGCCCATACCGATTGGCACAACTCGCTCTATCGTTAGATTACTTATGCCTTCCGCTATGGCTAGGTCAATAAGTGAAGGGATGTCTCCCATGTTACTCCGTTGCAAGGTAAACATAATATTGACACTAATCGCGCTTTTTCTCAACAAGCCTATACTTGCCATAGCCTTCTTGAATGTACCTTTGCCCCGAATGCGGTCATTAGATTCAAGGGAAGCTCCCTCTAATGATATTTGAACACATCTAATCTTTTTTAAGTCTCGAATTTGTTCTACTATGTTTTCATTTATCAGGGTTCCGTTGGAGAGGATGTCTAAAGAGGCAATTTCATCAGCTGATTCGAGGTAGCGTATAAGAGGAAACATTTCTTCCTTTAATAGAGGCTCGCCCCCAGTTATTGCAATATCGCCGCTCTTGTTCCATTTAGATAGGGTTCTAATAATCTCGTCAGCAATCCGCCTAAGGGCATCAAGACTTAGCTCGTTAGAACCTGAATAGTCCTCTTGATAACAGTGCGTACACCGGAGGTTACATCTGTCCGTAATATGCCACTGAAAGCCGAAATCAGCTTTATTTGTTTGTTCCATATCACCCATTTTAGTACCTAAATACTACCACTACAAGGTTAAGCAATCAAATTGTAGCATAAGTACTATATCTAGACCATACAAGAGTTCAAAGGGTAGGGGAAATAAAAGATTTAGGTAAAAATGCTGAAGTGCGTGTCCTTTGGTAAATACACCTCTAGGGTAACAATATGACGGATTGTTGGGCCAACAAAACCCATTCACCCATTTTGAACCGTTATTACAACAGCCCCGCCCCATATTGCCTCAGTCTTGACGCCATGCCCTTCCCATTTCCCACCAGCCTATTGAGTTCAGCCCAGAAGTCATTGCTGTGGTTCTTGAACCGAATATGGACAAGCTCATGCAGAATCACATAGTCCATCAGTTCTTCAGGCAAACGGATAATCTTCATATTCAAGCTGATGTTGTTCTTGTGAGAGCAACTTCCCCATCTCGTCTTCTGATTCCGAATGAATACCCTGTTGTAGGTGAATCCATGTTTCCCTGCCAAGTGTTTGACCCTTCTAGTTAGCTTTCGTTTGGCTCTCGACCTATCAATGTCAACAGAAGTATCTAAGGCAAGTTGGCTTTCTTCTTCATATAGCTTCATCCTGAATAGGTGCCTCTGTATCCAATCCGTCTTGGTATTGACGAATTCCTCGGCTTTCTTGAAGGACAATCCATCAGGAACAGCAACCCGAACCCCCGTAAACGGCTTCACGGAGATGTTCACGTGTTTGGCCCGCCTACTGCGTTTAAACAAAACCGGGCCCACACCATCAATCTCAACAGTGTTAGAATCTGCCATCAGAAATGCTTCTCCACGTATTTCATAGCTTCCTGGCTGAACTTGGAATAGTCATCAGGGTTTAGGTCAACCTCCGAGTGCTCCTTGGCATATTTTGCTAGCTCAAGGATGATATCCCTCTTGATAGTGGCATGAACACTCGGTTGTACCTGCCAGCCCTGAAAGATGTGGTCAGTTACCACGTTGTTTAACAGGGATGCCAGTTCGTCCGGTTCGTCACATGGAACTTTCTCATTAACCAGTTGACGTATAGCCATCTCGCCCTTGGAGAAACCCATCGCCTGTTCTTCCTTGATAGCCTCGTTCATGTCGCCCGTTAGTTTGGTTAGCAGTTCCAAAGTGTCCTGCGTCTCCTGGTCTTTCTGGGCAACGATGGCCTCCAAGCGCTCCATGAGGGTATGATAAATTGGCAGATTTCCAAGCCTCACTATAAGGAGTGCCCGTAGGCGTTTCTCTAGCAGTAGTTCTCGTTGCTCTCTGTCCGGCGGTAACTCATCGATTCTCCGTAAGTAGTTGTCGTCCACCACGAAGATGGGAGCAGTCTGGTCTATCTTGCTGATGTCAACGTGTTCTTGGATGAGTCTCTGGGTATTCGCTAAATAACCTCTGACGTCGGGTTTCTTGTTTCCATTCATCTGACGAAGAGCTACCACGAGTTCCGTTGCCCATTTGTAATCCTGATGATAATCCAGCAAGAACGGGTCTGGTGCAATGGTCTCATAGGTCACTTGCAATTTCTTGTAGACATCATTGACTCTGGATTCGAGTTTGTTAGTCTCAATGTGCTTTAGGCATTGCCAGAGATTGGAGACATCGATGCCCACGAAGATGTTCCTGAATTCATCTAGCAGGTCAGGGAGTTGACGCTTCAATTCATCAAAGTCTATCAGGCAGCTTTCA
>Ga0209991_10001176_pt1 | contig 11881 bp, 13 predicted proteins | sample ChitaG_FD_183167 | JGI IMG/M metagenome (GOLD analysis project Ga0209991, IMG submission 183167) | Deep subsurface microbial communities from South Pacific Ocean to uncover new lineages of life (NeLLi) - Chile_00310 metaG (SPAdes)... | ecosystem: Environmental > Aquatic > Marine > Oceanic >...
ATCAGCTTGTAGTCATCCAGGCTCTGGAAAAAGGGCGCATCGTCCAGCGAGTAGGCCGAGTTGGCGTCGAGCATGAGGGGCACGTCGGGGAAAGCCCGGCGCACCTCCTTTACCACAGCCAGGTCCCAGCCCGGCTTGATCTTGATCTTGACCCTCCGATAACCCTGGTCGAGGAAAGAAGCCATCCGATCCAGCAGATGGCCGACGGTGGGCTGGATGCCGATGCTGACCCCGCTCTCGATCCGGTCTCTGGTGCCACCCAGGAAGTGGGCCAGGGGCTGACCGGCCTGCCTGGCCAGCAGGTCCCACACGGCCTCCTCCAGGCCGGTCTTGGCCATGTTGTGACCCCGCACCGGGGCAAAGCGCCTGGTCAACTCGGCCGGGTCCTCGATCTCCTGGCCCACCACCAGGGGCACGAGGAAATCGCGCTGCACGTGCCAGCAGGTGTCCACCGTCTCGTAGGAGTACCAGGGCCCGGCCCCGGCCGCCGACTCCCCATACCCCACCAGCCCCTGCCCCCAGACCTTGACGATGACTGCTGTGTTCTCCGTCTCCCGCCCGAAGCTGGTCTCGAAGGGGTGGACCAGGGGCAGCCGGACCTGTCTCAATTCGACTCCTTCGATGCGCATCAGATCACCTCGAAGTCCCTCTGCAGGACATAGTAGCTGCGCCGCAGTTCGTCGCGCACCTGGCTGATGAATTCGGTCACGGTGTAGCCAGCGGCGAAGCAGCGTTCGAATATCTCCCGGGTGTGAGCCCGCCACAACCGGGCCAGGGCCATGTCGGTCGCTTTGATGGCCTGCAGGCGGGCCGGGATCTCAACCAGGACGGCGTCCGCCGTTGGCTCAAGGGAGGCTGAGGACGGCCACACCAGGCTCTCGGGCCCAACGGTCGCCGGATTGAGCAACTGGGCTCCGCTTTCGAGGGCAGCGTCGAGGGAAGGCCGGTATCCCCCGTTGGCCAGGCGGTGGGCCTGTCCTGAGCTCAGTCGAAGGGCCTGTCCTGAGCCCAGTCGAAGGGCCACGCGTTGGCTGGCGACCCACCATTCGACCTGGAATCGGTCGGAACTGAGTCCAACGTGAAGGTCGTCCTCCATCTCGCCATAGAAGTCACGAAGGTAGGTGTGACAGACAACGCCCAGCTTGCTGATGTTGAGGGCGGCGTTGAGGCTTTCCAGGGGGTCGTAGGTCCAGGTCACCAGCTCCAGTCTCTGGGCCAGGGCGTGCTCCCGCTGGGAGAGCTTGAGCCGGTATCCTACTCTCCGACCCCGCCACTCTTCCAGCACGCCCAGCATGTGGGAGCAATGCTTGAGGTGCTCAGCGGGTACGTCGCGCGCCCCGAGGAAGCCGAAGAGGAAACCAATCATTCTCCCCTCTTTGTCGAACGCGCCCAGCACCAGTCCGCCGTTCTTCTGGGCAGTGAGGAGGAGGTGCAGGGGGACGACGTCGGTATCGCTCAGGCCCCACACCTGTCTTTGCAGCTCCTCGCACTGGTGGAACTGCTGGATCGTGGTCAGTTTCTCGATGGAGATATTCTCTTTGTGCATAGGGCCAACCAGTCAGGCTCAGAACGATTCAGTTACGAAGGTCACAGCGAGTACACAGGCACAAGAACTTCTCGCTCTGCCCTTCGGCGTCCACGAATGGTTTCTTCGATTGTCTTGAGCACGTTTGCTGCATAGTAGCGCGTGCCGCGCTCTGTACAGACGCCAGCGGGCACGTTCTCGATGAGCACATACTCTGCTTTGACCTTCCGGGACAAGTTCACTCTCTTCTCGACAATGAGCCCGTTACAGTATTCACATCGTTCGCCTTCCCAGAATCCCATTGCAGTTCTCCTTCTCATTTCTTAGGTCGGTCCTCGTAAACAGTTATGACACGCACCTTTCCCGTCCTGGCTATGCGGCATACAACACCGATAGGCCGCCCATCCAGCGCCGAGCCAACTGCCTCGTACTTGCCTTCTCGCGGCCAAGTTCGCCTAATCCTGCCTGATAAGAGGCCATATTGCACGTCATAGATGTCAAAGCCATCGGCGATTGCTTCGTCGTCGGCGTGTTCAGTCAGGAAATAAAGGCCGTTACGGACAAGCGCCTGATCTTGCTCAATGAGAGTCTCCATCAACGTTATAGAGTTTGGTGTCCAATTGCCGGCTATCGGATTTCCAGTCAGCCCGATTTCGCTAACCTCCGTGAATCCTGATGTCTGGCCAGACGCGACATGATTATAGCACAAGGGAGTAATTACCTCAAGGGACGACTGCAATTGCAAATAACGCCTCCAGTGAATGAACTTGACAAATGCATCAATCTGTCGTATATTAACAGCGTAGATCGGAGTTTGGCACCGTCGCAGCCCTCATCGCAGCAATCGTAGTTCACCGAGGAGGGTAGTATGAAAGATTGACAGCCGACCCCTAGCCTGGGAGCGACCCCGGTGCGTGGTCGGCTGTTTTGTTACCTGGGAGGGACAGCTTCTAGATGAATGACAGGCCAAAGTGCGGAAGATGGCGATTTCTTCCCGGGGTTGGAATGTGAAGGCAAGCGCCAGTCACCTATCTGCGGCTGGTCGAAGGTGCAACAAGCAGGCTAGGCGGACGAGATTTCTGCATAATACACCCTGGAGGGGTGACTATGTGGAAAAATGTCCGCCTAATACGCCAGATTGGGGATATATGTGGAAAAACGTCCGCCTAGTATCGCAAATCGGGTGACTGGGTGGACAGATGTCCATATAATAACAAGCTATAAGCACAAAATAAATAATGGAAATTTCAGGGAATAAAATTGAATTGAAACCTGCCCAAGAATCAGATCGCAAGAAAATATGTACTTGGTTAACCCAATCCGATCTAACCTCCTCTATGATGGGGCTACCAGATTATACAGAGCACCCAATACCCTCATGGGAAGAATTTTGTAAAGACTATACTCTTGCCTTTTTTAACACCTCAGGTGATGGCAAAGGGAGAAATTATATTATTATTGTCAACGATGAAGAAGTTGGCACTATTGGTTACGACCTACTTGATAAAAATAAGGACAGAGTTGTATTAGATATATGGATGCGTGCTAAAAAGTATTGTGGATTAGGCTATGGCAGTGATGCTCTTAATACTCTTTGTGATTATATACATAAAACCTATGGCATTACCAATTTCATAATAAGTCCATCTGCAAGGAATAAACGAGCAATTGCTGCATATAGAAAAGCAGGTTTTGAATATGTATCAACTATAAGCAAAGAAGAACAAGAAAAAGAATTCGGAAAAAGTGAATTCGATGATAATATAGTTATGATAAAGAAACTTATGACAAGTCGCTGAACCCGACCATTTCGCTGCGCAAAATGGCGGGTTAGCTCCATCGTTAGCACGCCAGTGCCGGTCTGACCATCCGGCAGTTTGGTACAGGATAGTGTATCTATGCGACCATGCCTCTTTTGCCAATCCTTGGGGCCATACTCTACGGTCGAGCACATTATTCCCGAATCACTCGGCAACGATGATCTACTACTAAGTGAAGAAGTATGTGATTCATGCCAGGCCTATTTTGGGAAGGAAGTAGAGCGATTTGTCCTAGGCAAAACGCCGATTGCATTTTGGCGGACATTTCTTGGGATAAAGACGAAGAAAGGTCAAGACCCTTCTGTTGATTTATCACAACCGAAAACGCAGAAAGGGGTCTTTCCGGTTGTGCACCCCAAGCATGACAACGTTGGATTTACCTACCACGAGGACAGTTCTGTATCCGTAGACATCGACGATCCTGACCTAATCAAAGGTATCCTGAACGGCAGCCGGACTCAGTTCACCTTTGTTATGACGCCGAAAGTTCTGCACATGCTAGGCCGTTTTCTCTGTAAAGTCGGTCTCGAGCTCTTATGCCTTAGCGACTCCGACCAAGCAAGGTCAGATACTCTGTCTTCTGTGCGTCGCTATGCCCGGTTTGGAGAGTTCGACGGGCTTTGGCCAATCTTCCACTTCTCAAGAGGATCTCTACAAGACTTGAAGCGGCTGAAGAGCGACGCAGAGGGCCTACTGGAGGAAGTTGACTGTTTCTCTTATTCGCTCGTCGATTTTCAATCACGCTATCTTCTCTTTCGTTTTTCGATGGGAACTGACAATTGGGTTGTTTGTCTAAACGATCCATATCCACATCCAATAATTCGCAATGTGTTTCCAAACGACACGCTCAACCTGACTTGGTATTCCAATGAAGAATGGAGGATGGCGTGGTAACAAGCCGTTGCACCCGACCGCGCTGTCGCGCGTGGACATCGGTGGCCACACGTGCTTTCAGGTTGAGTTGTGGCGAAGGCTCTAGCCCGCACCCCCGCGGCGGCTGAACCGCAGGCCGTTATGCGGCGCAACATCGTCGAATCATTCAACAAGTTGGCTGCTATTTGTTTTTCAGGAGAGAGGAAGGATACTTTGTCACAGCCCATCATAACTCCCAAGAGATGGCTCAGCTGTGACTCACTGCCGCCAGAGATAGAGGGCTGCTCACTGGCGGTTGCCGGATTCTGCTTTTCTATGATATGAAGCGCAAACTTGCGGCTGAACCATTATCCGAGTCACTCTTTTCACAGTTGGACGCGTCGCACCAGTTCGTGGCGCGGGTTGCGGACAGCAAGATTCTTGCACTGGATTGTCTGTACGGTGGCCCTCTGTCAGCCACTGTGATAGAGGAACTAGCCCACTATGGAATCAACAAGGTTATCGGCTATGGATATGCTGGCTCACTGACTCGAGACATTCCTGTTGGTCAGATAGTTCTTGCGAATGCCGCAGTCGTTTCCGACGGGACTTCACGTGAATATCTTCCAGAAAAGGAGTCTGTATTTCCTGACAGAGAGCTAATCCACCATCTTCGTAAGTGCGCTACCAAGACTGGCACGATGATTCGTGGAGTCAAGGTCTGGACAACTGACGCACTGTATCGGGAGTATCCTGAGAAAGTGGCGGGATGGCGCAAGGCTGGGGCAGATGTCGTCAACATGGATACATCCCATTTCTACGCTGTCAGCAGCGTGGTAGGCATATCGGCCGTGTACCTCTGTGTAGTCTCAGATTGTGTTGAGGGGCCAGTGTGGGACGATGGATTTGCACGTGTTGGACAAGCTATGAGTGATCTCCAAAATCTCATCTTGGTGGCCTTAGCCAAAGTGAGCGCCGCATAACACCCGCTGCACCTGACCGGGCTATCGCGCGCCGAATTCGAGGCTGGTTTTGTTTGTGCGGTTTGTCATCTGGCGAGGTAGGCTTTGCAAAGCCGCCCGGCAGGTGAGCTTCGCCGTTAGCCGCCTACCCCTTTCGCATTAAGAGGCATATAGGAGGGAAATACGATGGTATCCTCAAGAATCAAGAATCTGGACCTTGCTGCACAGATCGACGAGGGACAACTTGCATGGCACCGATACATTACACCCATTACTGAACACTACTGTCGCCAAATCGCTCAACGAGATTATCGAGGCAAAAGATTGGCTTATTGGGGGCATATTACAACCGCTACCATTCCAATGATGTTAGCCTTGAAACAGTCAGGAGCTGAGATTACGGCAGGAGCCTGCAACGTTGACAGCACGAATGATGCTGTAGCCGCCTATTTGGTCTCAAAGGGGATCAGTGTTTACGCGTGGCAAGGGATGAGCCAATTAGAGTATCAGGAAAACTTGGCCCAAGTTCGTAGTGTCCAGGCCGATTACCTTTGCGATATGGGCGGAGAACTGAGCGTGGCGTATCTTAATAAAACTCCTCCAGTCAAGGGCGCTCTTGAAGCAACAACGAGTGGGCTTCATCTCTTGAAAAAACACAGGCTGTCGTTTCCTGTTTTTGACTGGAATAGCATCCCACTAAAAGACCTACATAATCGGTTTCATGTGGGGGATGCTGTCTGGCCTGCATTTAGCTATGTAACCGGATTGGGATTGTTTGGGAGACGCGTACTCGTTGTCGGGTGTGGGCCTGTCGGAAAAGGAATCGCTGAGCGGGCACGCGATTTGGGGGCAATTGTGCATGTTACTGATTTGGATCCCGTACGCCTTTTAGAAGCACTTCATCACGGGTGTGAAACGGTTAGCTTAGATGAAGGGCTTACTCGTTGCCACATCATCGTGACAGCCACAGGGGTTGAAGGAGTATTGAGCGAAGAGCATCTTTGCCAAGTAAGGCCTGGAGCCATTCTTTTCAATGCCGGCCACTCAAATCGTGAAATTGACATTGACTGGCTATATCATCAGCCACACCAGCGAATGAAGGCTCACATTGAGCGGTTCGATATTGGAGAAACACACCTATTCTTGTTAGCGAAAGGAAGTTTATTGAATTTAGCTGCTGGAGCAGGCCTACACGGCGTTGACTTGTTTGATCATTATACCGCTGTGATGCTTTTGGGAATTGCCTGGATGTTTGATGGCATTCCAGACGATATAGTACCGGGGTTGCAACGGTATCCAGCTCACTTGGAGCGAGAAGTCGCTGAGCTATCTGTCAAAATCCGCAGCAAGAGCTAGCGTGGTTCTACCAGCAATCGCGGCGGCTAACCCGCGCTGGACCCGACCAGGCTGATCGCGCGCGAAAGCGAAGGTTCTGTGGTTATGTGGAGCACTTTCTAGCGGGGGCTCCGAGGAAAACCCGCCTGGCGGGTGAGCTCGCAGCCGTTATGCGGCATGGGAATAATTCATGTTCACTTTCAGATGCACGCAAAAGCTTATCAAGAGATTGGGCCTTTCTGTCATCTCTAACCCACCAAATCCCACGACCCAGCTTGGGGATTGGTATGGAAATGTCTTATTCATCAGACATCATCGGCTCATGATGTTTGTTAGTGATCGCTCAGTGCTTCCAGTAATTATGCCTATTCGGGAGCGCCAGAATCTTTTATTCAACTTCCGAACAAGACTCTCTACGCTCCTGTTGCAGCTAGGAGTTGAAGAACGCTTGGTATCTGATGAATTAAACCGAATGGAAGAGGCTGTTATTGCACCAACTGCCAGCCCAAGCGTGTTGGGCTCGATGAATGATTTCACTCAAAATGCGAAGGTTTACTTTCAAATGCACGATGACTTCAGATTGCTTGATTTAGAGCTTTGGCTCGCAGAGGCACCTTGTGGGCCACTGGATTATCGTTCTCCGAATCAGGTTGCTCCCGCTTTGCTAGCTCGGGGAGGTGGCTGATAAAACACCATGCCGCATAACAATTCGGTGGAGGCGACCGGGGATGCGGCGGGATATGTTCTTGAAGTTGCATGATGGAGTTATTGGGATTGCCAGTGTTAGCCCGATCCCCGGCGCCTCAGCTCAAGGTCGTTAGCCCGCTCGCATTACCGGAATGCTGAAACAGAAAGATATATCTTATGGAAGAAACTAAGCTTGACCCCAAGGGTATCTTTTCCTTTCTCTCTATTACGTTTGTTGTCACTTATGCGATTGAAGGGGGATTGATCTTGAGCGGGTTCCGCATGACGCAGTTGCCCGCTCTCTACGGTCAGTTGATCATCGCGGCAGTCATGTGGGTGCCAGCGTTGGCAACGGTACTAACTATCAAGTTTGTTACTCGTGAAGGGTTCGCCATCGTGAATTTTCGCTTTGGGTCTTGGAAACCCTACTTAACGTCAGGCTTGCTCGTGCCAATCTGCTTTGTCTTCATTTACGGGTTGACTTGGTTGCTGGGTCTGAGCCAGCCAGATTGGGAGTTGGAGCAGTTCCTGGCAACAATCCGCTCGGCTGCCGGGACTGATCTTCCTCCCATGCCCTCCCCAGCGTTAGTGCTCCCTGTGCTGTTTGTAGTGACGCTCGTCATAACCCCCTTCATCAACGGACTGTTCGGCTTCGGCGAGGAACTCGGCTGGCGTGGTTACCTACTGCCCAAGTTGATGGTATTGGGTAAGGTCAAAGCTTACCTGCTTTTAGGAATTGTGTGGGGTTTGTGGCATCTGCCGCTTATCTTGATTGGATTCACATATCCCGGTCAACCCATTCTTGGTACACTGGCCTTTATAGCTCTGACAATCACTTTTGGGATATATATAAACGAGTTGACCCTAAGCCATAGGAGTTCGATCTTGGCGGGTTGGGTTCACGGCGTATTCAACAGTCAGAAGCTAGGTATTTGCGCTCTGATTTTTCCAATCACAAACCCCCTTCTTGGTGGTTTCGCTGGCATAGTAGGCATTATGGTCTGGCTATCCCTTGGGCTGTGGGAAATGGGGCGTCACAAATGATACGACTGAGCGGGCTAACAAGGGCGTGCAGCCGACCCGCCTTCGGCGGCGGGTATGCGTGCGCCCTGGGGCAGCAATCGCTCTTCTTGTTGGAGCGAGTCTTGTCAGAGTCGGCGGGCGGCTGACGCCCAGTCCGTTAGCTGGCCTCAGTTGGTTCTGACAGTGCTTAATGAACAATGCGGCGCATACTTGGGAACGACCCTCTGAATCCCCATCTTCAAGACAACTCTCATTTCATGAGGTTATTCCCCATCTTCGATTCGCACCTCATATGAGGTGAGCCGATTGTACTGATTGGACGATTACTGATAGGAGGTGAGAGTCATGTCTTCCACGAGAGCTATCCTTCTTGAGGAAGCGATCCGCACTATGGCTATCATTGGAGTGGTTATCTTTGGCGTTTTGCCTATGGCTTATGTGCTTGGTGCAGATGTTAACCGTGTTGCCCTGATCGCGTTCCCCGCAGCTATTCTTATTTTTCCCATCACCTTCTGGATACGCACTCGAACAGGGGTTAAGTTGCAGCTCCGCTCCAGGCGGGGATGGTACATTTCGGCAGCCATCGCCTTCGCGCTCGCACTCTTCATGGCGATACTCATGTTGCTGACCGGGCACATGTCTTGGAACCAGGCAGTGGCGCGGATTGCCACTAGCGCATTCGTGATCGTAGTCCTAGCTTGGCTGGGCGCTCGCCTGATGCGATTGTAATAGCGTAACACCCGATTTCTTAAGTGTGCGCCGTAAGTCCTATGAAAACATAGAGGGCTTCCTCGCAGGCCAGCTAACCAATTCGCTGGAGCGGACCGGGGATGCTGGCCGATAATCAAGCCAGGTTGTATGATGGGGGTGCTCCCAGAGCAACAGAAGGCTCGTGCCCCGGCCGCTCAGCTCAAAAACGTTAGGTGTAGCGCGGATTGGAGACTGCGGGTCTGGCGCACTGAAGGATTGCCGTCAGTCACACAAGTAAGAGGAGGGGCGGGACAGTGTTCGATTCGACATTCCGGGACTACACAGGCAAGGATTGGATCAGCGTTCTGTTGTGGTGGGTCATCGTCTCGGCACTATTGTGGGTGTTCAGTCGCTTGGATGACGGCCTCGGATACGGTGTGATCGGCGTCTTGGCGATCATCTTCGCGATGACGCGGCATGAGTTGAGCAGGCTGAGAAGAGACGTAGACGATCTCAAGATGAAGCTTGGCGGCGGTACTGTCGCCTAAGCGGTCGAGCTGTTCGGATGCACCATCCCCGCGCCACACCTAACCCGCGCATGCAGCTGACCGGCTATCAGCGTCGATAGCGAAGTAGGCTTTGCTTCTGGCGGTTGTGGGCTATAGTGGTGCTATCCGCTGGCCCCGCCGGCAGCTGATGCGCCAATCGTTGTGCGGCCCGGCGTCGAGTAGCTGGGTATGGAAACTGTTTTGCGAAATCTCAAAGTTCGGAATCTCTGCAATGAGTGAGAGTTTTTCGTCACCACCCCTTGTCAGTCTTTACCTTTTCCGAAACTTTAGTAGCAAGGAAAGCAGCGACCAATGAATATTATTAAGCGCATTGATGAAAAACTAATGCGTTTGCTAACCTATAGATCGCCGTGGTATCGTGATTGGGAAAATAGACACCAAACGAACTTCCCAACTCTTATTCTCTCGACCCTTATACCGACTCTGTTTACAATTGCTGTGATAGTGTCAGGATTTAGTCCTTTAAATATAATGGGCGTTCTCTACTGGTTGGTTGCCTTTTACGAGTGGCGACTATGGTTTCGCTGGAGACAGATTAGGGCGGGATCTGACAAATAATATTCCACATACATAAGCCCCAAACTGGTTTCTGTTTAAAGGCTGATGAGAAAAAAGTGATCAGTTAGCCCCCAATCAGGCACCTTACCCAAGAGAGGGGCGGCTTGTTCTTGGAGCAACGGGCCGCATAACCAGTCGCTGGTGTGTCCTGAAAGCTGTCGTCTGCTAGTTGGTGAAAGTCCCGACCGTGGTAAGTGCCAGGAGGCCACGTAGCAGGCTCCCAGTGCTTCTGGATGACTGGAGGCGCTGCCTGTCCTGGCAGTCAGGCCAGGGAAACGGAGTGTTCCCCTGAGGAAGGGGTGCGAAGCAGTAGCACGTACGTAAAGTCGACATCCCTATATAGCACGTCACTGGAAAGGGCCAGCACTTTAGTTTTGCTGGCCCTTTTTTGTTGCTTGTCCTGGCAGCCAAGCCAGGGCTGTTCAACAAGTCCGCCTGCCCCTGGTCGGCTGTGGGAGCATAATCACCGTTCACCCCCCCCCAATTTGACCATTTGGCGACTACGCTCCTTTCTTGACCATTGCTGACTTCAGATGTATAATTCCCCAGGCTGCCCAATCGCTGATTGAGGCTGCAAAGGCAGCATCCACGGCAGAAGTAGGAGCAGGAATGGACAAGACCGCAGTTTGTCCCCTGATCGGCATCCCAGGCGGTCGCGATCAATCGAGTCGGTCCGGATCCCCTGTCTTCGCTCAGAACCGAACATACGTGGAGGCCGTAGCAACAGCCGGTGGAGCCCCAGTGCTGATTCCCCCGAACTTAGACGAGGGGGCTCTGCGAGCCATCTATGAGCGGCTTGATGGCCTGCTCCTGGCCGGTGGCGAAGAAATACATCCGAGACACTACGGCGAAGCAATCCACGAAAAGTGCGGCCAGATAGACAACGCGCGGGATACAGTGGAGTTGACGTTGGCTCGCTGGGCTCTGGCTGAGGACTCGCCAATTTTGGGTATCTGCCGGGGCACCCAGGTACTGAACGTGGCGGCAGGTGGCACTCTCTACCAGGACATCGCCTCTCAGATGCCGGGTTCCCTCAAACACGACTGTTGGCCTGACTATCCTCGCAACTACCTGGCCCATCAGGTGACGGTCAACGGCGATTCGTTTTTAGCCGCTGTTTTGGGCCAGAGCCGGTTCGCCGTCAACAGCACGCACCACCAGGCCGTCAAGGATGTGCCGCCAAACTGCAGGGCTGTGGCCTGAGCTCCCGATGGTGTGATAGAAGCTATTGAGGGCAATGATCACCCGTTCGCCCTGGGTGTGCAGTGGCACCCTGAGGAGCTGGTGGAGGATGCCCCACCCATGCGGCGACTGCTCGAAGACTTTGTCTCAGCAGCGAGGAGCTAGATGCAGCATGAGCATCCAGGTGCCAGGCACTTTCACCGAGGATTTCAAAGCAAGAACTACTTTTCAGTCGTCTTCGGCGCTGGACAAGATGGCTTTCTCAGAAGTGCCTGGCACCTCAACTGTTCCCAATCAACAAGGAGCTATCGGTGTCTTTGATTCCGGCGTAGGCGGTCTCTCGGTGATGCGGGAGATCGCCAGACAGCTCCCCCACGAGGACATCCTCTATTTTGCCGACAGCGCCAATTGCCCCTACGGCCCCCGCCCTCTGGAAGAGGTCAGAAAACTGTCCGAGGCTATCACGGCCTTCCTGATCCAACAAGGGGCTAAGATCGTGGTGGTGGCCTGCAACACCGCCTCAGCAGTGAGTTTGCATCACCTGCGGGCGACCTTCCAAGTGCCCATCGTGGGGATGGAGCCGGCCATCAAGCCGGCAGCGGGGAGGACTGAGAGCAACAAGATAGGAGTCATCGCCACCCAGGCTACTTTTCAGGGGGAGCTCTTCGTCAGCCTGGT
>Ga0209991_10001177_pt1 | contig 11873 bp, 11 predicted proteins | sample ChitaG_FD_183167 | JGI IMG/M metagenome (GOLD analysis project Ga0209991, IMG submission 183167) | Deep subsurface microbial communities from South Pacific Ocean to uncover new lineages of life (NeLLi) - Chile_00310 metaG (SPAdes)... | ecosystem: Environmental > Aquatic > Marine > Oceanic >...
AAATAGCGGCGGGGTTTTATCCCAACGAGGTCATCGTTCGGTTTTCTGACTTTAAGACAAATGAGTATGCCAATTTAATCGGGGGGTATCGCTACGAGCCGGAGGAAAGTAACCCAATGATAGGGTGGAGGGGGGCGTCTCGTTATTATGATGAGAAGTTTAAGCCCGCCTTTGGTTTAGAATGCCAGGCGATAAAGAAAGTAAGAGACGGGATGGGGTTGACCAATGTGAAGGTGATGGTTCCTTTTTGCCGGACGCCGGAAGAAGGGAGGCAGGTGATAAGAGCCATGGGAGAGTTTGGCTTAAGGCAAGGGGAAAATGGGTTGGAAGTGTATGTAATGTGCGAGATACCATCAAATGTGATTTTGGCGGAGGAATTCGCCGATGTCTTTGATGGGTTCAGCATAGGGTCAAACGATTTAACGCAATTAACTCTTGGTTTAGATAGAGATTCCGAGCTCGTGGCACACATATTTGATGAAAGAGATGAAGCGGTGAAAAGGCTGGTAAAACAAGTCATAGATATTGCACACCGCCACAAGCCAAGGAGAAAGGTAGGGATATGTGGTCAGGCGCCGAGTGATTTTCCCGAATTTGCCGACTATTTAGTTGAATGTGGAATAGATTCAATGTCTTTAAACCCGGATGTGGTATTGTCAACGAGGCTAAATATCGCAGAGGTAGAAGATAGGATAAAATCAAGAACCAAAAGAAAACGTACGTGAGGATGTGAGGGTACTGCTGCTATAAATCGAAGATTTTGCCTCGACTTACTATGATTATAGTGATTCCATGGTTAACAAACTCAGTATACGCGAGCAGACAGAGAAGAAGGAAGAAACCCTTTCCCCTTATGCCGTTAAGAGTAAATTCAGTCGTGGTCGGCTGAAGTGGGAGGAACCATGCCCCATAAGAACCAGTTTTCAGCGTGACCGTGACCGTATCATCTATTCCAAGGCTTTCCGTCGGCTGAAACATAAGACCCAGGTTTTTATTGCTCCCTTAAGTGACCATTATGTCACCAGGCTTACTCACACTCTGGAAGTATCCCAAATAGCCAGAACCATAGCTCGAGCTCTAAATCTCAACGAAGACCTCGCTGAGGCTATCGCTCTCGGACACGATTTAGGGCACACGCCTTTTGGTCATATAGGCGAGGAGGTCCTGAACGAGTTGTATCACGGTGGCTTCAAGCATAATGAGCAAAGCTTACGGGTGGTCGATTTATTGGAAAAGGAAGGACAGGGGCTAAATCTTACCTGGGAAGTGCGAGATGGCATCCTCAATCATTCCAAGGGACAAGCTGAAATCTTAGGAGAGGGATGGGGAGATGCCAACACTTTAGAGGGCCAAATATGCAAGATAGCCGATATCGTGGCTTATGTTAACCACGACGTTGAAGATGCCATAAGAGCTGGCATTATCTCCCAGAATGATTTACCCAAGTCGGTAGTAGCAAATCTGGGACGTGCGCATTCACAGCGAATTAATACCCTGGTTTGTGATGTCATTGACTGCTCCTGGCCTGTCAGTGGCAATGGCGATTCACCCAAACCAACTATAGGCATGAACCCTGAAGTCCTTGGAGCAACTAACATACTCCGCCAGTTTCTATTTGACAAAGTATATTATCCCAGCTTAGCTGGAGAGGAGGCAGTGAATGCGGGAGAGGTATTGCGTCTGTTATATTCTCATTTTCTGAAGCATGAGGATAGATTACCTCGGGAATTTGCCTCTTTGCCGGATAACAAGGAGCGCAAAGTTATTGATTACATTGCTGGGATGACCGATCAATATGCGCTAAGCTTAGCTGAAGAGATATCTCAATGAGCGTAATCACAGAGGTAAAGCAGAGATTAGATATAGTGGAGCTTGTCTCTGAGTATGTTACCCTGCAAAAAGCAGGGCGTAACTTCAAAGGCTTATGCCCCTTTCACAGTGAGAAACACGCATCCTTTTTCGTCTTTCCTGAGCAACAAAGCTGGCATTGCTTTGGTGCCTGTGGAACTGGCGGCGATATCTTCTCTTTTATCATGAAAAAGGAGGGCATTGATTTTGGCCAAGCTCTTCATATTTTAGCTCAAAAGGGAGGTATAACTTTAAGCCCCCGTGAGGTGCCAAGCAAGGCTGAGGATGAGAAGAAAGAGAGATTATTTCAGATTAATGAGGCAGCCGCTGAATACTATCACCACTTACTTGCGAGCACCAAGGCAGGCGAGGCGGCGAGAAGCTATCTGGAAAGAAGAAAGGTCATGCCCGAGACTATCAAAGAGTTCCGTCTCGGTTACAGTCCTGATACCTGGGAAACCATTAAGCATTACCTGCTGGGTAAAGGTTACACAGAAAAGGAGCTTGTAGAAGCTGGTCTGATAATCGAGAAAGAGGCAGGCGGTAGTTACGATCGATTTCGCAACCGGCTGATGTTTCCGATATGTGATACCCGGGGTCGAGTTACCGGTTTCGGAGCTAGGGCCCTAGATGATTCCCTGCCTAAATATATTAACTCTCCCCAAACATCAAATTTCGATAAGAGTAGCAGCTTGTATGGAATTGATAGGGCTAAGTCTGCCGTTAGAAAGAAAAACTTAGCAATAATCGTAGAAGGCTACATGGATGTTCTCACTGCTCACCAACAGGGCTGGCAAAATGTAGTTGGCTCAATGGGAACTTCTTTAACCGAGAAACAGGTGGGAGGCATTAAAAGATTAACCAATAACATAACACTGGCACTCGATGCCGATATTGCCGGTGAAGAAGCTACCCTGCGAGGCAGAGCGATATTAGCTTACTCCAATGCCGAAGCAAATGTCATCCTATTACCTGCAGGCAAGGATCCGGACGAAGTAATAAGAGAGGACCCTGCTCTCTGGCAGCAACTGGTAGAACGAGCCATGCCTATTATGGACTTTGCCTTTCAATCTGCAATAAGCAAGGTCGATATCAATAAAGCCAGGGACAAGTCCCTGGCTGTTAAAAAACTCCAGCCCTTAATTTATGAAATTAAAAAAAAGGACTTAACGCAATATTCCCATTATGTAGAGAAACTGGCTAGCGCAATAAAAACAAAACCGTTGGTCGTAGAAGGTGCCTTACAGCAATTAAAGACCGCCAGGGAAAGGCCTCAACCTGTCAAGGCAACAGAACAATCTCGCCTTGCCCGCCAGCTTGTATCCAGTTCTAGTGAAGAATACTGCCTGGCACTCCTCCTTCAATACCCGGAACTTCGTCCTCTGGCTCGAGAGCTATCACCGGAACACTTCGAATCCACGGAAAATCGGGAGGTCTTTGTCAAATGGCAAGATTCTTCTGATATCTCGGACCTTGAAAATACACTTGACACGAGTCTATTAGAACATTTATACTATTTGCTTAAAAAATTTTTCCCGCCAGCCATACAGGAAAGCGAGCAAACACGACACAGTGATTTAGCCAATTGTATTCTTCGTCTCAAGGAGGAGTTATCCCGTAAATTAGAAACCGAGAAGGAAGCGATGCTCGAGATTGAGCGGGAAAAGGGTGGTATAAGCTCAGAGTTGTCCAAGCTAGAGGAGCAAGGAATAAAATCCGGGCAACAACTTCAGGACATCTTTGTTAAAAAAGGGGGGAAATCACGGATTCAATGAAAGGAGCAAATATCAACCCGCATGGTGATGAGGTAGAGGCTGAAGACTTACTCAGCGATGAAGCTGAAGCGGAGGATGTCACCACCTCACCTGAGGAAACTGAAGAAAGGGAAGAAAGCGAAGAATCCCTGCCTGAGGAAGCTGAAGAAGTCAAGCCTCCGCCACCGCTAGGAGAATATGATGTAATTGACGACTCAGCTCGCATGTATCTTCAGGAAATCGGCAGAGTACCACTTCTCAAGGTCCAAGAAGAGAAGTTTCTATGCCGGAAGATAGAGCTGGGCAGAAGCTTAGAAAGAATCGAAGACAACCATTTCAGAAAATACAAGAAATTCCCTTCACCCGTTGACATAGTTAGTCACATAATTTCTCAATTATCCAAGGTAGCCCCCGTTGTTCAGATTATCGAAGAGTATACTGGTATCAAGCCCTCCGGCGATGTGGTAAAGACGATCAAGAATCCTGAATTTCGCTCCACCATCGACGTTGTTATAGACCCAGCGTTAATAGCAGCAACTGCGGAAGGGATAGACAAAGGAAACACTGCAGCCGAAGAAGCCATACTAAATCTTTCCATAAACAGTCACTTGCTGCCCCCGCAGTTGCTAGAGCTCCTGGCTAGAGATAAAACTTCATGGCAAAAGCTAAAGACTCTCTTGACTGACGAGAAGTCCCTATCTCAAATCGAGCCTCATAGCAGTGAGTTCAAAGCTTACTTTGAACAGCTAAAGACTGAATCAAAAGCATCAGAAAGGCACCTCACTGAAGCAAACCTGCGCTTGGTGGTGAGCATAGCCAAGAAATACATCGGGCATGGTATGCCCCTCCTTGAGCTTATCCAGGAGGGAAATATTGGCCTTATCCGAGCCGTAGACAAGTTTCAGTATAGAAAAGGCTACAAGTTCAGCACCTATGCCACCTGGTGGATCAGGCAGGGTATCACTCGGTCTATAGCTGACCAATCCCGTACCATTCGCATTCCGGTACACATGGTAGAAACAATTAACAAGTTGTTACGCGCAACTCGGCAGTTAATTCAAGAACTTGGACGCGAACCAACTTACGAAGAAATTGGCAGCCGCTTGAATATATCCCCGGAAAAAGTAGAAGGGGTCATGGCTTTGTTTTTCCGTGAGCCAATGTCGCTAGACATGCCCATTGGCGAAGATGGTGATAGCCGCCTAGGTGACCTTGTTGAAGACCACACCAGTTTAGCACCGACTGAAGCCACTTCACACCAGCTACTCAAAGAACAAATAGATAAAGTGCTTGATGAACTTACTGAGCGCGAAAAAAGGGTGCTGCAGCTTAGATTTGGACTTAAAGACGGACATGCTCGAACTCTGGAAGAGGTGGGCAGAGAATTCGATGTAACTCGAGAAAGAATACGCCAGATTGAAGGCAAGGCTCTACGCAAGTTACGTCATCCCACCCGCAGTCGAAAGCTCAAAGGCTATCTAGATTGATTTCATCTTGAGGGAATGTCAAACATAGTACCCATCTTTTTAGATAACTTGCCACGCGTTAATGACTTAGTCAACTTTTGTATCTCACGAAACTGCTTAAGAAGTTGATTAACATCCTTGGATGTCGTGCCGCTCCCCTGAGCAATACGGGCGCGCCGTCTGCCATCAATAATGGCTGGATTACGTCTTTCCTCGTAAGTCATAGCCAGAATAATAGCTTCTATCTTTTTTAACTGTTTCTCCCCCTCGACATCTGGCAACTGAGAGGCGAATTTAGAGAAGCCCGGTATCATCTCCACCAGTCGCCCTAAAGAACCCATCCTGTGAATTTGACGCATTTGGCTGAGGAGATCCTCAAGGTCAAAATCCCCGCTGCGCATTTTTCTTTCCAAATTCTTTGCCTGTTGCTGGTCAAAAGCCGTCTCAGCCCGCTCAATGAAGGTGAGCATATCACCCATACCCAAAATACGAGACGCTAAACGGTCGGGATGAAATACTTCCAGAGTATCCATCTTCTCACCCGTGCCCAGGTATTTGATGGGCACCCCGGTAACAAATCTAATAGAAAGAGCAGCTCCACCCCGGGCATCCCCGTCCATCTTCGTCAGAATGAGTCCCGTGAGCCCGATGCGACTGTGGAATTCTTGAGCCACTCTTACGGCATCCTGCCCAATCATAGCATCCACCGTAAGCAATACCTCTGAAGGCCGTATCAGGGATTTGATCTCAGCCAATTCCTTCATCATGGCCTGGTCAACATGCAGTCGCCCTTGAGTATCTACTATAACCCAGGTCATTCCCCTTTCCTTAGCTTGCTTCAGAGCACGCTGGCAAATTGTTGTTGCTGCTACGTTAGCATTCTCACTATATACCGGGATATCGTGTTGCTCACCCAGCAATGTGAGTTGTTCAATAGCAGCGGGTCGGCGAGTATCAGCAGCTACTAATAGAGGTCTCTGCCCCAGATGTTTGAGCTGAACAGCTAGCTTCACCGCTGTAGTGGTCTTACCAGAGCCCTGTAATCCCACGAGCAAAGCGACCGCTGGTGGGTCAGGAACCGAAGCTAAACGGCCAGGCTCACCGCCCAAGATAACAATTAATTCCTCATTGACAATTTTAATAATCAGCTGGGCTGGTGTCAGGCTGCGCAATACTTCAGAGCCAATGGCACGCTCTCGCACCCTGGACAAGAATTCCTTAACTACCTTAAAATTTACGTCTGCTTCCAGAAGCGCCAGGCGTACCTGGCGTAAAGCCTCGTCAACGTCAGCTTCGCTCAGCTTGCCTTTCCTGCCAAGCTTCTCAAATACACTGGTCAGTTTTTGGGTCAAGATTTCCAGCATGTCAGCCCCCAAGTATTTTATGCCTAGCTAAATCTCATAGTCAACCCATTTTGCCATATTAATGATTTCTCATCTCAAACCAAAAACCCATTGCATTGAACTCAGAATCAGCATACTATATAGGTTCGATGGAATATCTTTGGGCGCCATGGCGAATAGAATATATACAAAGAGCCCCGGAAAGCGGCTGCATTTTATGCCAGAAACCCAGGGAAAATAACGATGAGGCAAATTTTATCCTTTATCGCGGTCAATACAATTTCATAATTCTGAACGCCTTTCCCTATAATCCAGGGCATTTAATGGTCGCCCCCTATCGGCATATAGCAAATTTACAGGATTTAGGAGATGAGGAAGCAAAGGAGCACTTTGACATTATCAAGAAAGGCTTAGAACTTCTCAAGAAGGTAATGGAGCCGACTGGCTTCAATATCGGCTTGAATGTGGGCAAAGTGGCCGGAGCTGGAATAGCAGGGCATATCCATACACACATAGTACCCAGGTGGGAAGGTGACACCAACTTTATGCCGGTGTTGTCTGATACCAAAGTCATTTCGGAAGCCTTGATTTCTACATACAAAAGGCTGAGAGCGAAGTTATAAGAATAGTTACCAGCCTGCTACAGTATGCTGCAAAAATAGCTGTATTGTGTCATTGCGAGGAGCGAGATTCCTTGCATGTGCTTCGGAACAAGCTCCGCAATCTTTTTGAGATTGCCACGTCCCTAGTTCCCCGATTGAGTCGGGGCCGGACTCGCAATAACGATTTGAGTCTAAATCGCTTCAGATAGCCTGAGGATAGGAGCCAAGTATCTTAACGAAGGCGGCCTCTCTCTGTAACTCTAGCACAGCTTCTTGGCAAACTTCTCCATCCAGGTGACCCTCGAAATCGGCATAAAAAACGTATTCCCAGGGCTTAGCTTTGCTTGGTCTGGACTCCAACTTTGTTAAATTTATATTCCTGGTGGCGAAGATACCCAGAATCCTGTATAGAGCTCCAGGCTTATGTGCAGCAGCAAAAACAAGAGAGGTTTTACTTCTCTCTGTGGATTTAGCCCTTTGCTTTGAGATAGCCACGAATTTCGTGTAGTTAATGACATTAGTCTCAATTTCCGGTGCCAGGATCTCCAGTCCATAAATATCGGCAGCTCTTTTGCTAGCTATGGCAGCACACTTCCTCAACCTTTTCTCCTTTATCATTTTGGCACTGCCCGCAGTATCATAGGTAGGTATAATTTCAACTTTCAGTTTACTCAAGAATTCATCACATTGAGCTAAGGCTTGAGAATGGGAGTAAATCGTTGTTATATCAGCCAGTCTTTCGCCGGGCAAAGCCATCAGGCAATGGCTTACTTTGATAATAACTTCAGCAAAGATGTTGAGAGGATATGCCAATAACAAATCGTAGGTCTCGTTGATGCTGCCGGCTTGAGAGTTCTCCGCAGGAACTATCCCAAATTCAACCTTATCCTGCGACACAAGTTCAAAAACCTCTTTCAGTCGCATACAGGGCAAAACACCAATGTCCCCGCCAAAAAGCTTTGCCGCGGCATCCTCGCTGAATGCACCTCTCTCCCCTTGGAACGCAACCTTGACCATAAACCTATTACAAAGTATAACCTGAACCCCCTGTGAACTTCCACTATGGTTTGAGCTAGCCTTTCCAAAAGCGAGGTGCAAATATCATCAGAACGGTAAACAATTCCAGCCGCCCCAACCACATACAGATAATCAAGATGACCTTGGCTGCGTCAGGGAGCCAGGCATAATTCAAAGTGGGGCCCACCCCACCCAAGCCAGGTCCCACGTTCCCCAAGGTGGCAGCCACTGCTGAAATCGCTGTCTCCAGGTTAAGCCCCAAGAAACAGAGTGCTATGGAAGCTACAACAGCGACAAGAAGATAGAGAAAGAGGAAGGAGATTATGTCTCGAACTATTTCCTCTGAGAGAGGCTTCTTGTTAAGCTTCACCCGAATTACAGCTTTGGGAGAAATAGCCTTCCTCATCATTACCCCGGTATGTTTCATCAGGGTTAAAGCCCGCATGACCTTAATTCCTCCACCAGTAGAGCCACCGCAGGCTCCGATGAACATCAAAGCCAGAAGCACTATTCTGGCGCCAGAGTGCCAGGTACTGAAATCAGCAGTGACAAAGCCCGTGGTAGTCATGATTGATATTGCCTGAAACATCCCCTCTCTGTATGAGTAAATGCCTTGCGAAACTATCAATAGAAAGACAGCGACTGCCAGAATAATCAAGTAGAGTCTAAATTCCTCGCCTTTGATCACCCTCCAGTTTCTCCGCAAAAGCTGATGATGGATTATGAAACTTGCGCCTGCCAGAAACATAAAGATCATGATTATGTACTCTGCCAGAGGATTACCGTATGCCCCAATGCTTGCCGCGGTAGGGGTAAATCCGCCGGTGGAAAGAGTGGAGAAGGATATGCAAACTGAGTCAAAGAGCGGGAGCCTAGCCAGGAAATAGAGGAGCGCTATCTCAGCAGCAGTAAAACCCGCGTAAATCGTCCAGAGAAGCCTTGCCGTGGTTCTGAGTCTGGGACGTAACCTTTCGGGTAATGGTCCGGGAAACTCACGGTCAAAGAGCTGAGAGCCTCCCACCGCCAATCTGGGTAAGATGGCAATAAAAAGAGCTATTACTCCCATCCCACCCAGCCATTGAGTAAGGCTACGCCATAAGAGAGCGCTCTTGGGTAATTCTTCTACCACGTTTAGTATGGTAGCCCCGGTGGTAGTGAAGCCTGACATGGTCTCGAAAAAGGCATCGAGAAAACCCAATCCCAGAAATACGTAAGGGAGTGTACCAAGGAGGGGAATGAGAAGCCAGGTGAAGGCCACTATGGTAAAACCATCGACACGCTCTATTACCTGCTCGGTTTTGAATCTAAATTCAAGAATTAGTCCGATACCGAGAGTGAGCAGTAGGGCATACAAGTAGATGTGCCACTTCTCGCCATAGTAAATAGCCACACATAAAGGGATAATGTAGGCTAAGGCGAAGTATTTTAGAAATGAGCCAATGATGTGGAGTGTTAATCTTACCCTTTGGTGAACCATTTATTCATGAACTCGGTCCCCTTTTTGGCAGATTCCCGATTCACGATGAGAGTCAGCCAATCTTTAGGCTGTATCTTACTATTCTCATCCAGATACTTTCCCCCTCTTTGCACCACGAGGACCTTTACACCGTTTGGGGTCGTTATCTCAGCAATGCTTCGCCCGATACATTTCATGCCCTCCGCAATCTCTATTTCAAAGATCTCTGCTCTTTCAAAAGAGAGATAGTCCTTCACGTAAGGCTGTGAAATCAGGCGGGAGATGTATGCGGCTGCTACCATGTGGGGGTTAACCTGCAAACTAACCCCAGCCTGTTCGAAGGTTTCCGTATGCTCTGCCGCATCTACAAGGGAAATCACCGTTTTTGCCCCGACCTCCTTGGCTATCATACAAAGCATTAAATTCTCCGAGTCATCGCCAGCTGCGGATACAAAGGCATGAGAATTCCTGACTCGCGCCTCTTCGAGGACAGCCTTCTGGCTAGCATTTCCCGCGATGACCATCACGTCAGAACCCTCTGCTATTGCAGCGCATTTCTCCGGGTCTCGGTCTATAACCAGTACCTGATTCCCTTCTTGAACAAGGAGTTCTGCCAAATTCTTTCCTATATCGCTTAAGCCTGCTATTACAATATACATTACTTCTCTTCAATAGTGCGGTAACTTTGTCATACTTTCAATAACCCAACGGACTCTTGCTGAAAATGGGAGTTCCAAATCAGCGAGTAAATAAACTTGAAGGTTGACTTAGAATACCAGACACTCTCCATTCATATTACTTCGCTATCTCACTGCAGCTAATCGTCCAGCGATTTTAATCCTCCCCAGTATGATTGTCAAGTGCCGTTTACATGGCGGGTTTCTTTTTTACCTCTTTAAGCCAAGCCAGTGATTTAAGCTCCCGCTGCAAAATATATCTTATATACTCGTGCAATACTTGCTCCAAGTCCACGGATAATTCCGGTTTTACTCTGACTCGCCTTGCAGTAGCATAGTCACAACTCTGCCACAAACGAAGGACCTTCAAAGCCTCGACCGAAAGAGGGATGGATGTTCTTAATGAAATTGCTTCGATTTGCTCGTAACGGTTATTTTCTTCAGACTTACAATGAGGACACAGAAGCCCACCCTTGCCAGGACTGAAAAAATTGACTATCGGCTTGAGGGGCAAATCACAGCTAACACATCGGTGCAACTGGGGACGGTAACCAAGATAGTGAAGAATATGTAGCTCAAAATAACGTAAGATAGTCTCATCACTCTCAGGTTGGCTCAACTGATTCAGGATTTCGAGCAATAAATCAAACAAAGGAGGATTCGCACCGCCCTCAACAGTAAAGGAATCCATAAGCTCCAAGATGTAAAGGCCACAGGCCATACGCCATAAACCACTTTTCAAAGCCAGGAAACCATTTATTGTCTGACTCTGGGTAACAATATCGAGATTACGCCCTTTAGCCAGCAACATCAAGCTATGCGTCAATGGTTCTACATTGCCACCCAATTTGCTCTGGGGGCGACAAGCTCCCTTAGCCACTGCCCTTAGCTTGCCAAATTCTGGAGTATAGATAGTGAGAATCTTATCGAATTCGCCTAGCTTAGTTTGTCTTAAGATAATGCCTTGTGTTTGATAACGCCGGGGTGTATCCACCTTAAATCTCAGGCTCTAAACATTGAATGCCTAAAAATCCAATATCCACCCTTAAGGTTCAAAATTCTAATCCATAGTATAGCACTCCCCTGCACTCTCAAGCATTTTGCGGCTTTACTTTGGATTACGTGAGAAATGGTCTCACAACCCCCATGTGACTTCAGCATTAGAATTGGGGAGGCCCTGGTGAAAAGAGGCAGAAAGTGGATATTGAAGCTTCAGGACTACCAATTTATTCGAAAAACGTGAGCAAGGCTACATACACAACCAAGGAGATTGGCAGTTCCTGAGAAGCATCTGCTATCAATCATAATTACAGTATTTCCAGTCTGACTCTGGTTTCCTCTTTAGCTGCTTTTACACGAAGTAGCGTTCGTAGTGCTTGAGCTACGCGACCTTGCCTGCCGATAACCCTTCCCTTGTCATCGTCAGCAACCTCTAATTTAAATAGCAAGCCTTCATCACTATTTTCTTCGGTGATCTTAACCGCGTCAGGTTCTGCCACAATGGCTTTAATAATGTATTCCAGCAGGTCTTTCATTTCGCCTCCTTAACAGTTAGTTTTGGCCTGGGGTCGGCTTAACTTTGTCCATAATGCCTAGTATGGCAAGAAAGCTACGCACCGTATCTGTAGGCTGCGCCCCATATCTAAGCCACTTCAAAGCTTTTTCTCCATCGATGCTGATAGCTGCGGGGTCAGTCAGAGGATTGTAATA
>Ga0209991_10001178_pt1 | contig 11866 bp, 10 predicted proteins | sample ChitaG_FD_183167 | JGI IMG/M metagenome (GOLD analysis project Ga0209991, IMG submission 183167) | Deep subsurface microbial communities from South Pacific Ocean to uncover new lineages of life (NeLLi) - Chile_00310 metaG (SPAdes)... | ecosystem: Environmental > Aquatic > Marine > Oceanic >...
CAATGGTACATTGCCTGCAAAATCAGTAAGCATACTAACAATATTTCCTAATCCAAACCCTACTGCAACGCCAATAACACCTCCGATATTACTCAGGATCACTGCTTCCAAAAGAAACTGCATCAGAATATTTTTTCTTTTAGCTCCTAATGCCTTTCTGATTCCTATTTCCCTTGTTCTCTCCGTTACTGATACGAACATGATGTTCATAATCCCGATTCCAGCAACTATTAAAGCGACAATTCCAATAACAAAGGCACCAACTTTTATTCCCGCTGTCATCTTATTGAATGTTTTAATATTGCTATCATTTGTAAAAATAGTAAAATCGTCTTCCTGTTGTGGTTTAAGGCCTCTTTCCATTCTCATAACTGCTCGTGTTTCTGCAATAGCATCTTGAAGTAAATCCGGTGATTTTGCTCGAACAGTGATATTAACAGAGCGTTCTCCCCCCCTGTTATCTCTCATCCCATATATGTGCTTGAATTTAGTAATCGGTATTATCATGTAATTATCGAAACTGCCACCAAATGCCGACTTCTTTTCTTCCAGCACACCAATAACCCTGAATTTCCTACCGTCAATTTTTATTGTTTGTTGCAAAGGATCAATCCACGGAAATAATTCTTCTGCAACTGCATGACCAAGTACAACCACACTTCTACCAATTTTCACATCTTCGTTAGTAAGATTTGCTCCGAGTTCAACATAATGAGTATTGTTCTCCGGATATTCCGGTGTTCCACCGCAAACGGTCAGATTTGGATTTGTTTTTATATCTCTGTATTTTGCGACGTGTATGTTTTGACTCCACAATTCCGAACCTACCAGGTCGACTGTTTCGACTTTCTCTCTGATCGCATTAGCATGTTCAACCGTCGTCGGTTTTCTCCTCATTATTTTTCGCATTTCTTCCTGGCTGATATTGCCGGCTGCAGCCCATTTTTGCACCTGAAACGTCTGGGTACCTAAAACACTCATTTCTTTCTCCATAGTTGTCTGGATTACAGAGATACCCGTCATAACGGCAATAATTGAAGCAACTCCAGCGATTATTCCTATTAAAGTAAGAAATGATCGTAATTTATGCGACATGATGGCTGTAATTGCCATTTTAAATGCTTCAAAGATATACATTTTTAATCCTCTTTTTTCGCCTTATTTGCAGAAATTTTAGTTCACTTTAAACATTTTTTTACTCATACCTCAACGCTTCAATCGGATTTAACCGCGAAGCTCTAAATGCTGGAATAATCCCGGACAAAACACCAACAAAAAAAGAGACCAGTAAAGCAACGATTACAATCGGCAAGGAGACAGCGGCTGGTAGCAAAAACTTATTAATAAGAGATGCCACACCAAAAGAAACTATCAATCCCATGAGTCCACCAGTAAGACAAATCACCGAAGATTCAAATAAAAATTGGATTAGAATTACTTTTCGTTTTGCTCCGATCGCTTTTCGGATACCAATCTCCCGCGTTCTTTCTGTAACTGAAATGAACATGATATTCATAACTCCGATTCCGCCAACAAACAGTGATATACTCGTGATCACCAGACCGATCAGTACCACCACACCCATAACATTATTATAAGCGTTCATCAATGTATCCATGGAGTTAATAGAGAAATTATCCTTTTCAGTTGGTTTCAGCTTTCTTATTTTTCGCATTTCACCAATAATTTCATACTTGAAATCTTGCATGGATTCCTGACTGGGGGCTTTTACGGCGATATCAAATTGACGGTTTCTACTACCAAACGCTTTCATAAAAGTACTAATAGGGACAAAAATTTGTCTATCAAAGTTTGGTCCGCCAAAAAAACCTGCGCTCCCTTGTTTTTCCATAATACCAACTACACGAAAGTTGTATCGACCGATTTTCATCTTTTTGTTTATCGGGTCTACATTTTTAAAAAGATGATCTTTTATTTCAGTACCAATAACACAGACAAATTTCTTGTTCTGCACATCGGTTGAAGTTAAAAATCTGCCAAAGTCCGGCAGGGAGGTCGAAACGAGAATCTGATCCTCTGTTGTTCCGATGACAATAATCCCTTCCAGCACATTGGAACGATATTTAATATTCTTACTTGTGGAGGTTGAAGGATTTACCGCACGGGCGCTTATTAAACGACGTTCAAGTTTTTCACCCTGTTTGAAAGTTAAATTCGGTCGGTTTCGATACTCGAAAAAGTCACCGGTGAAGATCCAAGGCATTCTTGATACATAAAGTACATCGGAGCCAATGGCTGATATGCTTTCTTTGAATTTATTGCCAAGACCGTTTGCTACAGTCATCGTTGTTACAACTGCTAAAATCCCGATGATGATTCCAAGCGCTGTGAGAGTGGCCCTGGTTTTATTTTCCTTTATTGCTGCTATTGCTATCTTAAAGCACTCAGATATTTCATAGATTAATCGCATAACAGAAACCTATTTTATTTTTGTTGATTTTCGTTTTTTACCTCTACTTGAGAATGATTTTGCAATGTTTGGCTAATCGCCCGAAAACTTCCCGTAACGATTTCATCACCTTCAGATAATCCCTCAACAATTTCAATGTGCGTCTCACTCTGGATCCCTGTTTTCACTTGTATTGCCTTAGCGAGATCATCCTCCACTACAAAAACCACTTCAACAAAGCCATCTTTATCAGGAACATAGCCTCCTTCGGATGAACTATCGGCAATAGCAGCACTACCACCAGGCTTAGATCCCTTCTTTTTTAACTGTTCCGGTGTTCTAACAGTAACACACTGAATTGGAATGCCAAGCGCATTCTCTCGAGTATCTGTTACAATATCACTACTTGCCGTCATGCCGGGTCTTAGCTCTTTTCCAGGAGTTATAATAGAAATTTTAACCTCAAATTCGGTTTTTTGATCCATCGTACCTGATCTGCTGATTTTTGCACTACTAGCTATCTCGCTTACCACGCCATGAAAAACTTTATCCGTCACTGCATCTACTTCTATTGTTGCACTATCTCCCACAGAAACTGAAACAATATCGTTCTCATCGACATTCACCAACGCCTCCATTCCAGAAAGATTGGAAATAATCATGATCACATCTTCTTGAAATTGGGAACCAAGGGCAATTTCACCTACTTCTTTGTTAAGTTCACTGATGGTTCCAGACATTGGCGCATAGATCGTAGTCTTAGACAGATCATCTTTCGCTTGTTTAAGTACAGCCTTTGCCTGTTCGACCTGCTGCAATGCAGAATTGTAACGAGCTCTTTCTACCTTGTCAGCCGCATAGGTTTGATCTAAATTTGCTTGCGATTCCAGTTTTTGATCGAATAATTCCTTTATTCTTATGTAATCTTTTTCAGCTTTGTGCATATTTTCTTTTGCCAACTGGGCATTGGATTCAGATGCTTTCAAGTTTGCTGCTGCACTTTCTTCAACAGCTAAAAAACGCTCTCGATCCAATTGAACAAGGAATTTACCTTTTTCAACCCATTCTCCTTCTTTTACCTTTAGTTGAGTAATTTTTGCTGCCACATCCGCACTTATCTTGACTTGTGTTTTAGGTTGGATTCTCCCAGTCGCTGTAACCGTCTCAACAATTTTTTGTTGTTCTACTTTTGAGGTTTGCACTGTAATTGCGCGATCACCATTATTTTTCTTCGTAATCAATACAACAATAATAACAATTGCCAGAATCACAAATACACCAATAATAATTTTTTTCTTTGACATAATCCTCACTGCTCCATATTTTATTCTTTGAGTTCTTGATATAATGAAAACTATAATTATTTTATAAAATCATTCAGTGGAACTAATTTCTTAATACGCTTACGTAAATTCGTTTACGTTTTAACAATTCAAAATGTTACATTATCATCATTCCAGTGGATGATGCCCTAATCAGAATTGTAATTCTCGATAATTTTAGGCATAGACAATACTTATTATAATCAAACATTGTTGAGCTTATATTTAATATTACGAATATATAAAGATTTGGTTCAATCTTTTCAATAATCTTATCATCAAGCAATTTTTTAATCGTATCTGTATGGATTCCCTTATTCTATAGTGGGATTCATATTATTACCGTTCTATTATCCCACACTTAATTATATTCGCGCAAATCTAGAACGAATTATTTAAAAAATCAATAATAAAATTGATTTCTATTTTAAAACCATTCCATACTCTCAATTATTTAACTACCCATTTGCCCTTTACCTCACGGTTACCTTAATGGATAATTACTCCAAAATTACTCCAAAAAGGCTTAAAATTGCCTACAATGGCGGGGGATTTTATTGATTTTTCTGAGTAAACCCTATAGGAGGGAGTTTTATTTATCAAACCTACCGCTTGATTCTGTAGGGATTGATTCATAAAATCCAAATTGATTGTAGGGGCTTGATTATTCCTGCATGGATTTGATTCTTGTGTAGGGGCTTGATTCATCAAGCCCACCCTTTTGAATATATAAATAAACTGAACGGTTTTGATCCTTCTCATGTATGGATTCTTCTGCAGGGGTTTAATAAAAAAGTAGCCTGTCCCCTTTTTTTATGATATCTTGATTTCGCCAATTTTGTAAAACATCATTAAGGAGGATTTCATGTTAAAAAAGCTTTTTTTAATCATTTCAATAATGGTGGTGCTTATGGCCTTTGCAACAACAATCCAAGCTAACAAGACCAATCCAAAAGTAATCATGAAAACAAGCATGGGAGACATAACCATAGAACTCTATCCAGATAAAGCACCCATAACTGTCAAGAATTTTTTCTCCTACGTGGATGAGAAATTCTATGATGGAACGATATTTCACCGGGTGATGAAAGGATTCATGATTCAGGGTGGCGGACTTACCCCGGATTTTACATCAAAACCGGAAAAGCCTGCCATAAAGAACGAAGCTGCGAATAAGCTAAAAAACAAAAGAGGAACGATTGTCATGGCTCGAATGCCCGACAAAGACAGTGCCACTTGCCAGTTCTTCATAAATCATGCGGATAATCCCAGTCTGGATCACAGAAACAATACTTCTGAAGGATACGGGTATGCTGTCTTCGGAAAAGTTATAAATGGTATGGACGTCGTTGATGCCATAGCTAACGTTACAATAATGACAAGAAGCGGCCGGGCGAATGTTCCGAGGGAAACCATAACCATTATCTCCATCCGCCTGGTGGAAAACGATTAGCTTTTTGGCTGATAATTCCGTCATCTCCGGAGTTTCGAACTTCTCCTGACTTCAATGGGCGACTGGATATTCACCTTCTTTCACCTTTTTGCTCTCCTTGCTATTTTTGTTTATGCTGTCTACTCTCTCATTCAAGGAGATGTTTCCAGATTCATCATTCTTATTGTTCTTTTGGGCGCTTGGTACTTTTTCATGCTCCATCCTGCTGTAAAAAAGGAAATCCAAAGAAAAAAGAAGAAAAAAAAGACTTGAAAGGAAACTAATCCTCTATGCCAGTTTTTTTTGCTTTCTCGGATGAATCAGGAAAATATAAAAAAGAAAGGACCGATAAATTCATCTTAAAAAATCCTTATTACTGCCGTTCGGTTGTTCTTCTTGAAGCAGGCGACTGGATAAAACTCAAGGATGAATTTTATCATCTTAAAACGGATCTGTTGAATATCGACCACCAGCAAGAAGTGAAATGGTCTTATATCTGGTCTCTGTTCAAGCACTCCCAAAAAGGAGAAGGGATCCCAAAAAATAAACCCTATTTTCATCTTCGCAATCATTCCCTGGATTTACTCATTGATTTCATCAGAAAGGTTCTCCAATTCCTCAGCGAATGCAGAAGTTGTCATATCATGTTCACCCTGACTTTTAATGACAGGGAAAAAACTAAACCTCTGGAAATGAAAGAGATAGCAAAGTACCATCTAGGTCATGTCTGGGATTTAGCTGAAAAAGAAATGATAAAGATTCCTGAAAGTGTTTGCATTTTTTTCTTAAACCGGGAAGAGCCAGCTCTTGAAAAGTGTCTGAAAGAAGTCTTCTTTGAAATCTATCGAGAAAGCCCCCCAGAGAGATACTCCCGCATAAAAGACAGCCTCAATTTTGAATACTTCCCTCAAAGCTTTGGGGCTCAGCTGGCAGACTACTGTGCAGGAGTCCTCAACGGCTGTTGCCGTCTCTATCCTCAGAGTATAGATTTTTTCCGTAACCAGATCTGGCCAAAAATACTGAAGGAGAAAAATGAAGCGTTGGGATACGGAATAACAGAAATCCCCAAAAATTCAAAAAATAGAGCTCATCTTAAAGGAATCTTAGAGAATATTTTTGCCGCAGAGGAAAAGAATTATCGTGTGAGCTTAGACGCAAAGTTGAAATAGGAAAAAGAGATATGGACTTTTTTGAGCGCGCCCTCAGCACCATGGCCACTATAGTCTGGGGCCCTCAGACGGTTATCCTCCTCTTAGGAGTAGGATTTTTTCTAACCATCCGCCTGCGCTTTGTCCAGCTTCGCCGTCTGCGACTTTCTTTCCGCTTTGGTCTAGGGCAGAAGGATTTTGGGGAAACCGCAAAGGAGCGCAAGGGCGACATTACCCCTTTCCAGGCTTTAACCACCTCTTTGGCCTGCACGGTTGGAAACGGAAATATTGCTGGAGTCTGCACAGCAATCGCCATGGGCGGTCCCGGAGCAGTTTTCTGGATGTGGCTCCTGGCCTTCGTCGGCATGGCCACAAAGCTTGTTGAAGCTGTCTTGGGGCAGAAATTTAAGAGAATTACTCCAGATGGCTCCGTGGCGGGTGGTCCCATGTACTACATAAGAGATGGATTGAAACTCCCTTGGCTGGCAGGCATATATGCTTTCTTTATGGGCTGTAAGCCTCTTTTTGCAACCACTTCCATTCAATCCAACTCAATAGCCCTGGTTTTAAAGACACAATTGGGATTAGAACCGTGGATTTCTGGCCTTGGCTTGGCTGTTCTGACCTGGCTGGTCATCGTCGGAGGAATTAAATCTATAGCCAAGGTGACAACATTTTTAAGCCCTTTTATGGTCTTTTTGTACATCTTTGGTGCCCTTTTTACCTTAATAGCCTTCGCCCCTCAGATCCCCCACGCTTTCTACCTCATTTTCGTCGGAGCCTTCAACCCTTCAGCTATCACAGGAGGAGTGGCAGGTATGACTGTAGCCCGGGCTATCCGTTACGGCCTGGCCAGAGGCGCTTATTCCAACGAAGCCGGAACCGGAACAGCAGCTGTCTTTCATGCCACCGCCCAAACCAGCGAACCCGTACGGCAAGGATTAATCGCTTCTTTAGATGTTTTTATTGATACAATCGTTATCTGTTCCCTTACGGCTTTAGCAGTTCTTGCAACCGGAGTCTGGAACACAGGAATCACCAGCACTGCTATGACCGCTGCTGCTTTTAACGCCGCCTTACCGAAATACGGAGGCCTTATCGTGGCTGCAAGCTCTTTTCTTTTCGGATATTCCAGCTTGATTACAGTTCCTTATTATGGAGAAATTTCCTTTAAATATCTCCTGGGCACATGGATAAAGAAACCATTCCGCTGGATTTTTTGCCTCGTCATTTTCTCCGGAGCTGTGATGAAGGTTGAGGAGGCCTGGTCTATCGGTGATATATTCAATGGAATGATGGCTTTTACAAACCTAATCGGCCTGGTAGGATTGTCCGGACTGGCGCTTATGTTGGTAAAAAGCTATTTAAAAAAATTGGACACCGATAAAAATAAAAATTATTGAGCTCTCCGCCACACTGGGTGTTTGTTTGTCAGCTGATGCTCGGCCTAAAGCAATTCGGGCAATCCCCGATGTTGACTAAGGGGACGAAATAAACTATTTTTCTTATCCAGGGCTTCCTCCAAAATAATTATGCTCCATGCAAGTCAAGATAAAGACATATAGAAAAAAAAGGAAAACTCGGCGCATACATCTTATATTATTTATATTCCTCTCTTTCTCGCTATTCATTATCCTGACCTTCCTTCATAAGGAAAAACCTTTGCTCGAAGAGGAAAAAGATGCTGCTCAACAAGAAGTTTCTTTTGTCCTCCCGCCTTTGGAAGAAAAAAAAGAAGTCATCCGAAGAGGAATGACCCTGACAGATATTTTGAAGCCCTACAATCTCTCCACCGCTGAAATACATGCACTGATAAAAGATGTAAAGCCCGTCTATGATCTGGCCAAAATAAGAGCTGGCCAAGAGCTGAGAATTTTTTCCTCTCCACAGGGAGATCTTTTTTCCTTTGAGTACGATATCGATGAGGAAAATTATCTTCATATCAAGAAAAAAGAGGGCACCTATGGAGCTGAAATAAAAAAAACTCCCTATGATATAAGGATCAAGGCGATCTGGGGGATCATCGAGGAGAATCTCATCTTTGCCGTAAGAGATAAAAACGAGGGAGTTATCCTGGCTCTTAACCTTGCTGAACTTTTTGCCTGGGATATCGATTTTTATGCTGATCTTCGCCGCGGCGACTCGTTCAAAATCATATTCGAGAAGAAATATCTCAACGGTGAATTTGTCGGCTACGAAAATATTCTAGCTGCAGAATTTGTCAATCAAGGCAAGAAATTCCTGGCTTTCCGCTACACCTACCCTGACAATAAAGATTCGGATTATTTCGATCTTGAAGGCGAATCTTTAAGGAAGGAATTCCTGAAATCTCCGATAAGGTATAGCCGGATCACTTCCCGCTTCAGCCGCAGGAGGCTGCATCCGATTCGCAAGGTCTACCGCCCCCACTACGGAGTGGATTATGCAGCTAGCATCGGAACCTCGGTCCAGGTGACTGCGGACGGAACCGTCACTTTTACCGGACGGAGAGGAGCATCTGGCCGCATGATCAGCGTCCGTCATAAAAACAGGTATGAAACCATGTACCTCCATCTTAGAGGTTATGCAGCAGGGATAAGAAAGGGGAAAAAAGTCAAGGGAGGGCAGGAAATCGGGTACGTGGGTTCATCGGGCGAATCGACCGGCCCCCATCTTGACTACAGAATCAAGAAAGACGGAAGATACATCAACCCCCTTCTCTTTAATCCCGAACCCGTAAAACCCCTGAGAGCAGAGTTTCTGGATGATTTTAAGGAAAAAGCCGAGATTCATTGTCTTTGTTTCGAGGCCCCTCACATCATATTTTCATGTTTCAGTAATTCTTTTACTCTCTAGCTCATCTAAATGGGGTCAGGTCTTGCTTTTTGCCTTTACTCATACAAATGCAGTTTATACTAATGCATTACATTGCGGGCAACTCCTCTTTGTATAAACAGGCGAAGGAACGTGGCAATCTCATCCTCATCCTGGAAATAAGAGACATCTGTGTCGCCTTCTTCCTTGCCATGAAATTTCAATGATTTTGTATGAGATTTTTGAGACAAGCAAAAAACAAGACCTGACCCCCAATTCCAACAGTTTGAAAGGTCTGACCCCTCTTATTGTTGACTTTTGAGGAGCGAAAAATTAGAATGATTTTTCCCCCAAAAAAAATACATGCCTTTGAGGAGGTTTCAATGAAAATCACTCTTAGTGTCATAAAAGCAGACATAGGCAGCATCGGTGGTCATATAACACCCAGCCAGGCCCTTCTTGATGAAGTCAAAAACTTTATTAAGGAGAACGGCAAGAATCTTATTATTGATTTCTTCATAAGTCATACTGGAGACGATATCGCAATCTTATGCACTCATGAGAGAGGCGTCTCGGATGAAAAAATACATAAAATGGCCTGGGACGCATTTATAGCCGGGACTGAGGTTGCCAAAAAACAAGGACTTTATGGAGCAGGACAGGATTTGTTGAAAGACGCCTTCAGCGGAAACATAAAAGGAATGGGCCCTGCTGTTGCCGAGATTGAATTTGAAGAACGGCCCAACGAGCCCTTCCTCTTTTTTGCCGCTGATAAAACTGATCCTGGTGCTTACAACCTTCCTTTCTACTTAGCCTTTGTTGATCCCATGTACTGCTCAGGGCTAATCTTAAGTCCTAAGATGAGTGACGGGTTCACTTTCCATATTATCGATGTCGAATACACTGAAAAGGATAAAATTGTTGAACTCAACGCTCCTGAAGAAATTTACGATATCGCAGCTTTACTCCGGGACAATGAAAGATATGTCATCGAGAGTATCTACTCCCGGAACACTGGAAATCAGGCTGCAGCTATTTCCACAACACGCCTCCACAACATCGCTGGAAAATATACTGGGAAAGATGATCCGGTGGCTTTATGCCGTGTTCAGGGAGAATTCCCCGCAACTGGAGAGGTGCTGGCTCCTTATCAAATCGGTCATTATGTAGCCGGCTTTATGAGAGGAAGTCACATCGGACCTCTCATGCCCTGTAAGCAGAATGCAACCATCTCTTTTTTTGACGGACCTCCAATCGTCACAGGAGCAGCTTTTTGTGTCAAAGAAGGAAAGCTTACAGAACCTGCTGATGTCTTCGATCATCCTTACTGGGATTATGTGAGAGATCAGGTATCTGAAAAAGCAACTGCCATAAGACGGCAAGGTTTCTCCGGAGCAGCGATGCTTCCTTACAGCGAGCTTGAATACGGAGGCATTGTCGAGAAGTTAGAAAAGCTGGAAAAGAAATTCAAGCTTCAAGATTAAAAAAGCTCTGAAACTGTAATTCGCTCCAGACAGTCATATTTCTCTAAAGGTCCTCAGCAATATAAATCTAATTAGAATCATCATGAAAAAACAAAAGTGCCCAATCCCCACCGTAGATATAATCATCGAAATCACAAGAAAGAACGGACAGGAAGGGATTATTCTTATTAAAAGAAAAAATCCTCCTCATGGTTGGGCCCTGCCAGGAGGATTTGTTGACTACGGTGAATCCTTAGAAGAAGCAGCTGTTCGGGAAGCTAAGGAAGAAACATCTCTTGATATCAGGCTAAAAAGCCAGCTCCACACCTATTCGGACCCGAAGCGCGACCCCCGGAAGCATACAATTTCAACAGTATATGTGGCCACGGCTCAGGGAAGACCGAGAGCTCAGGATGATGCCCAGGATATCCGGATATTCACCGAGGAGGAAATCAATTTTCCTCTTGCCTTCGACCATCAAAAGATATTAGCTGACTATTTCAAACAAAAAAATGATTATTATTAATACATTCTTATTCTATAAGATTGCCACGCTCCCTTTGGTCGCCCGCAATGACACATTCCATGTTATTACCACGATCCTTCGGTCGCAATGACAAAGGAATAAAAAAGGGGGGAAATGGATAAAATAAAAGAAAAAGATAAAAAATCAGAAGAAGATTTATGGCTAAAGGAAGTTCATACAGTCTGGGGCCCGGTAGAAGCTGATGTGATTAAAAGTTTTCTCGAAAGCAACGGAATTTCCTGCCTTCTTAGAGGAAAAGTGGTTCAATCTGTCCATCCTTTTTCCGCGGATGGCCTGGGGGAGATAAAAATTTTTGTCTCTAAAAAAGACTTTGCCCTTGCCAAAAAACTCCTTAAAAACAAATGAGGGGATAACTCAGGCAATTAATATTGACTGTAGGAACTTGATTTCTCAAGCCCCTACATGAGAAAAATCAAAACCGTTCAGTTTATTTATATATTCAAAAAGGTGGGCTTGATGAATCAAGCCCCTACACAAGAAAATTCAAAACCCACATAATAAGAATCAAGCCCCTACAGAAGAACAATCCTTACAGATAAATCAAATCCAGATATAAGAAAAATTAAAACCGTTCAGGTTATTGATATATTTAAAAAGGTGGGCTTGATGAATCAAGCCCCTACACAAGAAAATTCAAAACCCACATAATAAGAATCAAGCCCCTACATAAGAAAAATCCATACGGATAAATCAAACCCGTACATAAGACAAATTAAACGTCCACACAAGAATAAAGCCCCTACAAAAAAAA
>Ga0209991_10001179_pt1 | contig 11865 bp, 8 predicted proteins | sample ChitaG_FD_183167 | JGI IMG/M metagenome (GOLD analysis project Ga0209991, IMG submission 183167) | Deep subsurface microbial communities from South Pacific Ocean to uncover new lineages of life (NeLLi) - Chile_00310 metaG (SPAdes)... | ecosystem: Environmental > Aquatic > Marine > Oceanic >...
AGAGGGCACTTGGCGACCAAAAACGAAAAGCTAAATCACCACCTACGAAAAGAAAACGGGTAGAGTCCTCAGTAATTGAAAAGGACAATAACTGAACTTCTACGAGACCTAATTATGTGCGATCTGCGAAAAATCCAAGGCTACATAGTTTTTTGAGAGCACTGGTATACCCAAAATGGAGAATAGTCATGGGTAAAAAATTGTATGTTGGAAATATAAGTCCTGGTGCAGACCAAGCAAGCTTGGAAGCTTTGTTTTCAGTATTTGGAACGGTGGAAAGAGCTTATATAATCACTGACCGTCAGACAGGTCAAAGCAAAGGTTTCGGTTTTGTCGAGATGAGCAGTGTCGCTGAGGCTCAAGCAGCAATAGCCGCCCTGGATGGAAAAAAGTGTGATGGTTACACGGTTAAGGTTAATGAAGCCAAAACCAAAGGTTAAGTTTGAGTAAAATTTGTATCAAAAGTGCAGAGGGAAGAGATTTAATAGAATTGGTTATGCTTAAGGCTGGACAATCACCGCTCACACCGGCTGGCCAATAAAATAAGGAAAACCATTATGGAAAAAAATAAATATGAAAAATCGGGAACCGTAGGAGGGGGTATTGTGGTGTTGATAATCGTTGGATTAGTGGTCTTAACAATTGTTAGAGTTTTCTGGCTAAATGCAGCAAATGACTACTACGATACTCTGACATCCGTCTATATATCACAAACCGAAGATTATGAAGCTGACGACCAAGATAAACTAAAGAAGAAATTACTTGAAGATGGTATCTTTATCAAAATGCACAAGTGGGACAAAGAAGATTTTATTAAAGACAAAGAATTATATAAAGAAATGATAGAAACCTATGAGAAATGGCAAAGGAACAAGGGGAAGGAAGGTAGTGTTATGGAGGATTTGATAAATCTGTGAGAAAACGCGAACATTGCAAAGCTTAAATACTCTCATAACGGCTGGCCAATAAAACAATAAACCTGACAAATGCCAACTTGTCCTGAGCGAATTTATACCGAGCTTGTCGAAGGGAGCCTAGTTAAAGGGAAGGAAAGGGAGAGAGTTGCCGTTGAATCAATTGGTTTAGCCGCAGATTTCACAGATTTAACGGTTTTTGGCTGCTTTTCACACCTTTTTTACCGATTTTTTTCAAAAAATCCGCTTTTTATCGGCCTTTTCCCTTGACAGCTTTCTCTCAATCAGATAGGTTGTATCCAGAGAAGAGGGTGAGAAATCTTCTTCGACACCAAGCTTTCCTCTAACAAAAGAGAGTCGCATTTTGTTGCGAAAGAACGTTAGAAATTTAGGAGAACAAAGAATGAATACGCGAATAGTATGTCTGGCAGTTATCATTATTGTATTGACCAGTTTTCCCGGTCTCGTTGAGGCGGTGCCACCCTCCGACGATTTCAATGACAATTCCAAAGGAAGTATGTGGGGATGGTTTTGGATTGGTCAAGGTCCAAGCACTACTTGGCTTGATGAGACCAACCAGCGACTGGAGCTAAGAGCCACAAGCGCAGCGGTTGACAATACGGCCATATACGGTTCTGTTGGGTGGGGGATTGTTACTGCTGAAGATTTTCAAATGAAAATTGATTTTTACCATAGTTCGACCCAAAATCAGAGTGTAGTATTCATAGCGATTGTTAACAACTTTGATCTCATACGTTTTCCTGAAACAGGAGACTATATCCAAATCGGAGCTGGCTATAGCTCCGATTTTCAGATCTTCGCATATGAGCGGGGAGCAAACCTTGTCCCAATTGAGCAGGATGCAAAATTCAGGCCTCTTAACAGTGGTAAGTTGTATATTTCTTACGATGCAAATTTGGATGAGGTGTACCTCAGTGAAACTGGATATGGAAGTGTCAATGCTTGGAAAACGGTTACTGGTGTTATACAGGGCGTTTGGGGGCGAAGCGTAGTCGGAGTAGCTGTTGGCGGCAATTCTGACGGGGTAGCTCTAAGTTCCGGCCAGGCTTATTTAGATAACTTTGTCATAGATACCGGCACCTGGTGTGATGGCTTGCCAGTGACAGACTTGAACGAGGACTGCAAAACTGATTTTTATGACTTTGCTATACTCGCAGCAGGTTGGCTGGATTGCAATATGGACCCACCGGAAGATTGTTGGTAGTAACTAATCCGGCGACGCTTTTACTGCTTGGCTTGGGCGGCCAAAAAAAGTGCTTTTTTGGCGTTTTTGCTAAGAAAGACAAAATTATTATGGTTCTTATCCGGTAAATCCGTGCAATCTGTGGAATCTGTGGCTCAAAATCAATCAAATGTGCATATAGTTAAAGCCAAAAATCCGAAAATTTAAAATTTTTTTAACTGCTTTCCTGACAAGCCCTTATCTCTGTCAATCCTGTCAAAAAACAAGCAATATTCGCACCAAATGCGCAAGCCAAAGCAATAGTGGAGGTCCCGAGCGGAGTCGAGGGGAGCGTAGTCGAATGGATTTGTGCCTAAATTCCCTGCGTAATCAGTGTCTAAAAATTTGAATATTTTCGAATATTTTTGAACGTTTCTACTCAAAATTTGAATATTTTTGAATGTTTTCGCGCATTTTTTGACAAATTTTTCCTGCCGAGATACGAAATTGGCCATTTTTTAACTTTAGGCACTTTAGCTCACCTTAGGCACTTTAGTTCACTTTAATTTCTCTACGTCCTCTGTGGCCATTACTCTTCGTGTTCTTCGTGACCTTCGTGACCTTCGTGGTAATCAAAAACCCTCTGTTCTCTCTCTGCGGTAAAACAAAATCCCCTTAATTTGTGAAATCCGTGCAATCTGTGGCTCAAAATCAATCAAAAACGCAGCGACCTACCAGCAAAAATCTCGTAGCTTGCCCCTTTACTGTGGGGCATAGCGCAGACCCCGCACCAATTGAGCTTAGCTCACGACTATTCGGTGCGGGGCCAATCAACTATGAACCACGAACAACGAACATCAAGCAACGAGCAACAAGTACTTCAATCATTTGCGCAGGTACTTTTCGGGAAAAATCTAAAAATTTAAAATTTTTTTAATTACCTTGTTTGCAACAACTTAGTCCTGTCAATCCTGTCAAAAAACAAGCAATATTCGCACCAAATGCGCAAGCCAAAGCAATAGTGGAGGTCCCGAGCGGAGTCGAGGGATCTGCCCTACTAAAGGAAACGTCTTTCTTGTCCGCCGAAGCCTTGGCGAAGGCGGATTTCGAAGCGGAAACCCCTTAGGGGAATGAACCACGAACTATGAACCACGAGCCACGAACCACGAACCACAGAACATGCTCGTAGTCCTTTCGACTAGTCAAAAGGACTGGATGCTATAAAAAAATAACCGGTGAGCCCTATGAAAATAGCCATCCAACACTTAAAGATTTCAAGTGCTGGGTTCCACAATTTTGCCTTTTTCCTTTTAACTTTTTACTTTCCAAACTGAATCAATCAGTTTGAGTCAATTATGCAAAACAAACCCAATTTGCCGAATACTCAAATGAACGTAAGTTCAGCTTTAACAAAGGATTATGAAAATGATAACACCTTCAGACTCCCTGAAAACAAACCCAATCAAACCCAATACGAACCCAATACAAAGCCAATACAAACCCAATTCCCGAAAGGCCAAAAATGAACGAAAACCTATTTGCCACAAAGGTTTATGAGAATATAACCACCTTCAGGCTCGAACAAAACAAACCCAATCAAACCCAATCTGTAGTGAGCTTACCTGTCCTGAGCTTGTCGAAGGGGTCGAACCTATTTCCACATCAAAAAAACCCCGCAGCGACTCCTTTCGCCGCAGGGCTACAAAAAATCTACACTCAATTACCAATTTACCTAAATTCCCAAAACGCCTTTTATTGCGTTTGGGGCTCTCTGTCGGACTCTTCCACAATCTTGTCCAGCTTCTTCGTTCTCTTCTCAGTTTTTCGCGGTATTCTCACAGGCACGCCGAGCCGGCCAAGTTCGCCGGCCACCTCCGGCTGATTGGGATTAAGCTGAAAACTACGGGTCAAATAATCCTGCGCCCGAACCTTATCGTTCTTGCTCAAATAATAGTAGCCTATCTGCCTGTTAATCTTGGCCGAATTCGGCGCCAAATGAAGTGCCTGCCGATAACAAGCCAAAGCATACTCATCCAGCTCCTGCTTCTGAAACGCCAGTGCAAGCCGAAGCGACCCCGCCGCCGAACTGGAGGCCTGGTTCATATAGATCTCGGCAGAGAGCTCAGACTTGGCTGTATCGCCACTATCAGCCAGCACCTTCACCATTGCCGCCTGGGCACCCCTGTGAGCAGGATCGAAACGCAAAGTGATATTATACTCGTGCTCTGCCTGAGACCACAGCCCATCAGCCTGATACAACTGGCCCAGTTCGAAATGCGTCTCCGAATTCTCAAATTTGCGGTCAACTCGCCTCAGCAACCTGGCCTTTTTCTCTTCAGCCGGCGTTCTCTTAACTTCATCAACTTGAGGCGCCTTAGCCTTTCCGCTATTGCAGCCGCCAAATAACAATGCGCAAATCAAAAAAGCCAGGCCAACTTGAATTTCGAATCTTCTGATACCAGCCATTATCTCGCCTCCATTCTTAACAATTTACACCCCCGCCTTGCCTTCGATACATATCATCCATCAGCCTTGGTGTATATTCTCAGATACCGAATGGCGTCATTTTGCCGCACTGCACAAAGCTTTGCTCGCCCCGTTAGAGCCAGCCAATATCGTAGACAAATCTTCTAATACTAAAAAGTCTCTAACGGGGCAAGTAAAAATTTAGTTTTTTTGTAATAAAATATAGCGGTGTTTCGACTATCATATTGACAGGGAGCCTGTTAAAGAGAGGATTTGCTTGCCCCGTTAGAAACCCAATGGAAAATGGGGCAAGAAGGAAGGTTTCTAACAGGACTTGCAAGTGATTGATTGGCAAACGGTTGTCAAAAAACATGGCCCGGCTGTTTGGCAGACCGCATACAGGCTGCTGGGTAACCACGCAGATACAGCCGACTGTTTCCAGGAAACGTTTATTTGTGCCCTGGAACTCTCACGCCGTCAGCGTGTGCGGAGTTTTCCGGCGCTATTAGTGCAGTCAGCTACTACGCGGGCAATAATGTGTCAGAAAGGGGCTGGGCTTGTTCCTTCGACAATGCTCAGGATAAATTGGCTGGGCCTTTTGTACGCGGCAAAAAATCGGCTCTGCTGTTTCGAAATTATGGCGAAAAGCTATCTTCGCCGTGATTCCATCTTTGTTTTTTCATAGTCCGCTTCGATGGAATTTAGTTCCTCCTCCAGTACCTGTATATTCAATCTCAAATCGGGATACTTCTTGGCTAATTTTATCAAAGTCTTAAACTCGCCTTTGGCGCTACGCAAGATTTTGAGCACTTTGCGCACGGGTTGTGGGTTTTCAGACTGTTTGATTTTGAAATCAATAGACTTCCTTATTCTGTTTAATTGTCCCCTGGCCCTTTTTAATTCTATTCTCGCATTTTGGACGTCATTATTTATCACAATCTCTGCGTTTTCCGCGCCTAAATCACGGAGAAGCTCCTCTCGCGAGCTGACAACTTTGTCGGCAATCTTGCATTTGGCTGCTTCTGCCGCGGTCAACGTCAAGAGCGAGCCCTTTTTACTCCAGGTGTGAACGAGCCGTTGCCGGGGTCTTTTGTTAACCGGTTCGATAAAGATTCTCTTGTCAGCTTCGGATACCTCGATAACTTCGATATCCCTATCGACCATAGCCCTTGCCAGCAGTCCGGGCCGGTGGTTTTGCTCGGCCATAGAAGCAAGTTTTGCTCGCCAGGCTGAACTGAATTTTTCGCCCAAATCTTCGCCGTAGGCTTTTTTAAGTTCCTTCGGCCGGCCGGTCCCTAAAGTGGTTGTCATCATAGCAGCACCTATGACAGCATTATTGGACATATAAATCTTATCGCAGGCGAATGCTACCGCCACACCAGCAGATATGGCTCCTCCGTTTTTGTCGCCCCTGGTAAAAGCAACCACTTGGCAGTTCCTGACTTCCATAATCGCAGCGCAAATCCGCTGGGTTAAATCAACCCGTCCGCCGGGCGTGTCGACCTCAAGCAAAATAAACAAGGGGCCCTGGTCTGCCGCCTTTGTTATCGCCTGCACCAGTGCCTCGGTTTCTATCTCGAACTTGATGGCATCATCGATTGTTAAAATGATTACCTTATTATTCCTGCCCAGCCGGTCGGCAATGATATTCCACTCAGCCAGATTTAGTTTGGCCTCACCTTTTTGTTGTGTATGCACGAAAGTTTTACCGCCTTCGGTCCGGCCGGTTGCATATCCATACAGAACTTCTCCAGTCTGGAGATGCGTAAATGTGTCCGCAAAGCAAGTTGAACTAAAAGCCAGCGTCGCCAGAAAAACTGCCAAAATCTTCACCTGTAATTTTTTCATCCTGCTAACTTCCAATTTCTCCTCCATCACAAAATGGGGTTCCATCTACCAGAGGTGGCCTAAACGTCGAGGTTTTGGACTTCGAGGGCGTGATCGCGGATGAAATTTCGGCGTTTCTCAACATCATCGCCCATCAGGATGCTAAAGAGTCTATCGGCCTCACCGGCATCTTCAAGCTTGACGCTCAGCAAAGTCCGGGAGGCGGGATTCATTGTCGTCTCCCACAATTGCTCGGCATTCATCTCACCCAGGCCCTTGAAGCGTTTTATCTCGATTCCCTTACCACCAATCTGCCTTATGGCAGAGCAGATATGCCCCAGCGATGCGACATCATATCTGTCCGTGCCATTGATAAGCTGGAACTTTGTCGCCGAACCCCCAAACGCCTCTTTTTGCGTTTTCGGCCTCTTCGGCAGCGCTTCAGCGGAAACGGCCTTGGTGGGCTTTAAGAGAAAATCCTTTAGGTCCAGGCCAAACTCGGCTCGGAGCTTTTCATTTATCTGATTGATTCGGTTAACCTCGTGAAGCTCCTCGGTAACAATTGATTCTTCCTCCCTGGTTTCAGCCTGGGCTTCGATTCGGTCCTTTAATTCGTCAAGGCGTTTTTCATATTCGGCTTTGTCGTAATAAATTTCCTCCTGGCCATCGACGCAGATGCGGAACCGCGGAAGCTGGGTGCCGTCATAATAGGCCTGCAGGAAATCGGCGAATTTTATTCCGCGTCTGCTTAAGACAGTTATGATGCGTTCGGCATCGGCCAAAGTTTTCACGAGGTCGGACAATTGTTTGCCCGAAACTTTCCGGGCACCGTCACCGGAGGCGGCCAAGCGATCTTTGCTGGGTCCGGGGATCCCGCCATCCGTGATAACAAGTTCCGTGCCATCCAACCCACGAGTAATCATCCGCTTGCGCATCTGGTTTTCGCTCAGGATGTATTCAGATTTCTTTTTACCCTTAACCTTTATCTCATACAATGGAGGTTGGGCGATGTAAATCATATCATTGAGAAACAACTGCGACATCTGTCTGAAGAAAAACGTCAGCAGCAGCGTTCGAATATGGGCACCATCGACATCAGCATCGGTCATTAGTATTATTTTGCCGTATCTGCACTTTTCCAAATTGAAATCTTCGGTACCAATACCAGTTCCCAAGGCGCTTATAATGGTTCGGATTTCGTCGTGTGCGAGCATTTTGTCCACCCTGGCCTTTTCGACGTTGAGGATTTTCCCTTTCAGCGGCAGGATTGCCTGAATATTTCTGTCTCGACCGGCCTTGGCCGAACCACCGGCTGAGTCGCCTTCGACGATGAATATCTCAGTACCTGTTTTTTCCTTGCTGGCGCAGTCCCACAACTTACCAGGCAGGTTGGTGCTGCCTAACGCGCCTTTGCGTCTGGTTAATTCGCGAGCCTTTCTGGCGGCCTCCCTGGCTACGGCAGCTTGGATAGCCTTATTCAAAATACGCTTTGCCTCAGGAGGGTGTTCTTCCAAAAAATGACCAAGCTGTTCGTTAACGGTGGTCTCAACGAAACTGCCCACTTCCGGATTAGTCAGACGTACTTTTGTCTGGGCCTCAAAATGAGGCTCGGCAAGCTTCACCGCCACAACCGCAGTCAGTCCCTCCCGTAGGTCATCACCAGTGGTGGCCTGGCCATTCTTTAACAGGTTGTTACTTTTGGCATAATAATTCATTGTGCGCGTCAGGGCTGTTCTAAAACCTGAAAGATGTGTGCCGCCGTCTATATTGCAAATGTTGTTGGCAAAGACCAGAATATTTTCGGTATAGACATTGCTGTACTGCATCGCTATTTCGCAGCTCAGCATCGCCTTGGTATCTTCCTTGCTGAAATAGATGACATCTTTGTGCAGCGTATCTTTGCCCTCGTTCAGATGTTTGACAAAAGCCTTGATTCCGTCTTCAAACCTGAACACCTCTTTTTTATTGTCCCTGTCGTCCCTGAGAGTAATCTGCAGTCCCGCATTCAAATAGGCCATCTCGCGGACTCGTTTTAAGAGCGTGTCGTATTGGAACTCCGTATCACCGAATATTTCCTCGTCGGCCTTGAATAATATTTTTGTGCCGCGTTTGTCGGTCGGCCCGACTTCCTGCATACGGCCTTGGGCAACACCCCTGACACACTCGAAGTGATAGTGCTTCCCATCCCGATAAACGTCCGCTTCGAGCCATTCGCTCAGGGCATTAACAACGCTGACACCTACGCCGTGCAGGCCGCCAGCCACTTTGTAACTGTCGCTGTCAAACTTGCCCCCGGCGTGCAGGGTCGTCAGCACAACCTCTAAAGCGCTGGTCTTGGCCTCTTTATGTTCTTCAACCGGTATACCTCTACCATTATCCTCAATTGTGCAGCTGCCATCGGCCTGGATGTGTACGAGTATACTGTCGCAGAATCCGGCCAATGCTTCATCAATAGAGTTGTCCAAAACCTCATAGACTAAATGGTGCAGACCTCCGGTTCCGCGGTCGCCGATATACATATCCGGCCGTTTGCGAACCGCCTCCACACCTCCAAGTATCTTTATGTTGCTCGCATCGTACTTATGATCCTTCATATCAGTCCTCTGCCTACCACGCTTACTTTAATTAACTCTCCAGCAAAAGATAAAATCGCTTAGATACTTTATTTTACGCAAACCCTCTATCTGTAGTTCGGACGCTCAACCAATAGTAAATTTGATTTTCTTTATTCGAGCCCGTGGGCATTGCTGCTGCAGCTCTTCAAGAAGCTCTGGACTGCATAATCGCAAGTCGTACATATACGACGGTGAATCAACGAGCACTTTCAGCTGGCCGCCAGAAATATCGGCAATTTGGCAGTGGTTGTGAACTTCGGCCGACAGCAGCCGGCTCCAGACTTCGGCTATTGCTTCAAACCTGGCTTGCCGGGGCGAAACTCGATCCTCCATAAGCTGCTTGACGACATCGCCCAATCTGGTTGTTTTGTTTAGCTTCTGTTTTGTGCGCCACTTGATAATGTTCCGTAATTGCTCGTCTTCATCCATCATCTTTAATATTACACCTTCTTATTTGTATCCCCCGTCGAGGTGCGACTCATAAAGCGCAAACTACCCTAAGTTAATTGGCATCAGGACATAAAGGAAATTTGCTCCGCTTTTTATTAAGCCCGGCCTATCCTGTTGGCCTAATTCCAACTCAAATTCTGGTGTTCGTATAACCCGCAGGGCGTCTATCAAAAACTGTGGATTAAACCCAATTTCAATCGGTTCAGCCTTGTAATCAATAAGCATATCAACTTGCGCATCACCAGCCTCTGGTGCCCTGCCAGAAAACACCAAGCTATCCTTTTTTATTGAGAGCTTAATCCCCCTGGATTCCTCGCTTGTCAACAATGCTGAGCGGCGAACCGCACTTAATACCGCCTCGGTTGGAAGTGTTAATTTTTTGTCATAATCGGCTGGTATTATATCCTCATATTTTGGGAAATTACCTTCGACAAGATTTGAACTTATAACTATATTTGCACAACTAATCAGTATCTGGTTATCGATAAGTTTAATCGCAACAGTATCCTTGTCGCTGCTGCCGATTTTACCTAACAAGGCCATCGTCTTGGCTGGGACTATTATCTTTTTTGCCGCGACCTGCTCATTAGGGGCCGAAGCTAAACTAACTCTGGCGCGTGCCAGCCTTCTGCCGTCGGTGGCAATCAACGATAACTTCTTGCCTTTAATTTCCCATAACACACCATTAAGCGCATAGCGCGTGCTTTCCTTGGCTGTGGCGAACAGACACTGCTCAATGCCAGCCTGTAGATTGCTTAGAGTAATCTCTATATCAGCTTGTGCCTCAAAGCCCGGAACCTCTGGATACTGGTCCGCCTGCTGGCCGTAAATTGTAAAGTGACTATCGGCCCCTCTTATCTTACAGGTACCCTCCTCGGCTTGTAATGACAGGACATCGTCAGCACTTTCACGAACAACAGCTGCCAATCGGTCCGCTGGGACAACAACCTCGCCGGCTTCTTCAACTTGAACTTCAAAGGCTAAATAGTTGATGCCAACTTCCAAATCTGTCGCGCAAATCCTAACTTCCTTTTCGCCGGCGGTAATCCGGACACAGCGCAGTATTGGTTTTGGTGTGCGGCTTGGTACCACAGACGTCAACAGGCCCAGCGCCTCAGTAAGTGCGGCTCTATTAAAATTAACTTTCATGATAAACCCCTAAATTATGAAAATAGTTAAAATCTCAAACTTCTAAAACCTAAAACAACACTATAGTTTACACCAGAAGGTGCACGTTCACAACCCTTTTTTAGAAAAAAACCAATAAACCCAGACACACATAACACCGATATATAAACACCTAATTGTGGGGCGATACCTTGTCTAATAAAAACCAAAAGCTCAGGAAAAATTAGTAGCGCAAGTTTTACAAATTCCCCATAGTATGTAATTATTACACCCTGTTCCTTAATCGTAGAGTGTTTTCTATAGGGAGTAATATAGATTAATATTATTTAATAAATAAAGTATAGTATTAGTAGTCGTATATTCAGTGAAATTGTTATATTCCGGGTAAGATTAATTACTAAGGCCTTATACAATAAGTAGTTAACCCCTAAATATTACCATATTTTCTTGTGGATAACCGGTTAAATTATAAATAAATTTATATAGTTAAACTAACAAAGAAAATTACCCACAAGCACTAATATGTTAATTTCCGTAGGATTTAACAGGTTTATTAATAGCCTATCTGCCCTCATATATACTAAAGGAATTGGCAGGGCCTTAACCATTAGTGGTTCGGTAGCAGCAGACATCTGGATTCGCTTGTAGTTTTAAGTTAAGTGTTTATAATAGGCAGCCAGCAGCAATTGCTGTGGAGGCGAGCATGGATAATAGGATACGGCCAGAGATAGTTATGTCAAGTCGAGCGAAGCAGCACCGCTCAGAGCCGCTGCGCGGTGCGCGCAAGCTCTATGTAGGCATTGATATTGGTTCGACCAGCAGTGATATAGTTGTGCTCGATGACACCAGTAAGATAGTTATCTGTGATTACCAGCGCACCAAAGGCAGGCCCATAGAAACGGTGCACTCGCAGCTGAGCGAGGTCTTCAAACAAATAAATCATCCGGATATTGTCCTTGCTGCGGCAACCGGTTCAGCAGGTCGCTTTTTAGCTAAACTGTTGGATATTCCTTTTATAAATGAGGTTCCAGCTCAGGCAACGGCCATATATCATTTGTATCCACATTTCCGGCAGGCGACGATAATCGAGATGGGGGGACAGGATAGTAAACTGATATTCTTGTCTACAGAGCAGAAGATTGGTAGGGTGCGGGATTTTACGCTTAATACTGTCTGCGCGGCAGGGACAGGTTCATTTCTTGACCAGCAGGCGCAACGGCTGGGTGTGGATATCGAGAATGAGTTCAGCCGGTTAGCTCTACAGAGTAAGAGTGTGCCGCGC
>Ga0209991_10001180_pt1 | contig 11848 bp, 12 predicted proteins | sample ChitaG_FD_183167 | JGI IMG/M metagenome (GOLD analysis project Ga0209991, IMG submission 183167) | Deep subsurface microbial communities from South Pacific Ocean to uncover new lineages of life (NeLLi) - Chile_00310 metaG (SPAdes)... | ecosystem: Environmental > Aquatic > Marine > Oceanic >...
TTCTGCTATTTCGTTAAGTAGCTCTGCCATTTCGTCCATATTTGGTATCTCGTGAGGATGGAATCTGGTCTCAAGTCCCAACATTATACCCTTTTGCCGGCTATATTCACTAAGCTCTTGAAGACTTATTCTCGCTGCATCAAGGTAATGAAGAGCTTGGGAAGTGCGTTGGTAAACTAGCTCTTCTTTAGCCTGGCTATATTCTTTGGTTTGAGCGTAGCCTCCATCGTGAAGCTTATACAGCCTATCTTGTAAACTCAGGTCAATTGGCACTTCACCCATATGAAGGACAACAGCCCTGGCCCTCACGCTTGCCGCAAGGTCTATCGTTTGCTTGGTAAAGCTAACAGCCTCTATTCGCTCGCTCTCGTCCAGAGAACTTAAGGAAAGGCTACTTATGGGGATTCCTCTGGATGACAATATCGATGGACAGGGAGAATGAATGCTTGAAATAGGAATTGTGGTCTTGAGAAGCTCACTGAGCATTCTTGGGGAAATTGAGGCATTTACTTCTATATGGGTAAAGCCTAATTCTTTAGCTTTGGTGGCAAATCTCGCCATGCGGCTAAATCTATCTTTAACCCACATGGTGGAGAGGGAAACTTCGAGCAACTTGCTACCTTTCTCAAACGTAGTAAGCTCCAATAAGTAAGGTCACAAATAGATTTATTTTTAAGCTACGTTGTTTGAAGTTAGCATTTTTGCATAAAGGCGGTTTATCCTTCAATTTCAGCTGACTCTAGTTCAGGCAGAGAGATAGGACATTCTTGCCCTTGTCCTGCGATAAATGCCTCGGTTTTTACACGAGCTTCCTCGTCAGAATATTGAATAGGTGGAGATTTCATGAAATAAGCTGAAGGCCCCACTATGGTTCCGCTTAAGCCACGGTCTAGGGCTAGTTTACAGCATCTTATGGCATCAATAACTACCCCGGCTGAATTAGGACTATCCCATACCTCCAGCTTCAGTTCTAGATTTAGAGAGACATCGCCGAAGGTGCGACCTTCCATTTTCAGGTAGCAAAATTTGCGGTCGGCTAGCCAGGGCACATAGTCACTGGGACCGACGTGGATGTTATCAGGATCGAGAACATAGTCTAACTGTGAAGTAATGGCATTGGTCTTGGAAATCTTCTTAGATTCCAAGCGCTCTCGTTCTAGCATATTGTAGAAATCAGTATTGCCACCAAAGTTCAGTTGATAAGTTCGCTCTAACTTGACGCCGCGGTCGCGGAAAAGCTTGGTTAATAGTCGATGGGTGATGGTGGCTCCAACCTGGGACTTAATATCATCGCCAATGAGGGGAAGTCTGTGCTCGGCAAATCGATTTTGCCAATAAGGCTCACGTGCAATAAAAACAGGTATACAATTGATGAAGCCGCAGCCGGCAGTTAGCACTTGTTCTACATACCATTTAGTTGCCTCCTCGCTCCCTACAGGCAGATAATTAATCACCACGTCAGTTGCGGTCTTCTTGAGTATATCTACAATATTGGCAGTCGGGCCTGGTGCCTTAGTGATAATTTGAGACAGATACTTGCCCAGTCCATCGTGGGTCATACCCCGTTCAACTCGGATGCCTGTCTTAGGCACATCACAAAATTTAATTGTGTTGTTTGGTTTGGTGAAAATAGCCTCAGCTAAATCCTTGCCTACTTTGTTTTTATCAATATCAAAGGCAGCCACGAAGTTGATATCAGATATATGATAGCCTCCCAGGTTGACATGCATTAGACCGGGGACAAATTCATCTTCCTTAGCATCCTTGTAGTAGTGAACTCCTTGCACTAAGGAAGAAGCACAATTACCAACACCTACGATGGCTACATTTATTGTTCCCATTCTCATCTCCTTTTCACAAATTCGGAAAACTTGCTATGAAAATTAGGCCTTACCTATTCTGAATACCTTGGTTCCGCGCACAGGGCAGATCCCCTTTATATACCAATTTATACATATTTATAGATGCTAATGTCAATACCTTCAAAGCGATCTAAGCGAAAACCGAATAGAGCTATTCAGTGATGGTTAGTTCCCCGATCAATTTGAGTAACCTTGCTCCTCGCTCGATGGAATCATCATAATGAAAGCTGAGTTGCGGTGTATATTTCAATTTTAAATGTAACGCAAGTTCCTTGCGCAAGAATCCTGAAGCGTTGTTAAAGCTCGACAGCATATCCTCTTTATCTATTTTGCTGCCCAAGGTGCTAACAAATATCTTGGCATGCTTAAGATCAGGTGAAAGGGTGACTTCTGTTACTGAGATAAGCCTGCTCAGTCTGGGATCATTGACCTGACGCTCAAGCAGTTCACTGATTTCTCGCTGAATAAGTTTACTTGTTCGTTCACTTCGCCTGCTCATTTGAGTCTCCTATCTGGGAGTATAATTAGCCTATTCTTTCCTGTCGGTAAGATTCAATGATATCGCCAATCTGAAAATCGACAATCCCTTCTATACCCAAGCCACATTCGAGGCCAGCGGAGACTTCGGCGACATCATCTTTAAAACGCTTTAGACTGGAGATCCGAGAGTCACAAATAACTTTATTTTGGCGCAATATTTTAACTTGGGCATCTCTCCGTACCTTTCCTTCCATAACATAAGCTCCAGCTATTTTCCTCGACTTGCTGCTGGCGAAGACAGCCCTTACTTCAGCGCGCCCGCTGAGCACTTCAGTATAAGTTGGTTCAAGCATCCCCTTTAATGTCCTGTCCATATCTTCTATTAACTTATAGATTACATCATATTGTTGGATGCTCACCCCTTCTATGTTAGCTAGCTGTGTTGCTCCAGGTGAACTAGTAGTGTTAAAACCGATGATAATGCCTTTTGAGGCTGAGGCTAAAAGCACATCATTTTCGGTGATACTCCCGCTAGCAGCATGGATTACTCTAGCCTTCGCCTTCTCTGTGCTTAGCCTTTCTACGGAAGTTTTTATGGGTTCAATGCTGCCCCCGACATCTGTCTTCAAAACTATGTTGAGTTCTTTTATTTGCCCGTCACTTATTTGGCTGGAAAGAGCACTTAAACTTAAAGTGGGACGTGGCCTAGGATATTTTTGTTTTTCTACAATGCTTCGTGCTTCATGCTCATCGGGAAGCACAATAAAGAGGTCTCCTGATTTCGCCACCTCATTTAAGCCGAGGATCTCCGCTGGAGTGGACGGTTCAGCTTTGTGAACTTGCTTTCCTTTATCATCAAACATGGCTTTTATTTTCCCCCAAGCACCGCCAGCTACTACAACATTGCCTAGGCTAAGGGTGCCCTTCTGGACGAGAAGGGTAGCTAAAGGACCTTTAGTTTTGTCCAACTTAGCTTCAATGATTACTCCTTCTGCTGCGCTATCGGGATCAGCTTTTAGTTCTAATATGTCAGCAACTAAGAATATGTTTTCCAATAAATCCGATATTCCTTGGCCTTGCTTGGCTGATATGGGTACACAAACAGTATCGCCACCCCACTCCTCAACAACCAGACCTAAATCGGCAAGCTGTTGTTTTACACGTTCGGGATTAGCATCAGATTTATCAATCTTATTGATGGCAACTACTATGGGCACCTTGGCAGCTCTGGCGTGGTCTATAGCTTCCACAGTCTGAGGCATAACACCGTCATCAACGGCAACCACCAGAATTACAATATCAGTTGCTTGTGCCCCTCGGGCTCTCATGACGGTGAAGGCCTCATGTCCCGGTGTATCCAAAAAGGTGATTTTGCGTCCATCCACTAAAGCCTGGTAGGCACCAATATGTTGGGTAATTGCTCCTACCTCGTGAGCAGTTACATTAGTCTTTCTGATGACATCAAGAAGGGTGGTTTTTCCGTGGTCAACATGCCCCATGACAGTAACCACTGGAGGGCGAACTGACAGTTTCCCCTTTCTTCTTTCCTTTCGGGAAGGCAAAGCTCTCCGCTCCTTTGCTGCTTTAGCAGCATAGCCAAACTCTGCAGCTGTTACGCTGGCAGTATTAAAGTCGATGCTCTGGTTAATATTGGCCATGACGCCTTTGCGCATGAGTTGTTTAATTATTTTTGCAGGCTCTACTTTTAATACGTCGGCCAGCTGCCTCACACTTATAGAAGGTGGAAGCTCAACTTGTGGTAGGTCTTTCTTCAATCCCGGTTTGCTATCATCCAAATTTAGCTTTCCTCCAACGAGTTATGACTGTACTCAAGTAAGGTTTGTCGATTGTCATCATGAAGTTTTGTTCGTAGAGCATAATCCAGTCGATTTTTCCTCAGAGCTAACTCCCAACAGGTTTTTTTGGAGCATAAGTAAGCACCTCTGCCTGGCTTCTTTCCAAATACATCTATCTCAGCAACGCCGTTCTCAGTACTCACTAAGCGAATCAAGGCCTTCTTTTCCTTAATCTCTCGACAAGCTATGCAAGTACGCTGAGGTAAATACTTATTCTTCGCTCGCATCATCTATAAAATGGTCATCTTGCTTTTTATACTTTATCACCTTGCCCTTTCTTTTACCTTTAACTTCGCTTTTTACCTTGTCTGGTATTTTCGCTTTTAACGCCCCCACTAAGATATCTTCAGCAAAGCGAATCTGTTTTTCTTCAGTCTTCTCAGGCGGAGCTTCTGGAATGCTTGGAAATTCAACCGACTCTTCCACTCCAATCTCCTCAGCTGGCTCTGCTTCAAGTGGCTCCCTTTCCGTAACTTCAGGGGGAATGACTTCTGCTGTTGTCTCTGGCTCTTGTATAACAGCCCTTTCCGACTCAATAGCAGAGACGCTCTTGATATCGATCCGCCAGCCTGTGAGTTTCGCTGCTAGCCTGGCATTCTGTCCTTCTTTGCCTATAGCTAGAGAAAGTTGCTTATCAGGGACAACCACAGTAGATGTGTTTCTCCCCTCATCGATTTTAATGCTTGCTACTTGAGCTGGGCTAAGGGCGTTAGAGATAAACACCCCAGGGTCGGCATGCCACTGGATTACATCTATTTTTTCGCCATTTAGTTCATTAATGATGATTTGGAGCCTTATGCCCCGAGGGCCAAGACAGCAACCTACAGGGTCAACGTTTTCTTGAGTAGTTGCCACTGCCACTTTAGTTCGATGTCCAGCCTCGCGAGCTATGGCTTTTAACTCCACAATCACGTTGTGAACTTCAGGGATTTCTAACTCAAAGAGGCCACGTATCAGGTTGGGATGAGAGCGAGAAACTATTATTTGAGGCTCTTTGTCCCTCTGGACCATCTCAAGAATATAAAATTTAAGTCGCTTCCCTCTATAATAATGTTCATTAGGAACCTGTTCACTCAAAGGAAGTATCGCCTCTATTCTATTCAGTCTGACATAAATTCGTTTAGGTTCGATGAATTGAATTGTTCCACTAACAACATTTCCTTCCCTATCGGTGAACTCTTCATAAACAATGCGGTGTTCTGCTTCCCGCAATCGCTGTAGAACGACTTGTTTTGCTGCTTGAACAGCGATACGGCCAATATTCTTGGGCGTGCATTCTATGTTTATTACATCACCAAGTTGTGCTGTAGCTCGCAGGTTTCGAGCTTCGTTGATGGAGATTTCATGATTTGGATTGGTAACTGACTCAACTATAACTTTTTGAATATAGAAATTGATTTCGCCGATGTCAGGGTCAACTTTTACCAGAACATCTTGTTCCAGAGCAGATATGGTTTTTTTATATGCTGAGGCCAGCGCTGATTCCAAGGCAGCCAAGACCACTTCTTTAGGCAAGTTTCTCTCAGCCGAAAGTTGAGTAATCGCAGTCCTAAGCTCTGTTTTCATCTTCCCATTCCTATTTAATTTTTTACTATTTAATAAAAAGGTGGGTAACCCCCACCTTTAGTTTAAATCCATTTATTCTAATTTAACATATTCAGGTTAAAAATGCAAAAGTTTGATTAAATAGCTTATAATGGGCAATTAATCGATTTGGGAGGAGACATGTTAGCTTTGGAAGGTGTGAAAATTCTGGATTTATCGAGGTTGATTCCGGGTGCATTTTGCACCATGCTCCTGGGAGATTTGGGAGCTGAAGTACTTAAAATTGAAGCGCCAGGGGTAACCGAATTTAGGGGTTCACCAAAAGCGCTTCAAGGAGAAGAAAACCGAAAGGCAGCGGCTTATTATGCCCCTGATCGCAATAAGAAAAGCATCGTGGTTAACCTGAAGTCGGAAGCAGGACGAGAAATATTTTATCGCCTTTCCCGGCACGCAGACGTTATTGTCGAGGGTTTTAGACCCGGAGTAGCCAAACGCTTGAGGATAGATTACGAAACTATAAGTAAGCTAAATCCTAAGATCATTTACTGCTCGCTTAGTGGCTATGGTCAGGATGGGCCTTACAATGCCTTTCCCGGGCATGATATTAACTATATATCTATGGCGGGTATCCTAGGCTTAATTGGGTCCAGTGAGGGGCCTCCAGTTATTCCATTGAATCTGGTTGCTGACTTTGCGGGGGCTGCGTTATATGGAGCTTTGGGTATTTCAATAGCTTTGGTGGCTAGAAACAAGACGGGCAAAGGGCAATATGTGGACACGGCTTATATGGACGGAGCAGTATCACTCATGACCTGGTTCACCTGTGGTTACTTTTTTGACGGGTCAATGTTGAAGAGGGGTGAATCGTGGCTTCATGGTGCCTATCCCTATTACGGAGTGTACGAAACCAAGGACGGTAGGCATATTACCATTGGCTGTCTCGAGCCACATTTTTGGGAGAACCTATGCCGATTTTTAGGCAAGGAAGAATATATCCCCTATCACTTCGTTCTGGAACACACCTTTCATAAGCCAGAAGATGAGAAATGGGATGAAATCCGCGCTTCTTTGAAGCAAATTTTCCTAACTAAGACAAGAGATGAATGGTTTGAATTGTTGATTCATAATGATGTCCCTGCCGGCAAAGTTTATACACCGGACGAGGTTTTTAGTGACCCACAGGTGCTTCATCGCCAAATGGTAATAGAGGTGGAACACCCTACCTTGGGCAAGATCAAACAAGTTGGCATAGCTCCTAAGCTCTCAAGCACACCAGGCAAGGTGAGAAGTTTATCTCCACTTCCTGGGGAACACACTGATGAAATATTACAAGAACTAGGCTATAAGCGGGAGGAGATTGAGAATTTACGACAGGAAGGTGTAGTACGTTAAAGGAGTTAGATTATGGCCGAAAAGTGTATTTTTTGTCGAATTGTTGCTGGTGAGGTGCCTAGCGACATAGTCTATCAAGATGAAGATTTTCTAGCATTCAGGGATATCTTGCCTAAAGCACCTACACACGTGCTCATTATACCTAAAACCCATATCACATCTGCGGCTGAACTTACTGAGGGACAACAAAAACTTGCCGGGCACCTTATAATCATAGCTAAGAATCTGGCTGAGAAAGAGGGGATAGCCAAGAATGGTTATCGCTTGGTGATAAATTGTGGCCCCGAAGGGGGGCAACTGGTGCCTCACCTTCACCTTCACCTTATTGGCGGCAGGAAGCTGGACGCCAAGCTTGGCTGAAGATTATAAAAACCTTAGCTTGTCTATTAATTCTTCTACAGCTTCGTCTGGGGTAGATGCTCCGGCGGTAATACCAATGTGGTGCTTACCCACGAGCCAGGAAGTATCGACTTCGTCTGCTGTTTCTACCAAATGAGTTTCCACCAAAGGAGAGCATATTTCAACAAGGTGTCTGGCATTGGCACTATTACCTCCGCCTATCACTATCATGAGTTGACTCTTGCGAGCTAATTTTATGGCAGCTTCTTGTTGACCCTGTGTTACTTTACATAAAGTATTAACGAGGCGCATTTCCTCAATATTAGGCCCAACCATCCCCATAAACTGTCTGACAAAGTTGATAAAGGCAGATTGGGTTTGAGTTGTCTGGGAGATAATCCCGAGGCGTGATAGTGATTTTCCCGACCTATATATTTGCTTCATGTCGAGGGCAGCTATGCCTTTGTCTCCTGTCCAACCTAGTAGTCCTTTGACCTCGGAATGCTTTGCGTCTCCAAATATGAAAACGTCAAAACCAGCTTCGACTAATTCCTTGGCTGCGTTTTGGGCTTTGCGGACTATGTGGCAAGTAGTGTCAATGATATGAATATGATGGGCTCTGATCTCAGATAATACCGCTGGGCTTGTACCATGAGTGGTGATAGCCAGGATTTTGCCTTGGGCTTGGTCGAGATGATTTATGGGCTTTACTCCTAGATTGACTAATGCTTCCACTAGCAGGCGATTGTGTGCTACAGGTCCCAGCGTTTCTATTTCTCCATATTTGTTAGCTGTCTCCTTCAACAACTTGATGGCCCGTCTGACGCCGAAGCACAGGCCCAGTTTCTCAGCCTTCTCAACCTTCATGTTTTTCATAGTCGCCTTGATATTCGAGTGGCAAAAGAACAGCGATTTCCCTCATCAGTTGTGTGGTCAATGATTGCATTTGTGACTTGCTCATCCTGCTGGAGGTTGGAGGTAGCTTAAATGGCTTGCCAATGTTGACAACTATGCGAAGGCGTTTCCATAGCCAGCTTATGCCACTAATCTTGTCTGTGCCGACGATGCCGACAGGAAGAAGAGGGACATTTGCTTTTGAGGCTATAACTGCGGAGCCTGGTTTGCCTTTTCTGAGTTTGCCGTCGTGACTTCTGCCGCCCTCCGGGAACATTCCCAGGATTAGTCCCCTTTCCAATGCATCTCTGGCACTCTTAAGTATCTTTTGTTTCTCTCTAACCCTACCTTCACGGCGTATGGAAACGGCTCCAGCCCAGCGGAGCCAAGGTCTCAAAAAGGGAGAACGAAAGAGTTCCTCTTTTGTCATGAAAGTAATCCATCGCGGAAGGCTAAATGCGAGAAAAATTGGGTCGAGGACATGAACATGATTGGCTACCAAAATAAGTGGACCAGTTAAGGGTATATTTTCTCTTCCTTCGGCTTTCCAGGAGAAAAGAATATTGAGTAAAGGTCTGCATATGGCTAAGAGAAATTTTTGAGAGGGGGTCATAGATTTACCGCCAGAGTATATATTTTGTCTACAACTTGCTCCAGGCTAAGGTTTTCTGTATCGATAATTATGGCATCCTCAGCCGGTTTAAGCGGCGAGATGGTCCTATGGATATCCATCTCATCTCGCTTCTTTAAATCGGCGAGGACAATTCCCAGGCTCGAATTCTCTCCTCGTTCTAATAGTTCCTTGTAACGGCGCCTGGCTCTCTCTTCGGTGGAAGCGGTGAGAAAAATCTTTAATTCCGCCCAAGGTAAGACTACCGTGCCAATGTCTCTGCCTGCCATCACTATCTTTCCTCGCTGGGCTAACCTACGCTGTTCCAGTATCAGTGTTTGGCGTACCCCCGCTATCTTCGATGCTAGGGAAACATGTGCCTCTACCTCAGGGTGAAGCAGCTTGGAGGAGACATCTTCATCATCAATGAGGGGCGAGAGATAGCATCCCTGTAAAGGAACAAAATCAAATTTAGTGGTATTGGCCAACTGACAAAGCTTCTGTTCGTCCTCTATGGAGATACCTGATTCGAGAACCTTCCAGGTGAATGCTCGATACATCATCCCTGTATCGAAGAAAAGATAGCCCAATCTTCTTGCTAGCAGTGAACCGACACTACTCTTGCCGACTGCCACAGGACCGTCTATAGCAATTAGTTGTGGTTTCAAATTTCCTTCCATAATATCATTCTAAGCCAGGCTGTCAAGCTTTTAAGTCTGAGCTCGACGTCGCTTTCCAATCAAGCTAAGGACAATTAGAGATTGACGATCACCCACGCTTTACCCCCAGAAAGCTTGGAAAGAGCCAGTAGCGCCTCAAACATGTTTGATGAGATTATACTAGAAAATTCCTTAAATAGAGGTACCATAGACCGGCAAATCTTAGCGGTAATTCCGTGAGCTCAAGGATTTGCCTTAGTTGCGAATTCCGTTTAAAATAACTTTCTTTATAAGGAAATTGATTCGTGAGGAGGAATTCATATGGGTACGGTTGCTGACCGGTTGAAGGAACTGAGGGACAGAGAAAAAGAGATAAAAGCCTTGGGAGGTCCGGAGCGGGTAGAAAAGCAGCACAAATCGGGGAAATTAACTGCTCGTGAAAGACTCGACCTGCTTTTTGACACTGGCAGCTTTCACGAGCTTGATTTGTTTGTTCAGCATCGAGCCACGCTCTTTGGCATGGATAAGGTTGTCGTCCCCGCAGAAGGAGTCGTTACTGGATATGGGACGGTAAATGGTCGCCATGTATGTGCTTTCTCCCAGGACTTTACCTCTATGGGAGGGACACTGGGCGAGATGCATGCTAAAAAGATATGCAAGGTAATGGATTTAGCTATGAAGTGTGGTGTTCCCATAGTAGGCTTTAATGACTCTGGAGGGGCCCGGATTCAGGAAGGTATTGATGCCCTTTCAGGCTATGGGCAGATATTTTTCCGGAATTCCGCAGCCTCGGGGGTTATTCCCCAGCTCTCGGCAGTTATGGGGCCTACTGCCGGGGGGGCAGTCTATTCACCTGCCATGACAGATTGGGTGTTCATGACAAAGGGGACAAGCTACATGCACATCACTGGCCCGGCAGTTATCAAACAGGTTACTGGGGAAGAGATCACTTCCGAAGAGCTGGGCGGTGCCATGACTCATGCCACTAAAAGTGGCGTATGCCATTTTACCGGCGATAGCGATGCTCAGGCTATTGAACTCATCAAAAAACTTCTGAGTTACCTTCCTTCAAATAATATGGAAGACCCCCCTTTAATTGAGCCTACTGATAACCCAAACCGTGTTGACCCTACTCTTGACACCATAATACCGGAAGAGCCCAACAAGGTTTATAATATGAGGGATGTTATCAAATCCATTGTGGATAACGGTGAAATACTTGAGCCCCATTATAATTATGCGCAGAACGCCATTATTTGCTTTGCCAGGCTTAATGGTAGAACAGTGGGCGTTATCGCTAATCAATCGATGCATCTTGCTGGGTGTCTTGATGTCAATGCCTCGGATAAAATCACCCGATTTATCAGGTTCTGTGATGCCTTCAACATCCCATTGCTTACCATTGCCGATGTCCCTGGTTACTTGCCAGGGAAAGATCAGGAATGGCTGGGAATAATAAGACACGGAGCTAAGCTTTTGTGGGCTTACTCCGAAGCCACGGTTCCTAAAATTACTCTGGTCACTCGCAAGGACTACGGGGGTTCATATCTTGCCATGTGTAGTAGAGACCTAGGCGCTGATTTTGTTTTCGCCTGGCCCACAGCGGAGATTGCAGTGATGGGTGCTGAAGGGGCTACACCGATTATCTTTCGCAAGGAAATAGAGGCTGCGCCGGATATTGAAGCAAAGGAGCAAGAGAAGATTCGGGAATATCGTGACCTACTATATAATCCTTACGTTGCCGCCTCGCGGGGATATGTTGACGAAGTTATTCTACCCCGTGAGAGCCGCCCCAAGATAATCAAGGCCTTGGAACTTCTCTCTACTAAACGAGAGACGAGACCTCCAAAGAAGCATGGAAATATTCCTGTGTAAAGAGGTTTAATAAAGGAGCAATTGGAAAATAGAAAAGGAACAATAGCTGCCATTATTACTGCTGTAGCTGCTTATGTGGAAGAGGAAAGAAAGGCTCTGAGGCCGGCGATACCCCAGCGAAGGCTGGTAGCGGTGTCTACCTTGTGGAGTATTCTGGGCGTGAATAGATAATGCAAATGCTCGGGCAGCGAAGAATTGTTCCTATATGATAACATCTGGCTGATATCCCGAGCTGAAGCTCTAAGCGAGACGAAGAGTTTGGCAAAGGGTCTGAATTTCTGGCTGCGCTCAGAATGTTCAGCAGTAAAAGGCTCGTAATGACGAAAAGGAGATAAT
>Ga0209991_10001181_pt1 | contig 11844 bp, 12 predicted proteins | sample ChitaG_FD_183167 | JGI IMG/M metagenome (GOLD analysis project Ga0209991, IMG submission 183167) | Deep subsurface microbial communities from South Pacific Ocean to uncover new lineages of life (NeLLi) - Chile_00310 metaG (SPAdes)... | ecosystem: Environmental > Aquatic > Marine > Oceanic >...
CTTTTTATTCCTCGTGACTACTCACAAATGAGGATAGAACCAGCGCATAGAAGCTCTTGTTTTATTTCCTTACAATCTCTGCAAAATAGGCAGAATCAAATTGCATTCTGACGCTTTTAATCATGCCGTTTTCAAAATCGTAAAGATTAGCACAGGGTATCTCGAATTTCTGAGGTCCTTCTCCGCCTATCAAGGTCCATTCAACAGCGATCTTGTCCCCTTCTCCAAATACACTCAGGACTTTTACTTCAATGGGAGGCAATCCAGCAAGCCACGTAAAAAACTTCTTCACCTCTTCAAACCCAGATACCCAATTGCTTTCAGAGTATTTCAATACTCTGATGACCGAGTCCCAAACTGTTGAATTTTTGTCGTAGTAAGAGAGTTTCTCTTCTAATTTATCCATCCCTATACACCGTACATCGGCTTCGGCTATTCTTTTGTTCTCCTCTACGCTCATCCTAGTACCCTCCTCTAAATTGGTTAAGAATTCTTCTGCTCTTGGATCAATTCGTCAAGTTTTTGATGAAACCCTTCTAGATATGCATCTCTACCTTTAGTGTACGCAGTAGGAACCCATTCCATATCCTGCAGATTTTGTACCAGAGTCGGGAGCAAATCAAAGGGAATAGATATTAGTATCAGACCCTCTGGAAACACTTGTAGTGCTTTCATGCCCCAGCAAAGACCAGTGACCATATAATTCAATTCGCCGCTTACATATGGATAAACGTAAAGCCATGCGCATCCCAACACGGTTGTTAACTTGCTAGAGTACATTTTCCCGGTCGTATGGCTTGATGCCCTCAGCACGATTTCTGCCTGGCTCGGAGTACTGCAAGTAAGAACTAAGACATCTGGGTCAAACGACAATTTATCTAATGGGGAGAAAACGACGTAGTTAACAGTATTCCTATCCAGTTTTGGAAAAACTTGATATATTCTTCTATTAGCACGTGGTTCCTTAAAGACTCCCAACGTAGGTCCCACCTGCCCGCTTGCGAAAATTGGAGCAATTTCATCCATCCCCAATACTATCGGACCTGCGCAACCGAAATTCTCTCTAGCGGCGTAAAACGGGAGCCCTCTCAGTTGCGCTTCTCTGTGCATCTCACAAAAAGCTATACTTTTGTCCAGCTGCTCGATTCCTTTTGTTGGTTTCTTAAATAAGAACTTAACGCCTACAGGCTGCCTCTCAAAATTGAATTTGTTAAATATGGATAAATCTTGTTGGATTGAATTCATATTAACCTCCTCGCATCGTTATTGCCCTAGATAAGCTTTTTTTACATGTTCGCTATGCATTAACTCCTTGGCTTCCCCATGTAAAACAATGTTTCCTGTCTCTAATACATATCCTCTACTGGCCAGCCCAAGAGCTAATCGAGCATTCTGCTCTACTAAAAGAATACTCGTACCTCTTTGATTAATGTCAGAGACGATTTTACCTATTTCTTTAACCATGATTGGGGAAAGCCCGGAAGAAGGTTCATCCAGGAGAAGTAATCTTGAGTTACCCATTAAGGCGCAGGCAATTGCCAGCATTTGCTGCTCTCCGCCACTCAACGTTCCCGCCTGTTGTCGGCTTCTTTCTTTCAACCTCGGGAAATACTCTAGTAGATTTTCCAGGTCTTTCTTGATTTTGCCCCTGTCTCGCCGTAAAAACGCTCCCAGCTTCAGGTTTTCCAATACAGACATGTAGGGGAAGAGTTCTCTCCCTTGTGGGACGTGAATTATGCCTATCCTAACTACATCTTGAGGTGACATTTGGTCGATTCTTCTACCTTCAAACCATATTTCCCCAGAGGTAGGTCTTTTTAACCCGGATATGGCTCTTAAGGTTGTAGTCTTGCCTGCCCCATTACTGCCGATAAGGGTCACTATCTCACCTTCTTCCACCTCAAGCGAGATACCCTTCAGTGCTTCAGCTCCTTCGTAATGAATCCTCAAGTCCTTAATTTCAAATAGCATTTTCTTCTACTCCGAGGTAGGCTTCGATCACAGTTGGATTTCCAACTACCTCCTTGGGTGAGCCTTCAGCAATTTTTCTACCATAATCAAGAACAGCAACCCGATCACAGAGTCCTATCACTGCTCTTATGTTGTGCTCTACTACAACGCTAGTGATTCCCCTTTCATCTCGCAATGTCCTTATCATACTCATCATCGCTTCAATCTCCTCGCCACTCATGCCAGTAAGTGGCTCGTCCAAGAGGAAGAGTTGCGCTTGAGTAGCCAGGGCTATAGCTAAGCATAAGGCACGTTGGTTTCCGTGAGGCAGATTTATTGCCATCTCATCTGCTTGTTGAGCCAGCCTGACAAACTGCAATATTTCCATGGCCTTTTCGTGCAGGACCCTTTCTTGGCTACGAGTGGAAGGCCTCTTAAAAAATATTTCGGTAAAACCCGTTCTGGAGCTCAGGTGGAAACCAGCCAGCACATTTTCTAGTACCGTAAGGCTGCGGAAAAGAACATCCCTTTGAAAAACTCGGGCTATTCCTCTTCGGGCTCTGCGGTAAGGCGGAAATTTAGTTATGTCTTCGTCTCTAAAAATTATTTTACCCCTGGTGGGTAAAAGGGTACCCCCGACCATATTGAGAACAGTGGTCTTGCCAGCACCATTAGGTCCGATGAGCCCAAATATCTCCCCCCGACCAACATCTAAGTCCAGCTCACTGACTGCTGCTAAGCCGCCAAAACGCTTGCCCAGGTTACGAATTTCTAGCAATGGCAATAGTAACCTCCTCTACTTTCTCGTCTGTCTTTCTGGCATTGGCTATGCTGAACCCCGCATCCCCCTGGTCTGTTTCAATAACTTTCTGTACCAAAGCTTAACCCGGTTGGGCAAACCGATGAGCCCCTCAGGCATAAGGAGCACGGTAAAAATCGCGATGGCCCCAATCATCATGGGCTGGTATTCTCCTAGTCCCCGAGCAAGCTCTGAAACTATTGTCAAAACGGCTGTGCCGATGATTGGACCAGCGAACTTAGCTTCCCCACCGACTACCATGTATACTAGAAGGTAGATGGACATCAGCACTCCGAACCTGGCGGTGAAGTCGGGACTTAGCCCATGCTGGTAGTGAGCAAATAGCGCACCGGCAATACCAGCGAAGAAGCTAGCAATAGCGAAGTTAAGAGTCTTGTACCACATGACATTAATACCAACCGACTGGGCAAGAACTTCAGTATCCTGTATGACTCTCCACTTGAAACCCAAATGGGAACGCTCTAGCCGGTATAGCACGAAAAGAGACAAAGCCACTATGACCACGGTTAGGTAGTAGTAGCTGTTGACGGTATCAAAGGTTATGATACCTATCCCAGGAATGGTTATTGGGTTGGGAGAAGGAATTTGTAACAAACCCCAAAACCCGCCGGTTAAGCTTCGCCAGTACCACGCAGTTAACCTGAAGGTCTCAGCGGTTAAAAGGGTTAGGAGGACGAAGTATATGCCCTTTACTTTAAGGAATGGGTAAGCCAAAGCTAGCGCAATGACAGCGGCCATTAACCCGCCAAGAAATAGGGCTATCCAGAAGGATAGTCCTAACTTCATTACCAGGAGGGCTGAGCCGTAGGCTCCAATTAATGAGAATCCCACGTGGCCTAATGAGATATGACCCAACAGTTTAATGGTACGCAGGCTGCTAACCAGGAGGATGTTTATCCCCAGTATAATCAAGACAGATGCCCAGTAAACGCTTTTAAGCGCTATGGGTAATGTGATTATAATGGCGACCAAAACTACAATACTGAGGATGTTAATCAGCAGCTTCCTACTCATGTCCAAATAACCCCTGAGGTCTTACCAACAAGATGAAGATCACGATAATCAAGGGTGCCAATGAGGTTACCTCCGGACCGAAAGCAACGGGAACAACGCCATCAATAAGACCAAGAAATATTCCTCCTATAGCGGCACCCAAAAGACTACCCATACCTCCTAAGACTATGATAACCAGCCCTTTCAGAAGGGGAAAGGTACCCATAAATGGGGTGAGCATTAATATTGACCCCGCCAATGTGCCGCCGGCAGCTGCCAGAGCACAGCCGATTGCCATAGCCATGGCCGACATCCTGTTGGGGCTTATTCCTCGTAAAAGAGCACCTTCCCGGTTCTGGGCACTGGCGACCATCGCCTGCCCATATTTAGATTTTTTGAGGAAGAGGTATAACAACAAAAGTAGAGCTATAGCGAAGCCCACAGCTATGATTCTATCTTTAGGAACGGCACTACCTAGAAACACAAAGCTTCCGTGTACCAGTCTCGGGATGCTCCGCTCGTAAAGACCGAATCCTACCACGGCACTACTCATCAGGATTAGTGTTAAGCCAACGCTAATAACGATAGGGGGTAATATCTGAGCCCGAACGGGGCGGAAAAGGAACTTCTCCATAAGAACACCGAAGACCGCCATTATGGCCATGCTGAGGAACATCGCCGCATAAAGGTTGACCCCAAAAGACACACAACAATAGTAAGCAACATAGGCCCCTATCATGTACACCTCGCCGTGAGCAAGCTGCAAGATGCCCATGATACTCAGTATGAGGGTCAAGCCCAGGGCCATCAAAACATATAGCCAGCCAAGGGCAAGCCCATTAGCTATAGCCTGCACCCACACTTGGGCTGGTAAGTCCAATATACGGCTCCCTTTCCGCTCCGTCTACCACACAAATAGCTAGCCACCCTTTCCCCTTCTCATGCTGTCAGGCTAGGACCTCAAAGCGCCGAATCTTTACCACTAGGCCAGAGTGCCATTACCCGGAGGACAGGATACACTCTCCTGCCGGGCTAATCCCGCCCTCTTCCTCTCAAAAGGCAGGAGTGAACACTTGGCTCACCACTCCTAGCTCGCACACAGGACACATGGGTTACTTTACTTCAATTGGCATAAACCCCACAAATTCTATCTCGCCATTCATGATATGGCTGATAGGAATAGGTCTCACCAGCACCCGGTTGACCCCGAAGCTCTCTAGCCCTCCCATATGAGCTGGGCCGAAGCCCGTCTGGAGGCTCCCTGGCTCGGTCATGGTGTCAAGTGCGGCTAGAACCTCTTCCGGGTCAACGCTTTGGGCTTTCTCCATGGCTTGGACTAGTATCCAGCCCTCGTCCCAGGCGAACGATGCGTCAGATATAAATGGCTCAGCACCATACTTTGCTTGCCATCTGTCTATAACTTCTCGCAGTGCGTCTGTTGGAGTCGCAGGGTCCCAACCGCTACAGATTACATCAGTGCAAGCCTCAGGGCCAGCAACTGCAAGAAAGACATCAGGACCTAATGGCGAGCTGGAGATAAATGGTCCTGTAAAGCCCAGCTGTCGTGCTGCCAGCAACTGGTAATGAGCCTGCGCACTTAGCATCGAGAATATGACGTCAGGCTCAGAGGCTAAAAGCACGGTATAGGTGGGGATGAAGTCTGTTATGCCAAACTCCCATATCTCCGTAACCACAACCTCAACGCCACGCTCCGCAGCTACAGACGTACACTGTTCAATCATTGTATCGTAGCCAAGGGAGGGGGCAGAGATGGCCATGGTTTTTGCATCTGGGTAAGCTTCCAACAGATAGTCAATATCAGGAATATTTGAATCATGTGGCGATATCATGGGGCGGACACAAAGCGGTTTATCTGGGCTTACATCCGCTGGGTGCCATGAAACATTAACCCAAGTAATTAGGTGCAGTGCTCCATTAGGCGCACAGACGTCGTAAATCGCCTGTGTGCAGGGCTCCAGAATAGCGCCAAACACAAACGTTGCTCCATCTTGGAAAACAAGCTTTTTAGCGGCAGTGGCTGCTGCTTCCGGGTTCACCTTACTATCCTCAGCGATGAAATCAATAAGATAGGTATCATCCCCAATCTTCACGCCACCTTCCTCATTGACCTTATCGAAGTACAACTCAAAGCCCCGTACCCAGGCCATGCCGACAGTGCTGATAGGTCCAGAAAGCGGCATAATAGCCCCGACCGTCAGATGCTTAGGCGGTGGTGGTTCTCCGTCTTCCGGTGGCGGTGGTGGTGGAGGTTCTTCTTTTGCAGGACAGCCGCCGGTGAAGACCACGGCAAGCAATGTCAGTAGCAAACAACCTACCACGAGCAGGTTACATATTTTCTTCTTGTTATTCATTTTTGTTTCTCCTTTCGCAAACTAGCTCTTCTGCACGCTGACCTCTTCTCACTTCATAAGCAGCACCTCCTTTTTTTGAGTAGAATTTAGCATGCCAGAACATCATAGACGATTTTGCCACCAACGATAGTCATCAAAGTACGTATATCTTTAATCTGGTGAGGATCAACGGTTAAAATATCTTCATCAAGAACACAGAAATCGGCTAACTTGCCTATCTCAATAGAGCCTTTGATATTCTCCATGTGGTCTTGCCAGGCGCTCTCGATAGTGAAAGCACGGATCGCCTCCTCTACGGTAATACATTGCTCTGGGCCACTTACTTTGCCTGTGGCTTTAGATTCCCTTAAGACAGCTGCCTCGACCACCTGTTTCCAGTTTGGATACATGCATGGACCATCAGAACTTTCAGCTACATGAACTCCAGCGTCAATGAGTGTTCTTAAAGGCCATTGGCGTGCCGACCTTTGCTCACCTACAAGACTATCCATATAATCTGAAATCGTCCACTTTATTCCCGATTGCACGCAGGCACCTATGTTATGCCTAGCCATACGTTTGGCGCATTCAGGTGTTGTAAAGTCGCTATGTATTACATAGTGACGAGCATCCCAAGGCTGTTCCTCCATCACTTTTACGAAACCATCCACACACGCATCAATCGCTCTACCACCGGTAGCATGAATGCCCAACTGAGATCCATGTTTATGGACATAAACAATCATATTTATCAGCTCATTATAGCGCGCCTCATCCGTTTCCCCCGGAAGTACCAGCTTCCCATTGCCTCCGCCAACATATTCCTCATGCATCCAAGCCGTCTTAGTCGGGGGGATGCCGTCAGCGAACAACTTCACTCCAGCTATTCTGAGCCATTCATTGCCAAAGCCGGTATGTATTCCTAGATAAGATAGACCTTGCCGCAAGTCCTGAAAAGAAAGTGCTCCGTATTCTCCAAAAAGTAGCAAAATGTTGACCCTTACTGACAGCTTGCTCTCATTGTAAAGGTCATTGTACACACTGATGCACTCGGGGCCGAGTAGCCCTCCCTGGAATTCGCCGCCACCGGGACCCAGCGCTCCTTCAGTGATGCTGGTTATCCCCAGAGAATTGAGTTCCTTAATGGCTGCAAGAATCACTTCTCTCTTTTGCTCCCTAGTCAAAGGAGGAATCGTTCTCATCACTAAACCCTCTGCTGGCAGTTCCTTTAGCAGACCTATGGGTTCTCCTGTAGCCGGGTCCTTTACAATCTCGCCTCCCGAAGGAAGAGGTGTGGTCTTGGTGATTCCTGCCAGCTCAAGAGCTTTACTGTTGACCCAGATAACATGCCCCGAGAAGTCGTTAAGACAGACAGGGTTATTGGGGGATACGGAGTCTAAATCCCATTTTGTAGGATGCTTTGCCGGGTCCTTTAGGCATTCCTCCAGATAACCTTCGTCCCATCCCCATCCCTGAATCCATTCGCCGGGTTGAACGGTCTTAACCTTCTCACCAACCACCTTCACGATATCGCTAATCGATTTGACGGTTGGGTACCCTACGTCAAGCGCCAGAGGAGGCCTTGTACCCCAATATGCAACAGCGTGAATATGAGCGTCGTTGATTCCCGGAAGTACCGTTTTCCCTTTAAGGTCTAAAACTTTTGTATTCTTACCAACTAATTCTTTGAGATCTTCATTTTTCCCTACTGCGATAATCTTGCTATCCTTCACAGCAACCGCCTGCGCAATGGAGAATTCTTTATCAACAGTGACTATTTTGCCGTTGATAATGACCAGATCAGCAGATAGTAAATCCAATATGATTTTTTTCACCATTACCACTACCTCCTTTTTTATAGGGTACCTATCTCAGTTGTTCCTTATCACGCATTAAACAGGCTTACCCGGCCTCTAGTCTCACTGTTACTCTCGCACAAAACTAAGATAGGCACTCACAAGCGCCAACTTGGCGATTTTGATGCCCTTCCTTCATCCGTTTAACTCCTAAGACCGATATTTTATTTTAAGGCTGTTTCACATACTGGGACTTCAATTATAGTCCTACTAATGCGATTGTCAATACCCCAGATATAGAGATAAACCCATGTCCGTTATAGTCCTACTAATGCGATTGTCAATACCCCAGATATAGAGATAAACCCATGTCCGTGCGGAATGTAGTTACAACTTTGGTAAATGGCTGAAGTCACAAAACGCTAAATTGTTCAACGGTAAAACTTTTGGCCCTTTGCCTAAGAAATCGACTGTACATGAAGCGCTGCGTTCGTGATTTTAGAGAAAAAAAGGGGCGTGTATAGGTCATTCATTCCTTGATGACAAGATCGCCGTCACTATCTACAGTAAAGTGCTTAACGGTTTCCCAATAACTACTTAGCTGCCCTCTTAATAAGCGAAGCAGAAGTGCATTAATAGGTCGGTTTCCCTCGGAATCAGCATAACCTGTAGGGCATGGATTGCCCGACGCCCAATCAGCCAGAGCCTTGCCCCATTCAGCCCCCATGCGCGGGTAGAATAGATGCTTTGCCCATAGTTTCTCAATAGCTTTTCTCGCTGATTGGCCACCACGGTTCATCTCTTGCTCAATTTCATTTGCCGTGATACCGGTGGTAAAGCTCGCATCTGCGGCCATTCTATTAGCCACCTTCGCGAGCTCTTCTAAGGAAAAGTTACACATCTCGAAGTCAGGGCACCATACCCTAAATCCAATCGGTAGTAGTCCATTCTTTGCATAGTTACGAAGGCAGCGCAGATGTTCTTCTTGAGCATCGGAATCTATGGAAATGAATGGGAATACCTCTTCACGCTTAAACCGCTCGAGTAGTTCAGTCAGGCGGTCACTTGCGAGGCCACCAAGACCTCTGAGATTCATGATCTCGACTCCGGCTCGGTCTAAATCGATGTGCAAATGCTCAGCTATGCGCCCTATGTATGCTTCTTCGGTATCTCCTTCAACAAACCAAGTCGTTCTCGCCTGCGGGTCCAGGTCGAAGTCACGAACAATGCGGCGAAACACGGTCCGATCGAAATCTGCTGTTCTTGGTGAGCCGTAAAACCGCCGCTTGACCTCAGGTCCTTGGGGTCCGTAAATGGCATCATCTTCCTCAAGCAATTCTCGTCCACAGAATTGTTCTAAGTATCTTCGTAAAACCTCAGCCGTGTCATAAAAGTCGATTGCCAACAATGCCGACCCTTCCAGTCCCTTGAGTTTCCGCCGGGCATGGCTCAGGCGCTATGAAGAAGCTGGGGAATCACCGCCACAGATTGCGGCTGCGGACAGTTTTGATGTGCGTACTGTTCGTAAGCAGATTGAGATGGCACGGCAAGAGAGGGAAGTACGCGAAGCAAGGTCTACTGTCTTGCGTAATGCCGTGGAGAATCATTACCAGGACCTGTGTAAATTATCTGAAGAGCTTGATACAGAAATCAAGCAGGATAGGATAATCCCGTCACAGCTAAAGGATAGCCGTATGTGTTCTGCACTGCGTGAACACATGCCCCGCTCGCCATTATGGAAGAAGCTGGGCAAATGGGACAGTGGTCTGGAAGAGATAGCTAATCTGGAAGATGATACTAGGGAGCAATTAAGAGAGGAGATTGAGGCTGACTCAAGATTGAATGAGATAGTTGCCGCTGGTGAGAATGGGGTTATTCCTGGCATGGTTGAAGCCCTTAATTTCCAGATGAAGAGTTGGGCTAGAGAATGGAAAGGACTTGATATCAAGGTTAACTTTAAAGTAGAACCTGTTGGAGACAGATTTGTTAATGTCAGTTATGGGGCTTTCAACATGAATAAAGTAAAGGAAGAACACGCTACAACCATCAGAGAAGTGCTGATTGATTTTGAGTTAAAAATTACTGGTTGGGAACAGTATGGGAAGACGCAAAGGTTGTTCACAGAACTAGAACGCTTGAAGCTCAGTTTACGGGATGAACTGGCTATTATAATCCTCAGAAGGATAGTACCTGGGCGGTGCAAATACTGCCCCATATAACGGGAGATAGTGTAAAATAAAGGAGGCAAGCTATGAAAGTAGCACTTTATGCCAGGGTATCGTCTGACCGCCAGGATGTTGATCTCTCCATCACTGCGCAGCTTAAGGCGATGAGGGAGTATGCCTCGAGAAATGGCTATACGGTAGTTAAGGAGTATATTGACGAAGCGGAGAGCGGTCGCTCCATAGACAGGCCGGGCTTCCAAAATATGATTGCCGCTGCACGTCAGAAAAACACGCCTTTCGAGGCTATTCTTGTATGGAAGCTATCCAGATTCGCCAGAAACCGGGAAGACTCTATAATCTATAAATCTCTGCTCAGGAAGCACGGCATTCAGGTAATCTCAATAAATGAGCCGGTGGAGGATACCCCCTCAGGGAAGCTGCTGGAGGGTATCATCGAGGTCATTGATGAGTTCTATTCCGCCAATCTCTCCCAGGATGTGCTAAGAGGTCAGAGAGAAAATGCCAGCAGAGGTTTCTATAATGGTGGTAGACCCCCCTATGGATATGTCAGGGTAAAGGTGAAGGATGGTGCTACCTCAAGGACCAAGCTTGAGCCGGATCCTAAGACAGCACCCATAACGCAACGTATCTTCAGAGAGTGCCTGGCAGGCAATGGGCTCAAGGCCATTGCTCGGAGCCTTAATGCCGATGGCATATCCTCCAGGACAGGTAAGAAATGGGGGGCGACCTCTATTGAGAAAATACTCCATAATGAAGCCTACACGGGAACAATGGTATGGGGCAAACGGACAAAGAATCCGAGCCAGATTATCAATGGCACTGTCCCCTTGCGGACAGAGGGTGCCTGGCCGGCTCTTGTTGACGGGACTACCTTCGCACAGGTACAGCTAAGGCTAGCAGCCAGGGCACCTCAAGTTATCCATCCCAGGGAGGTAGACAGCCCGTACTTACTGAGCGGCATTATGCGCTGCGGAGTGTGTGGTGCAGCCATGGTAGGTCAGGGAAGTGGCCATCGCTACCGCTACTATACGTGCGGTAACGCCCGCAGAAAGGGCAGAGAGGTATGCCCGTCACCCACTCTGCCCAAGGATAGGGTGGAGGGGTTTATTATCGACCGCATCAAGAGCTATATTCTTACTGAAGAGAACTTAGGGGAGCTGGTGAGGCTGACTAATGAGGAGTTGTGCCAATCCTGTAGTGAGAATAGGGAAAGGCTGGAGCTTATTCAGGCTCAAATCGAAGGAATGGATAGCAGGCTGAGCAAGCTCTACGATGCCATAGAGACAGGGGAGTTTAAGGGTGGAGAGCTTGCACCGAGGATAAAAGTTCTCTCCCAGAAGAAGGAGGAGTTATTGCAGGCAAAGGCCGACGCAGAGGAGATTTTACACTATAAGAGTGTGGACATGGCTGACCCTCAAGTAGTTCAGGAATATGCCGATGACCTGAGAAGCTTGCTAGCGAAATCCTCTATAACTGAGCAAAGGAGCTTCCTCAAGTCCTTTGTAGAAAGGATTGAGGTGGATGAATCAGAAGCAAAAGTGTATTATACTATCCCTATGCCTCCGTATAGCGTCTCCGAGGAAACTGTGGGAGTTTTACCTTTCGTACACCACGGTTGAAGGAGAGGGGGACCAAGGTCGAAGACTCTTCGAGGGGTGAGGTTGATAAAGATTCTCAATACAGCTAAACTGACCTTATTCAGCTGGCTAAACCCAGCCTCTTATATATGGCTTGAAAGTCAAACTGCT
>Ga0209991_10001182_pt1 | contig 11841 bp, 6 predicted proteins | sample ChitaG_FD_183167 | JGI IMG/M metagenome (GOLD analysis project Ga0209991, IMG submission 183167) | Deep subsurface microbial communities from South Pacific Ocean to uncover new lineages of life (NeLLi) - Chile_00310 metaG (SPAdes)... | ecosystem: Environmental > Aquatic > Marine > Oceanic >...
CGCGTGCCGCTTTAATGGGCGAACAGCCCAACCCTTGGGACCTTCTTCAGCCCCAGGATGCGACGAGCCGACATCGAGGTGCCAAACCTTGCCGTCGATGTGAACTCTTGGGCAAGATAAGCCTGTTATCCCTAGCGTAGCTTTTATCCGTTAAGCCACGGCCTTTCCACACAGTACCGTAGGATCACTTTGCCCGACTTTCGTCCCTGATCGACTTGTATGTCTCACAGTCAAGCTCCCTTATGCCAATGCACTCTATACACGGTTTCCATTCGTGCTGAGGGAACCTTTGGACGCCTCCGTTACCTTTTAGGAGGCAACCGCCCCAGTCAAACTACCCACCAGACATTGTCCCCCGATGTTAGTCGGGGTTAGAACCAAAACTAAACAAGAGTGGTATTTCACCGGTGGCTCCACCGAGGCTGACGCCCCAGTTTCCCAGCCTCCCACCTATCCTACACATGCTTAGCCTAAGCTCAGTGCCAAGCTATAGTAAAGCTGCTAGGGTCTTTTTGTCCTGTCGCGGGTAGAGGGCATCTGCACCCCCAATTCAATTTCACCGAGTCCCTCGTTGAGACAGCGCCCAGATCGTTACACCTTTCGTGCAGGTCGGAACTTACCCGACAAGGGATTTCGCTACCTTAGGACCGTTATAGTTACGGCCGCCGTTCACCAGGGCTTCAGTTCAAAGCTTCTCCCGACAAGTCGGGATAACCTCTCTCCTTAACCTTCTGGCACTGGGCAGGTATCAGCCTCTATATTTCAGCTTTTTCGCTTTAGCAGAGACCTGTGTTTTTGTTAAACAGTCGCCTGGGCCAATTTTGTGTCCCCCGACAAAGTCGGGGCCCCCTTCTCCCTAAGTTACGGGGTTAGATTGCCGAGTTCCTTAACGAGGGTTATCTCGAACACCTTGGGACATTTATCCCCACCTACCAGTGGCGGTTTGCGGTACAGGCGCTTAGCCTTTTAGCAACGAGGCTTTTCTTGACAGTGTAGGATCAGTTGAGTTTTGTCGGGTTGCCCCTCAAATTCTCCCTTCCCTCAGCTTAATATCAGAGTGGATTTGCCTGCCCTGACGCACCTTGAGTTGGAAACACACCATGTCCATTAGGCATGCTCAACCTACCTTACTGTGTCCCCCCTTTGCCTTAAAACAAAAGCCAAGCGGTGCAGGACTATTAACCTGCTGTCCATCGCTTACCCCATGAGGGTTCAGCTTAGGCCTGACTAACCCTACGCCGATAAACGTTGCATAGGAAACCTTAGGTTTACGGTGGGTATGATTTTCACATACCTTTACGCTACTCATACCGACATTCTCACTTGTCATTGCTCCACAATGGCTCACGCCACAGCTTCGCAGCCATGACAACGCTCCCCTACCTATCGCCTTTTCAGGCGATACCATAGCTTCGGTAACAGACTTGAGCCCCGTTAAATTATCGGCGCAGTATCACTCGACCAGTGTGCTATTACGCACTCTTTAAAGGATGGCTGCTTCTGAGCCAACCTCCTGGCTGTTTCTGCGACACAACTTCCTTTTCCACTTAGCCTGCGTTTAGGGACCTTAGCTGATGGTCTGGGCTGTTTCCCTTTCGACTATGGAGCTTAGCCCCCACAGTCTCACTCCCAGGGTCACATCCGCGGCATTCGCAGTTTGGTTGAGTTCGGTAACCTCACGGTCCCTGGCTCATCCAGAGCTCTACCTCCGCGAATTACTTCCTGAGGCTGCACCTAAATGCATTTCGGGGAGAACCAGCTATTTCCGAGTTCGTTTGGCATTTCACCTGCACTACCCACAGCTCATCCTAGAGTTTTGCCACACTCACAGGTTCGAGCCTCCACTCAATTTTACTTGAGCTTCACTCTGGCCATGGGTAGATCACCCGGTTTCGGGTCTGATCCATGCGACCCGCTCAGTAAACTGAGCTTCGCCCTATTCAGACTCGCTTTCGCTGTGGCTCCGCAACTGAGTTGCTTAACCAGCCGCATAGATCAACTCGTCGGTTCATTCTCCAATAGGCACGCCATCAGTCCGATAAATCGAACCTCTGACTGCTTGTAAGCACAGGGTTTCAGATTCTATTTCACTCCCCTCCCGGGGTGCTTTTCACCTTTCCCTCACGGTACTGGTTCACTATCGGTCATCAGCAGTATTTAGCCTTGGGGGGTGGTCCCCCCTGCTTCCCACAGGATTCCTCGTGTCCCGTGGTACTTAAGAACACAAGCAGAGACTTTCCCTTTTCGCCTACAGGACTATCACCTTCTGCGGTTGCCCTTTCCAGAGGCATTTGACTAAGGAAAAGTTTTGTCACTCTGCGGCAGACCTTGGAGCCTGCCCCTTGTGCCTTGCTACCCCGAAATAGCTTAGGATCCAAGTCCACTGAGCTATCTCGGTTTGGGCTCTTCCCCTTTCGTTCGCCACTACTCGGGGAATCTCGGTTGATTTCTCTTCCTCGGGCTACTAAGATGTTTCAGTTCACCCGGTTCCCCCTCCGATATGATCGGAGTGCCCCGATTTCATCGGGGCGGGTTGCCCCATTCGGGAATCCCCAGCTAGGCTAGCTAGACAGCTCACTGAGGCTTTTCGCAGTCTTGCCGCGCCCTTCTTCGGCTACTGATGCCAAGGCATCCACCCTATGCTCTTCCTCCCTTGACCCACTCCAGGCAGAACACAAAACCTATTCAATTGTTAACGTGCAAGGGTATTCTCCAACAGGAGAACGGACATTATACAACAGGGCTTTCCTGTTGTCAAATTGATCACAAACCTGGGCCCGCTGATTTTTCGGTTGGGTCTAAGATTCCCGGCTTCCGGGACAGCATCGGTCAACGGCGTCTATTCCAGGGGCGTGTTATCTATCAGCCTCGTCCTGCCTATCGTGACGGCCAAGGAGGCCAGTGCCGGGCGGTCGATGAAGCTCAGTTCTTCTAGTGTCCGGGCATCGGCAATGCTGACATAGTCAATCCCGGCCAGCGGCTCCTTCTGGATGAGCGAGGTTATCTGGCGGCGGATTTCCTCGGCATCCTTTTCGCCACCCCGACCTAATTGCCGGGCCAGTGTGAGAGCTTTGAACAATACGGTCGCTGCCCGGCGCCCTTCAGGGCTAAGGTGAACATTGCGGCTGCTCATAGCCAGACCATCGCTCTCCCTGACCGTAGGCACAACTACGATTTCTATGCCCATGTTGAGGTCAGCAACCATGCGTTTCACGACCACGGTCTGCTGGGCATCTTTCTGTCCAAAGTAAGCCCTGGACGGCTGGACAAGGTTGAATAGCTTGGCCACTATGGTGGCTACCCCCCTGAAGTGCCCCGGGCGAGATGCTCCTTCGAGCCGCTCGGTTACTTTCTGTACGTCTATCCAGCTACTAAATTCGGGCGGGTACATCTCGGCATCGGAGGGGACGAAGATGATATCTGCCTTCTCCCTTTGGAGCAGTTCAAAGTCACGATCAAGCTCTCGCGGATAACGGGCGAAATCCTCCCTGAGACCAAATTGAGCGGGATTGACGTAGATGCTAACAACAACGGCGGAATTCTCCGTTCTGGCACGCTTCACTAAAGCCAGGTGCCCCTGATGAAGATAGCCCATCGTGGGAACAAAACCCACCGCGTCGCTGAGCTGCTGCCTTAGTGCCATCAGCTCGGCGATTGTTTCTATTACCTGCATTTGGATTGCTTGGCTTCGCTCGCAACGCCATCATCGACGCTTTCCGCCTGTAGCTGTTTGATGACGCTTTCGTCCATGGTGTAGCTCTGTTCGTCAGTGGGGAAAGCGAGAGACTTGACTTCAGACATGTAATCGGCAACAGCATTCCTGATTTCGCCGGCTAACCTGGCGTATTGTTTGGCATGCTTGGGTACAAAGTCGGTGTAGAGGCCCAGAATATCGCTGATTACCTGAACCTGACCGTCACAACCAGGCCCGGCGCCGATGCCAATCGTGGGGATAGCCAGCTTTTGAGTAATGAGCTCGGAAAGGGGCGCCGGAGTGCATTCCAGAACGATGGCAAAGGCACCGGCTTCCTCCAAGATACGAGCATCATCGAGCAGCTTCTTGGCTTCCTTCACCGCCTTGCCCTGTGCCTTGAATCCTCCCAGTTGATGTATCGACTGCGGGGTAAGCCCAATGTGCCCCATGACCGGGATGCCGCAGCCCACAAGGCGTCTGACCTGTTCAGCGACGACCTCGCCACCCTCCATCTTGACGGCCTGTGCTCCTCCTTCCTGAATGAATCTTGCAGCATTAGATAAAGCGTCGGAGAGGCTGATATGGTAGCTCATGAACGGCATGTCGCCTATTATTAAGGCCCTCTTAGCACCTCTGACTACAGCTTTGGTATGGTGGATCATCTCATCCATGGTCACCGGGATGGTTGACTCGTAGCCCAGCATCACCATCCCCAGGCTATCTCCAACCAGTATCAGAGGCACGCCCGCTTCATCAACCATCCTGGCCGTCACGTAATCATAAGCGGTGAGCATAGGTATCTTTTCTTTCCTATGCTTCATCTGTCTTATCTCGGTAATGGTAACCCGCATTGTCTCCCTCCTGCCACCTTCAGATTTTTGTAGTTGCCCCGATTGCATCGGGACTCGCAATGACAAAAGAGGCGGCCCAGCAAATTGGGCAACTACGTTCTTAGACAGGCTCTTTGTGGTTATCGAATTCATCGGCGCATTTTACTCAGATTCAGAATTATGAACAGGCTGGCGAGAGGATTCTGTTCTGACTATCGACACGTACTATGGTCGGCTTCATGGTAACCGCTTCATCATCGGGAACACTGCAGTAGGAAACGATGATGACCATGTCTCCTCTTATCGCCAGTCTGGCGGCAGCACCATTGATACCAATAATCCCCGAATTTGCCTCACCTTCGATAGCATAGGTGCTGAACCTGGCTCCGTGATTTATGTTCAGGACGTCCACCTGTTCAAAGGGTAAGATGTTGCTGGCCTCCATGAGGCACCTGTCAATAGTGATACTACCCTCGTAGTCCAGATCGACCTCAGTAACTACGGCCCGGTGGATCTTACTCTTCAGCATAGTTCTCATTTTATGCCTCCTCAAATGTGAGCACGTTTAGTTTTGGGCTAGCTTCGAACCTAGATTTGTCTTGGCTATCTCGCAAATTCGTCACCTCCAGATTTCGTAGTTGCTTGATTCATCAAGCACAATTGCCCTATGAATTGGGCAACTGCGTTCTTAGAGAGCCTCCATAAACTTCGTTGCCTCTCTTCTTTCCGAAGAGAGTAAGGCCTTCATCTCGTCTGCCTTCTGTTTGTCGATCTTGCCTTTGGCCAGGGCAATAGGAACGGTCTGAAGTCCCAGTTCCTTATAGATAGTGAGGAAAGAAAGGTCTTTGGCCTGCAGGGCGTCCAAGTGTTTCTCTATGGTGTCGAGATCCCCTCGAGCAACAGGACCGGTAAGACACCTGGGTAACCCGATATTGCCGATATTGTTTACCGTGCCTTGCAGCAAGGGCAGCAATGCCCTGGTCGCCTCCTTCGGTGACACTCCGAAACCCTGCCACAGGTCGAGAGCCAACTTGACCAGGGTTACCAGATAATTGCAGGCGAAAACGGCTGCCGCGTGATACAGCACCTTGTCCCCTGGCTTAAGCTTCACCCAGGTGCCATGTAAGAGAATAGTCAACTGCTTCAGTGTCGATAACAGCGGCTCTTCGGCTTCCAGGGCAAAAGTGGAACCTGGCAGATTCTGTGTAGCCTGGTCAACATTGGCAAAGGTCTGCAACGGGTGAAACGAACCGACAGCCGCTCCGTGCTCTCTTGCCGGTTCCAGAATATCCACGGAATGAGCCCCACTGCAATGCACCACGCTCTGATTTCCGCGCCACTGAACCTCATGGCATACCTGGGCTATAACATCATCGGGGGTGGTGATGAAGACCAGATCAGCAATATCGACTAGCTCCTGGGCTGTGTCGCAAATCTGGCAATCCGGCACCAGCCGGGCCAGTTTTTGTGCCGAGGACAAGGTCCGACTGAACACAGCCACTACAGGCCATTTCTTCTGAGAAAGTCTTACGGCCAGGGCTGTGCCCGTCGTTCCAGCACCAATAAAGCCTGTCTTTAACATCTGTTCACGTCCGTAGCGCCCAACATAACCATAAACAAAGAAACCCTCTCGGCCTAACCGAGAGGGTCACAAAAGGAACTCCTCTTGTCCGTCTCGGTCATCGCCGATCCAAGCGGAACTTTCAGCTACCTGGCTCTCCAGCTCACCGCCCGAGGGTCGATGGCTAGCTTATATGATAGTAAATCCCTGCTGCCTTGTCAACATGCTTATCCCTCACCAGCGGGATGGAGCTCTCATCCTCACCCTAATCGTGTCCCGTCAGGGGAGAGGAGTCTTGCTCCTGTCTGCAAAACCTGATTACCTCGGCGAAGTTGTTGATCCTGGTAAGGTTGGTACTTTCCGCGAAGCCGTCATAGGTGAGGTTGATCCAGGGCTTATGATACAGGGCACTGAGCTTCTCCGACATGGCAGCCACAATGCCACCGGGCATGCAGCCATGGGGCATTACCGATATTACACCGGCGAATCTAGGATTCTTTATCCATTCGATTCCGGCACCTATGCTGAGCACTGCCTCGCTGCCGCATTTCGGCGAAAGCCAGGGGCTTGTCTGTGCCAGTAACTCCTCCGTTGATGGTTCTCTCCCATCAACTCCGACCAGGTCGGAGAAATGTCTGGCTACCGTGTGGTCGTCATGCTCCCAGACACGCTTTATTATGTAGCTAATGAGCGCCTTCAGCGGTTTTCGATCCCTGATAGCATCCTCAACATGCCGGTAGAAAATGTACTTCATCCATTCCCCCACGGGAGAAACGACGACCTCCAGCCCGGCCTTTTCGCACTCCCTGACCAGGTCCTGGTTGCCGAATCTGTTGGAGCGCAGGAAGATTTCGCCATTGATGCCCACCAGCGGGTTGCGGGGCAGTTCAGGGTCGATGAGAGCCTTGAAATCAGGAGTTGCCTGGCGTAGGACATCGTCAAAACTTTCTCTCTTGCGGACGCGACCTACGACTCTGCCGACATATTCATCAAACAGCTCGCCAGCCGAGCCCGGCCGCTTCTCATAGGGGCGGGTGCGCCAGAGCAACCTCTGCAGATAGTCAATAGCGACGCACCCCTTCCAGGCCAGGCGGGCAAAACGAGGGCTGACGTCTGTATCTCGATAGGCATTGTTGGACACAGTGGTTCGAATGGGAATGTCAATGCCCACCTCCTTGAGTATTCTCCGTTGTTCCAGGGCATATTTTCCAAAGCGGCAGGGACCGTATGCCCCGGCCATGACTGCCTCGACGTTCTTGAGGCCGGCACCATCCTCGTAGCCGAATCTCATGAAGTCGCCCAGGGTTACCCGATAGGGTAGGCACTCCACGCCCGACGTCACCCGGTCGGCATAGAGTAGATTGCGTTCGTCTGCCTCGGGAAGGACAATCGCCCTCACGCCGCTGCCCTCGAGAAGGGCACCCACAAGCTCGATGTGCGGTGCCATCCTGGGTATGATAAAGGTCTTCTTCGTATCAATGACCGTAGACGCGCATCGATAGATATCCTCAGGTCGGACTTTGCGCGGCTCGGCGGCATGAGTGAACCCCGTGATTGTGTCGACGAAGGCTTCGAGGCGGGTAACGATACCTGCCTCAGCGGCATGCTCGTCTATCTCCAGCTGCCCCAGGGGCTTGCCCCCCATGATATCTTCTACGATATGAACGATGAAGGAGTTGGGGCCGCATCCGAAGTTTGTCAGCCACAAGCCATAAAGCTGAGGATCCGCGGCGGTTATAGCAGCGCCGGCTATGAACTTGCTCTCATAGAACCAGTAGGGGCGGTCGGAGTAGTCCCTGGGATTGACCGACTCCAGGGGCAGGAAGTCCAGCGGTATTGGCACGACACCGAGCTGGGCAAGTTTTTCTGCTATGCCCAGATTTGCCCCGGCATCCTGAGACATATAAGACCTGGCGAAGAGAACCACGCCCAGCTGGCTGCTCTGGCGTAGTTGCTCCAATAATCCCTTGCCCAGCGCTGCCTGATCGGTCTCGAATCTCCGCTGAGATTCCAGGGCGGCGAGGGCTGCTTCCTTGCCTTTCCTTCTGCTGAACCCCATCTTGACAGCGACATCGGCAAGGTTCTTTATCACATCGGCGTTGCCCCGACTGAAATCGAGTATCGGTATCAGTACACGGTCTCCCAGGTCAACTGCCTGGCGGATTATGAACGGGGAGGCCTGGACCAGAGGACACGAGTATTTCTGGTCTGCATCATCATCCTTGCTACCCAGGCGAATAGCGCAGGGGTAGAGTATGTAATCTACATCCTTAAGCATTGCTGCATGCCCATGGAGAAGCTTGACAGGGAAACAACTATCGGTGTAGCTTAACTCGATGGCTTGCTCCATGATCTCGTTGGTCGTCTGACTGGAAAGGACAACCCTGGCGTCGAGCGCGTTGAGGAATCCGATGATGAGCGGAGCCAGGTCGTATACCAGCAGCGCTCTGGGGATTCCGACCGCCGGTCCGGTGCCGGAATCCTTCTTGTATTCCCGAAAGAGCAGTTGTTCTCGCTTATCGAAGAACGTCTCTCTCCTGGCATGGCTGGCTATGGCATCGTACTTATCGCACCGGCTGCCGTAGTAACTGGATTCTGCGCCCGGCATGTCCATGCGGGTGATAGTGCAGTTGTTGTCGCACCCCTTGCACACGAACGTAGTAAGCTTACACTCCCTATCTACAACCTCCTGAAAGCCATGAAACTTCGACTCCTGGCCGGCTATGGCCTCTTTGGCCAGGAGGGCTGCGCCTATGGCGCCGCTGACCTCCTTGTGTTCCGCCACGGTCAGCGTTCTTCCTTCCAGTTGCTGGTGAAAGGCGGAGACTACGGCCTTGTTGTAGAAGACCGCTCCGGTCAGGATAACTTTATCGCCCAGTTTTCTGTGCTCCACCACCTTGGAGATATAGTTCTTGGCTATGGAGCTAGCAAGGCTGGCGGTGATTATCTCAAGGGGCACGCCTTCCTGCTGTGCCGAAGCTACCGCCTGGCTCATGAAGGCAGCACACCTTGTTCCCAGGTCAATGGTATGTGGAGCAGCAAATGCCAGGTCGGCAAACTCGCCGTTGGTCACGGAGATGCCAAGCATCTCGGCCAGCTCATCAATGAAGCTTCCCGTTCCTGCGGCACAGGCTTTGTTCATGTGGTAGTCCACGACGACGCCATTTCTCTTGATGACCAGCTTGGAGTCCTGCCCGCCAATCTCTATGATGTCCGCTTCAGGGTCCATATCGGCGGCAGCCCTGGTCTGTGCTGTTATTTCGTTCTTAATCAGGTCTGCCCCGATGAAGCCGCCCACCAGATATCTGCCCGAGCCGGTAACGCCGACGCCGGCTATCTTGATCTTGTCTGCGCCGTCTCTGAGCAAGTTCCTGAAGAGCTGCCTGACAGCCTCAATCGGCCTCCCCGCGGTCATCAGGTAGTTCTTCGCCAGCAGTCGTGTGCCCGATTCATCCATAATCACAGCCTTGGTGCTGGTGGAGCCCACGTCAACCCCGAGGTAGCCGATGCGTTGCTCTTCTATCCTACGGCCGTCCTCGCTATCCCGGCTGGCGACAGTCTTCAGCCCGGGCATCTCGAAATAGCTCTGCTTGGCGTCCGTTGCCGGCAGTATAACGCCCTGGGAGGTTTTTCCTACGGAAAGTAATGCCGAACCCAGGGACTCCATATGAAGATAGTCCTCGGGGATGATCACCTCAACGGGATGTTCGTTCCTGGCTGAAATCATGTCACTTAGGGATTTGGCCACAGCAGGATTGGCGGCAACGCCGCCGACAAAATAGACCGGCTCCTGGAAAGTTCCTTTCTTCAGAGAAGTAACCATCCGGGCCACGCTTTCGCACAGTGCATAAAGCATGGCGTCCAGCGGGGCCCCCTTTTGCTGGAGGTGGATGAGGTCGGTCTTGGCAAAGACGCTGCAGCGGGCGGCTATCCTGGGTGGAGTGCCCTGGCACTTCAGTGCCAGGCTGGCGAAGTCGTCCATGCTGATGCCGAGCCTGTATGCCTGTTGCTCGAGGAACCTTCCTGTTCCGGCCGCGCAAAGCGGATTGGATTCCACCCTCCAGGGCTTTCTCACGCCATCTTCCAGCTCTATCACCAGGGTGCTCTGGCCGCCGATTTGTATGATCGTCTTAACGTCCGGATGATGGTGGAGCAGCCCTGAAATGATCGCCAACGAGCTGCTGTATTGCGTCCAGCCGAGCTCTTTGGGGATAAGCGCCCTGCCGGAACCGGATACGCCGGCAGCGATGACATCATCAAGACTGAGCCTCTCGCCCAGTCGGGCGATAACGGAACTGACTGCGGCTCTGGGGCCGGAGCTTATCTTCTCGGTGTCAAGCTGAACGACCCTGCCATTCTCATCTATGAGTGCCAGCTTAGCATTGACAGAGCCGATATCTACGCCCAGATAGTAACCCATTGCGCGGTTCAGAATTATAGCAGAAAAGGGAGCTTTCGAAAAAGCGGCAATCTCCTCTCCCTCGACGGGAGAGGACCAAGGTGAGGGTAAAAAACGCTTGACAGTGCAGGGGGTGTGATATAGTATAGGCCCGGAGTTCGAGGAAGCTAGGCTAGTACCTCACTTGCTAGCTCAGATCTTGGGAGGGAGAACTATGGATAAGATTGCACAGGCCATGGAAAGGGCCGGCTTCCCCAGCAGAGATAGCTACGATCTGCCTACCTCTGTGAAAACGTTCCCCGATGGCGCTCACTATAGGGTGGAGCTTTCCGGAGTGGAAACGCCCAAGGTCCTGGTGGCCGCCATCGACGAGGCCAGGAAGCAGGGGGTGCCGTTTCACCGTTCGGTTTCGGCGGTGCGGGGGGCCTCCATGCTGACGAGAGAGCAACTGAAGGAATTCGCGCGGATCGCCTATGATAACCACGTAGAGGTAATCATGACCCCCGGGCCGAGGCCTACCTGGTACACCGGCCGGCAAGTTGCCACCCCGGAGGGGGCGATTTCCGGGTTGAGAATGAGGGGCATGGACACGGTCAAGCATTACCTGATGGACGTCGAGCGGTGCATTGACATTGGCTTCCGTGGTTTTCTCGTCTGGGACGAGGGCGTGCTATCTCTGCTCAACACCATGAAGCAGAACGGCGACCTGCCCCTGGATATCATCTTCAAGGTCTCCATCTTTGCCGGGCATGCCAACGCCGCCGGGGTGAAGCTGGTGGAGTCGCTGGGTGCCGGAAGCTGCAACCCGGTGGCTGACCTGACCCTTCCCCAGCTGGCCTCCATACGGAAGGTGGTGAACCTGCCGCTGGATGTCCACATCCAGCTCTGGGCCTCCATGGGGGGCTATAACCGGATGTACGAGACGCCGGAGATAGCCCGGGTGACCTCGCCCTGCTACTTCAAGATGGAGCCCGGGCCGGGGCTGGTGATGTACATGCCGTGGGGCACGTCTGAAGACGGGCTGGCAGAGCTGGCAAGAGACAAGATCCGCTCCATCAAGAACATCATTGAGCTTATCGAAGAGGTCCATCCCGGGCTCAAGGTATCAAAGCAGGGCGCGGAAGACCTCAGGGTGCCCTTGCCGAAATGACGAAGGAGACTGAGAAATAGATGCCTAAGAACACCGTCCTCGACTTCATGGAGATGAAAAAGAAGGGTGAGAAGATCACCTTCCTCACCGCATACGATTTTCCCATGGCCAGTTCTTGTGAAAAGGCTGGGATGGACATGGTGCTGGTAGGTGACAGCGCGGCTATGGTGGTCCACGGCCTGCCCGGAACGGTGCCCATGACCATGG
>Ga0209991_10001183_pt1 | contig 11837 bp, 13 predicted proteins | sample ChitaG_FD_183167 | JGI IMG/M metagenome (GOLD analysis project Ga0209991, IMG submission 183167) | Deep subsurface microbial communities from South Pacific Ocean to uncover new lineages of life (NeLLi) - Chile_00310 metaG (SPAdes)... | ecosystem: Environmental > Aquatic > Marine > Oceanic >...
TAGGGCATCCAAATTCGGCGTACGGGCTGCCTCAAGCTCAGTAGGCCCATCCGGTTCCACCGGCAAGCCCCCCAAGCCGTCAATCACCAGCATCACAATCTTGCTCTGGCCAGCGATGTGCAGTTCTTTCATCAGATCAAAGTTAGCCATCTCGTCTCCCTCATATAAGCCATGCAGCTCAAAGGGGATCGTCAGATCCCCGTCCCAGGCAACTGGAGCGATTATACCATAGACCCCACGATCTCACAAATTCTAACCCCGGGGATATGATTAAAATCATTTACATGCCCTGGCTGTTATGGTATCATAAGGGTGAAATTGAGTTTGAACCGGAGATATAACACTGTGAGAGAAGTTTACTTCGATCACGCCGCCACCACGCCCTTGCTCCCCAAAGTAGTAGAAGCTATGCTTCCCTATCTCAAGGAGCACTGGGGCAACCCCCTGAGCCTGCACCGTTTCGGCGACAGGCCCCGGGAAGCAATGGAGAAGGCCAGGGCTCAGGTGGCTGATCTTATCGGGGCTCAGCCCAGGGAGATCTACTTCACAGCCAGCGGCAGCGAGGCCAACAACATGGCCATCAAAGGTGCAGCCCTGATGAACCAGAAGAAGGGCAAGCACATCGTCGTTTCTGCTATCGAGCACCATTCGGTGCTAAACTCGGCCAAGACGTTGGAGAAGCTGGGCTTTGAGGTCACGGTCGTGCCCGTTGACGAGCACGGCCTGGTGAATCCCGATGATACAGCAGCGGCCATCCGCGAAGACACCACCCTGGTCTCGGTCATGCACGCCAACAACGAGATTGGCACCATCGAGCCCATCGTCGAGATCGCCCAAGCTGTGAAGGAGCGAGGCGAGAGGCACCGCCCCTACATCCACACCGATGCCGTAGCTGCTGCTGGGATCCTTCCCGTGGACGTGAAGGAGCTGGAGGTGGATTTGCTCAGCCTGGCCGGCAATCAGTTTTACGGCCCACAGGGAGCCGGGGCCCTATTCATCCGCAAAGGGGTGCGGGTTATGCCCCTCATAGACGGTGGCATCCAGGAAGGTGGCCGCCGGGCAGGGACAGAGAACGTAGCAGCCATCGTAGGGCTAGGCGCAGCCGCTGAGCTGGCTAAGGCCGAACGGGAGGATTGGGCGAGGCATTTGATTCCCCTCAGGGACCGACTGATAGAGAGGCTAACCACGGAGATAGATCATGTCTACCTCACTGGCCACCCCACCCTACGCCTCCCCGGCCATGTCAGCATCTGCGTGGAATTCATCGAAGGAGAATCCATGCTCCTCTTCCTGAACATGCAAGGAGTAGCGGTCTCCAGTGGCTCCACCTGCACCTCACGCGCCCTCAAAGCCTCCCACGTGCTGACGGCTATCGGGATGCCTGCTGCATTGGCTCAAGGGTCTCTGGTCTTCACCATTGGCAAGGACAACACCATGGAAGATGTGGACTACGTGATGGATGTGCTGCCTCCTATCGTCCAACGGCTGCGACAGATGTCACCCCTGTACAAGGGGGGTTAAAAAGTAAAAGAGGAGAGGAGCCAAATGGCTGTATATAGCGAAAAAGTAATGGAGCATTTCATGAACCCCCGTAACGTAGGGGAGATACCCGATGCCGATGGGGTGGGCACGGTGGGCAACCCCGTGTGTGGTGATATGATGTCTTTCTACATCAAGGTAAACAATGGCCGCCTCAGCGACGTCAAATTCAAGACCTTTGGCTGTGGCGCTGCCATCGCTGTCTCCAGCATGGTCAGCGAGATGGCCCAGGGGATGAGCTTGGAGGAGGCCAAGCAGCTCAATCGTAAAATGGTGGCCGACGAGCTGGATGGTCTACCCCCCAACAAGATGCACTGTTCTAACCTGGGGACAGAGGCCCTCCGCAAAGCCATTGAGGACTACGAGACCAGGCAGGCCAAGAGTAGCGTTTGAGAGGCTTCACAACGAGGGAGGATGGAAATGACGAAAGAAGAAACTTTGGAGCTGGAAGAAGAAAAGGCTTGCTGTTGCCCCTATTGCAACGGCGACCTGACAATGCCTATGCCCTTCTGCAGGGGCTGCGGGGCCGAGCTACGCTCTTGTGCCCAGTGCAGCGAGCCCCTGCCGCAGAATGCCCAGGTCTGTCCAAACTGCGGAGCAGAGGTAGATTGATACACTGGCGAAGGAAGGAGTTGTGCTGAGATGGAGAAAGAGAAGGAAAAGGTGACTATCGTCGTCTTCAGCGGCGAACTGGACAAAGCCCTGGCGGCCTTTAACATCGCCACCACGGCGGCAGCCATGGGCATGGACGTTACCATGTTCTTTACCTTCTGGGGGCTGAACGCCATCAAGAAGAGCGAAGGACCCCTCAGGAGCAAAGGATTGATGCGCAGGATGCTCAACTGGATGAACCGTGGTGGAAGCAAACGCCTGAAGCTTTCCAGGTTCAATATGTTGGGTCTGGGAACCTGGATGATCAAGAAGCTGATGCGGGAAGAGAGGATGCCCTCCATCGAGGAGTTGATAGCGCAGGCTAATCGCTTAGGGGTCAAGCTGGTTGCCTGCACCACCAGCATGGGGATGATGGGCCTGGGTGAAGATGCCTTCATCCCCGAGGTAGACAGCTTCGCTGGCGCGGCCACCTTCCTGGGCCAGGCCCGTAAAGGAACAGTCAACCTGTTCATTTGAGGAACAGCCACGAATTTCACGAATTGACACGAAAATAGGAGTAAAATTAGTGAAGATTCGTGTCAATTCGTGGCAAAAGTGTATTGAAGGAGGGATGTCCTATGAAAGCAGATGCTACTTTGGATTGCACGGGGCTCTACTGCCCGATGCCTATTATTGAGACCACGGACAAGATGCGAGAGTTGGAGATTGGACAGGTACTGGAGATATTGGCTGACGACAAGGGCATCAAGAGCGACATGCCTGCCTGGTGCGAGAGCACCGGGAACGAGTTCCTGGGCATCGAAGAAGAAGACGGTGAATACAAAGTCTACGTCAAGAGGCGGGTGGAATAGTCAGGATACGGCTCTCTCACGATGAGGCGACAATGTGCGGAGGAACTAGAATGGCGGCCAGGCCGATAAGCCAAAGGATAACTGCCGAGATGAGCATCAACGAAGTGGTGGACAAGTATCCACAGACTATCAAGGTCTTTTTTCGCCACGGCATGCAGTGCACCGGCTGCTACGTCTGCGGCTTTCACAACATCTCCGAGAGCGCCGAGGAATACGGCGTAGAGATGGACGCGCTCTTGAATGACTTAAACGACGTTATTGCGGAAGGTTAAAGCGCGCTTTGTTGCTCAATCGTACCCGAGTTTAGAAAAAGCAAGGCCACCTGCTGATTGCAAACAGCAGGTGGCCTTGCTCCAGCAGAGATGGGAGCTCAGAACTCCTCCGCGATCCTCACCAACTGGTGAGGCTCTAAGATGATCACCCGACCCTGTTTGGTCTGAACCAGGCCCTTCTTCCTGAATTTGCTCATAGTGCGGATGGCCGTCTCCACGGTGGTGCCGGCCATGTCGGCGATGTCCTGGCGGGTGAGGGGCATCTCGATAACGATGCCCTCCTCGTTCGATGAACCTGTGGTCGCGGCCAGTTTCAAAAGGATGCGGGCGATGCGCCTTTCGACCCGGTCGACAGCCATGCTCTTGATCATCTCCTGAGCCTCCCGCAGCCGACGCCCCAGTTCCTCGATCACCCGCAGCGCCAGGGCAGGATATTGCTTCAGGAGACGAAGGAAGTCATCCCGGTGAATACTGGCCACCACGGTGGGCTCCATGGCTTGGGCCGTGGCCGGGTAGGGTTTCCCGTTGAAAGCAGCCACCTCGCCAAGCATCTCCCCAGGCGCGATCACGTCCAAGACCACGTCCTTGCCAGCCTCCGAGTGCTTGATCATCTTCACTCGCCCCTCCAGGACAACGCCAAGCCAAGAGGAGGGATCACCCTCGAAGAAGATGTATTCATCTTTCCCAAAGTGCTTTTCGATAAACAGATCCTTCACCTTCTCCCAATCGAGTTGGGACAAGGAAGATAGGACAGGCATCTCCTCAAACATCGTATTTCTCGACCACCTCCTAGTTTGACCCATCGGTCCTCGCTATTGATTATAACACGACTTGGAGAATCGCGAAAATCGCCTGTATTCATGTAGAATCTTACCGAAGTGGTATGGTTCACTCCCTCTGGGCCGGAGGCAAATGATAATGTTACCGGAGGGAACTATGTCCACTGAAAACGAGATGACCATTGACGAACGACGCCAGTATCTGTGCAGGATGAAAAAGCGCTGTGTCCAGGCCAGCCCTGTGTAATATCTATTACACAGGGCCAGCCCGGAGGGAGGGCCTTCAGCCCCGGGGGGGCGGACCCATTTGCGAATCACATTACGAGAGGTCTTCCACATCCTGGCGGTCTTACTTATGCTTTTGGTCTCGTGGTAGGCTTTGATAAGCAGCTTTCTTGTTTCTGTAGGATTCATGGTGTAAACCCCCTGTAGGCCAGGTTTGCCATAGGCGGCGCTCTTCCTTCTTGATTTGGCTCCATAACCATATTACCTCAGGAGCACCGGCTTCGTTCAGTATCTGCTCCATGACCTGGTAACGATGTCTTGGCCCAGATACCAATTTGCCTTGACCAGGCTAGCTTTTTCTGATATAATACTAATACAATTGGCTTCACATGAGAGCGAGGGGTGGGAAGGGAGCGAGCATGAGCAGTCGCCAGGCTTCCCTGGAGATCGGAAGGGCCCTTTTCACTGGGCCGAGGGGCCGCCGCCTAAAAGAAGACCTATGGGGTTATCTCTACATTCTCCCCGCTACCATTGTCCTCGCTTGTTTCCACTTTCTGCCTGTGGGCTACGCCTTCTACATCAGTCTGCACAACTGGCGCATCCAGCGAGGCGCCTTCATTGCATTGGAGAACCGCTGAGGGTACTGAACGACCCCCCGGATGTCCTTTGGATGATCGGAGGAGCGGGTTTGCTGACTGGAGCCTGGACGGTATCCGGGAGCAGCCGGCTTTGAGTCGACACCTTTCTTCTTTTGATGCTATAATACGACCTTGAAAGTATCTTTGAAAGGGGAAGTATGGCCATCGTTCATCAACGTACAACTCCCACCCCCCGCCCCAGCATGTTCACGGGACGCCGATGGCGGCGATTGAAAGAAGCTCTGACTGCGTACTTTTTTCTCCTACCCGCGTTCCTCATCATCGGTGTCTTTGGGCTGTTTCCCATTGGCTTTGCTGCTTACGTCAGCCTGCACCGATGGCGCATTGTTCCCGGCAGGTACCGGGGGCTGGCTAACTACGTCAAGGCGATTGACAATCTGGCTTACGTGGTGGCCTTCTGGCTGGTCGTCATCTTTCTTGTGCTGGCTATACGCGCCCTGTTGCAAGCGCGGCGCACAGCCCGCGAGCACGAGGACAGGCCGTGGTTATGGATGGTGCCAGCGGTAGTGACGGCGGGTGGTCTGGTCCAGTTCGTGCGCTTCTGTGTCTATTTGCTGCCTGAAGTGCTCGACATCGGACAGAAAGTCAAGGGGCTTGAGCGCACTCGTGAACTCTTCCTCCGCCTTCTGGGTGAGGCCTGGGGAGCGCCGACGGTGCAGTGGGCCCTACGTTTGTCGCTACTGATTCTGGCGCTGGGCCTGGGATTGGCTTTCGTGGTGCATCGCTTCTTAACCCATAGCCCGCGCAACGCTACTTACTACACGTCATTTGTCCTGATCTTCTTGCTGGTGGGAGGCGGCCTTATTCTGGGCTGGCTGACGTGGACGGAGATCCAGGCGGCCTACGCCGAAGCCCTGGCCGAAGGCGAACAACTGGAGATCTGGTCGCAGGTAGTAACCATCAGCGCGGGCTTCGTGCTTTTACTTATCGCCTGGTGGGTCTGGCACAGCGCCAGCCATCGTCCGACCATGGCTGCCACGCTGCTGCGTCTGGGGGCGGCGGCGGTGCTGATGGTGGGCGCGTGGGTGCTGATCGGCGAGCTGCCGCGCGTCATCTCGGCCGGTGACGAGAATTGGTGGAAGAGTCTGCAAGTGACCGTCTACTACTCTGCCGGCACAGTGCCCTTCCAGTTGGGCATTTCGCTCATCCTGGCCATCTTGCTCTTTCAGAACATCAGGGCCAAGGGGTTCTTCCGCGTGGTTTACTTTTTGCCCTACATCACGCCGCCCGTCGCAGCAGCGGCGATCTTTCGGGTGTTATTCTCCGGGCGACCCAATGCTCCCATCAACAACTTGATCGGGTTATTGGGAGCAGAGCCGCTGCTTTGGCTGGATGAACCTGACGGCATCTTTCAGATGATCGCCGGTTCTGGGGTCACCCTGCCTGGGTGGGCTGCGGGACCAAGCCTGGCTCTGGCCGTCATCATTATCTACAACGTTTGGACCTACGTGGGCTACGATACGGTCATCTTCCTGGCCGGGCTAGGCAGCATTCCCGGGGAGCTCTACGAGGCCGCGCAGATTGACGGCGCGGGGCGCGGGGCCCAGTTCCGCCACATCACCCTCCCCTTGTTATCCCCCACCATCTACTTCCTGACGCTGATGGCCGTCATCGGCACGTTCAAGGCCTTCAACCACGTGTGGGTGCTACGCAGCGGAGCAGCTCTGGGCACAACCGATACGGCCAGCGTGGCCATCTTTCAAGAGTTCTTCCGCAACACGCGCTACGGCTACGCTTCGTCGCTGGCCATCGTGCTACTGGGCCTGGTCCTGGTCCTGACGGTGATCAGCAATCGCATCGCTCAAGAGAGGGTATTCTATGGCTAGCAATGTCTCCGCAACTTATCGGGCAACCGCATCCAGCAAATCACGTGGCATAGACATCGGGCGCGTGCTCACTTACGTGATCCTGTTAGCCGGGGTCGTCGTTGTCGTCGTGCCCTTCCTCTGGATGGTGAGCACTTCCCTGATGACTCTGGGCGAGGCCACGGGCCGGGCCATTCTGCCCAGAGCGCCCCAGTGGGACAACTACGTACAGGCGTGGGAGGATGCCAAGTTCTCCGAGTACTTCGTCAACAGCGTCATCGTTACCGCGATCACCGTCGGCGGACAACTTGTTTTCTGCACCCTGGCCGCCTATGCTTTTGCCCGTATGGAGTTCCCGGCCAAGAATTTGCTGTTCACGCTGCTGCTGTCCACGCTAATGCTACCGGATGCCCTGAGGTGGATTCCCAACTTCATCACGGTCACCTGGTTGGGGCGCATCGGCCCGATCGCGTGGGTCAATAACTGGCCTGCCCTCACTGTCCCCTTCATGGCCAGCGCTATTAGTATCTTTTTGCTGCGGCAGTTCTTTGCACAGATTCCCCATGAACTGTGGGACTCGGCGCAGATTGATGGCGCCGGGCACGTGCGCTACCTGCTCCAGGTGGTGCTGCCCATATCGCGGGCGCCATTGATGACCATTGTGATCTTTGGCTTCATTGGGGCCTGGAATGCGCTGGCCTGGCCGATGCTGGTGACCAACACGCCAGAGTGGCGACCGATCTCCGCAGGGCTGATGGCCTTTCTGGACGAAGCTGGCGCGCACTTTCACCTGCAAATGGCGGGCTCGGTCATCACCATCCTCCCCATCCTGATCCTGTATTTCGTCACCCAGAAGCAGTTCACCGAGGGCATCGCTTATACAGGCCTGAAGGGATAAGCCGTAAATCGTAATGCGTGAAACGTAGGACGAAAGGGGGTGATAGCAAAGGAATTTACCAATCTACCAATCGCCGATTTGCCGAGTAACCAAATCTAGCTCACGAGGAGAAAGGACAATGAAAGTGCGTAAACTGTTTACATTGTTGGTCATCCTGGCGCTGGCACTACCGCTGGTCGCTTCTTGTGCGCCGGGGCCGACGCCAGCGCCCACCAAGGCTCCGGCCGCGACCCCAACCAAGAAGCCGCCCCCGACCTCAACCCCGGTGCCGGAGCCCTGCGCACCGGCTACCGAGGGTCCTCTGGCCGGCGTTGACCCACGCGGCCAGACGGTGGTCTGGTGGCACCAGCACAGCCGACACCGTGAGGAATGGCTGTTGGAGAAGCAAGCCGAATTCAATGCCACCAACGAGTGTGGCATCACCATCGTCCCCGAGAATCAGGGCGGCTACAACGACATCCGCGACAAGATGAATGCCGGCATCGCCACGGGCGAGGTGCCCGGGCTGGTGGTGGGCTACCAGAACGACCAGGCCTTCTACGCGCTGGCCGGCGGGCTGGCAGATATGAACCCTTACATAGATGATCCAACCTGGGGCCTGACCGCGGAGGAGAGGGCGGACTTCTACAGGGCTTTCTTGGAACAAGGCGTCCACGCGGCCTTCGACGACCAGCGCCTGGGTTTCCCGCCCAACCGTTCGATGGAGATGCTGTTCTACAACCAAACCTGGTTGGAAGAACTGGGTTTCGACGGCCCGCCCACCACGCCTGATGAGTTCAAGGAAATGGCGTGCACGGCCGCCGCAGCCAACGCCGACGGCACCGGTGGCTTCATCTTGCGCGATGACGCTTCGGGCACGGCAGCCTGGACCTTCGCCTTCGGCGGCGACGTTTCGAACGAGGATCGCACCGGCTACATGTACAACGGCCAGGCGACCATTGACGCCATGACCTTCCTCAAGGGCATGTACGACGACGGCTGCGCCTACCTCTTCACTGAGGGATATCCGAACCCCGAGCTCGCTGCCCGCCACGCCATCTTCACACAGGGATCGAGTTCCGGGATTGCCTACTACGCCAGCGATATGGAGGCACTCGGCAGCGAGGACGTGTGGGGCGCCACGGCCATCCCGCACACGACCTCCGAACCCGTGATGGACATCTACGGCGGCGACATCATGATCCCTGCTACCACGCCCGAAATCCAACTGGCGGCCTGGATCTTCCTCAAGTGGTTCACCTCGCCCGAAATCCAGGCCCAGTGGGATCGTTGCAGCGGCTACTTCCCGACCCGCGCTAGTACAGCGGAGCTCCTGACCGACTACGTAGACGAGAATCCGCAATGGGGTCAAGCCATGGCCTTGCTGCCCTACGGCACGTACGAACCGCAGCTCATCTCGTACCAGTCCGTGCGCGACGCTGCCCAGCAGGCCTTCAACGAGATCATTCAGGGCGCGGACGTCAGGGCGACCCTGGACGCCCTGACCAAGGAAGCCAACGAGCTTCAGGCCGAACTGATGGAGGAGTAGCCTCCTGGCGAGGCTTGATGTCAGTGCTTGATCAATCAAGCATCTAGCGAAGGTGGCGGGCTGCGGACTTCTGTCTGCAGCCCGCCTTCTTTGAAAAGCACAGTTAAATTTGTCATTGCGAGCTCCGCATGGCACATTCGCGCCACTCATTGGGCAAGAAACAATCGTTTGTGTAATTCAGAACGGAGCGGCCCCGCTTTGCATAGGGCGGGGGAGACTCTTCGCTTCGCTCTGAGTGACAGCACGGTGGGGGATGAAAGCGGAGCGAAATCTCCTTGTTTCTTAGCAGCATAGCGAAGCAATCTCGAACGTGCAATTGCCATCAACGGTGGAGATTGCTTGGTCGCGGAGTTTACACTGAGCTCGTCGAAGTGCTCCTCGCAATGACGCTTGGCCTGGAATCTAGCATAGTCGAGGTAGTCACAGTACAACGTTGAATTATGTCGTCCGGAGGTGAGCACCAGATGGCGGGGAAACCTCTCCTGCTAATCGTCGCAATCGGCTTGCTCGTCGCTTGCAAGCGGCCAACGCCCACGCCGCTCCCCACGGCCATCCCAACCTCCGCACCGACGCCCACCCTAGCTCTCACCCCAACGCCCACCGAGGTCGGCCAGCGGCCCAAAATAGTGGTCCTCTCGCTCGACGGGGCGAGGGCCGACTACGTGGACAAGTTCATCGCCGATGGGACGATGCCCAACCTGGCCAAGCTCGTGGAGCGGGGCGTCAAGGCGGAGTACGCGCAGAGCATTGATCCCACCCTCACCGCCGCCGCCCACGCCTCCATTGCCACCGGCACCTATCCCGACAAAACGGGCATCGTGGCCAACACCTTCCGCGTGCCCCATCAGTACATCTATCAAACGGTCAGTGGCTTCGAGGACGTGGAGTGGGGCGCGGAACCCATCTGGCGTACGGCCATGAGGACCGGCCTGCGCACGGCCACCGTCTTCTGGCCGGGGGCCAGCATCAACTTCCCCGATAAGCTGGCCGACTACACCGTGGCCTACGGGGCCAGCGACGCCTACTCGGCCCAGCACGTCCTCTCCTTTGCCCCGGCCAGCGGCTGGGAGAACACCCCTCCCTCCTTTAGCCCCCTCAAAGAGGCCAGCTTCCACATCACCAAGCAAGAGGCGCTTTTGGCCGAGGTGCACGTCCTGGCCGCGGACACCAGCGACGACCAAACCGAGGACTACGACCTCTTCATCCTGGACCTGGACGAGAGGATCGGCGAGGAAAGCGCTCGCTTGACCGAGGGTGAGTGGGCGCCGCTCCTGATCAGCGACCGGCTATGGAGCGGGGCCTACTTCAAGATCACCAACCCCGGCATGGCCCATTTCACCATCTTCCAGAGCCGGGTCAACTACAACCGGGCCAGGCCCGTGGAGCTCCTCAGGGAGATAAATGAGGGCTTTGGCTTCTTCCCGCCCTCGCCCGACTACTATGCCCTGGAGCACGGCTGGATCTCAGAAGAGGACTACTTCGAGATGGCCGAGATACAGGCCCGCTGGATGATGGAGGTTGCCACCTACGTCTACACGGCGTATCAGCCCGACCTGATGTTCACCTGGCAGGGGCCCGTGGACGAGTGCGGCCACCAGTTCCTGATGGTTGACGAGCGCCAGTGGAACTATTCGCCCGAGGGGGTGGCGGAGTACGCCGACCTCTATCGCCTGGCCCATCGGTTGGCCGACGAGAACCTGAGGCGGCTCCTGGAGGTTCTCGATCTCGATGAGGCCGCCCTTCTCGTCGTATCCGACCACGGCATGGCTCCCATCCACTCCTACGTCAACGTCAACGTGGCCCTCATCCGGGCGGGGCTGATGGTTCTACAGGACACGGTGAAGTATTACATTGACACGGCCAGAACCAAGGGTAGCGCCGTCACCTCGGGCGGGGCGGTCCACGTCTACGTCAACCTCGAGGGGAGGGAGAGGGGAGGGAGCGTGCCCCTGGAGGATTACGAGGAGGTGCAGGAGGAGGTCATCGCCGTCCTCTCCGCGATAAGCGACCCCGTGGACGGGAATCCCGTCTTCCAGCGCATCCTGAGGCGGGAGGACCTGGGCGAGCTGCGCCTGGATTGTGAGAACTCCGGCGACGTCTTCGCCCAGGCGCGGATCGGCTACTACCCGGATTACCATCGCGACCGCACCGAGGTCATCCAGCCCGTCGAATTCTACGGCCAGCACGGCTACGATTCGAGCCTGCCGGAGATGCGGGCCATGTTCGTGGCCGCCGGCCCTGGCATAGCAGAGCGGAAAGCCATCGGCCCGGTGCACCTGGTGGACGTGGCCCCCAGCGTTGCCAGGCTCCTGGGCTTTGCCCCACCCGAAGGGGTTGACGGCCGCGTTCTGGAGGAGATACTGAGGTAGCCTGCAATATTGGCGGCGCGGTGTACGGAGAGCGGGATAATGAATGATGCACTTGTCCTGGACCCTTTGTCCTTGGCCCCTGTACTTGGCCGCCCTTGGTCCTTTGGCACTGTACCGTACGGTCCAGTACGGTGCCCAAGCCCTTGGTCCTGTGGCCCAAGGACACAGGGGACAAAGGGTCCAGGACAAGTGCCAAAGGACCAAGGGCGGCCAAGTACAGGGGCACGTCGCCCAGATGGTTCCCCGGCTATAGTTGAGCGAGGAAGAACGGGCCGTTGTAGTAGAGATACTCTTGGACTA
>Ga0209991_10001184_pt1 | contig 11834 bp, 12 predicted proteins | sample ChitaG_FD_183167 | JGI IMG/M metagenome (GOLD analysis project Ga0209991, IMG submission 183167) | Deep subsurface microbial communities from South Pacific Ocean to uncover new lineages of life (NeLLi) - Chile_00310 metaG (SPAdes)... | ecosystem: Environmental > Aquatic > Marine > Oceanic >...
ATGATGCTGGGGCCAATAGTAATGACGCGGTCAACCTTCTCAGCAGTTTCAAGCAGTTCCTTCAGTGGCTCAGTTACCAGTGCCTTCCGACCATAAGAGCCATCATCAGTAGTAACTATTAGTTGGTCACTGACACTGCGTAGCTCATCTTCCCAAAAAATGAGGCTTTTATTACGTGCCCCCAGAATAGAGATAACCTTATTCCCTTTTTCTTTCATCGCCCTAGCGATGGGCATGATGACCGCTGCAGCAAACCCGCCGGCAACACAGACTACGGTGCCAAACTTCTCAATGTGGGTAGGCACACCCAGAGGTCCGATAAAATTAGCTATACCGTCACCGGCTTGCAACAAGTCTAGTCTATAGGTAGTTGTTCCCACTTCCATGAAAACAACAGTAACACTACCCTCTTCCCGGTCCCAATCGGCAATCGTCAATGGAATACGCTCACCCTTCTCATCAATCCTGATAACGACAAACTGACCTGGCCGAGCCTTCTTAGCTATAGCCGGCGCTTCAACCTTAAGCAGATGGATTTTGGGCACCAAGTCTTGTTTTAATAATATCTTATACACTTATCTTAAACCCCCAAAATATTTACAAACTTTAACTGGTAACATTGATACTATGGAAATCTAACCGTTGAGATTATGATTTATCAAATAGCGCTTTGTCAGAAGAGGGACCTGTTAATTTAATCATAAAATGGCATGTCATGCAAGACATTGGTAGTTGCTTAATTGCCATTAAGGGTATAAGATAATAAGCATCGGTGTGGTAAAAGTAGCGCCTGCTATTTGATAGGAGAGGAAGTTCAAAATTAAGAAATAACAATAACAAATGAAAGGGGTGGTAGGTATCGCTAATTATTCAAGTATGATTTCTGGATTCAGCAAAAATACCTAATCTAGTACTAGAAATAATCCCCGAGGTGATAATAATGGTTAGAGAACTGGTTCACATCGGATTTGGTAATATACTAGCAATGAATAGAGTTATTGCTGTAGCTTCACCAAACTCAGCACCGACTAAACGTATAATTCAGGAGGGGAGAAACAAGGGGCTACTAATTGATATGACCAATGGCAGAAAGACTAAGGCTGTTATCTTCACCGATAGCGGGCATATTGTTCTGGCTGCTCTAGTTCCAGAAACTATCGCTGGCAGGTTACAAGTAAGCCGGGGGGGTTCAGTGCTAAAATCAGAGCAGGGTGATGAAAAAGGCGAGCTATAAAAGCCAGCCCCCACTCAACCTGTTGAGTAGGCCATTATTTATAGTTGTCTCCGGTCCCTCGGGTGCAGGTAAAGATGCAGTTTTAACCAGGATGAAGAAATTAGGCTACCCCGTTGAATATATTGTCACCGTAACCACCCGGCCTCAGCGAGCTAAGGAGAAAGATAATGTAGACTACCACTTTATCTCAATGGGAAAATTCCAGGAGATGATTGAGAATAAAGAGTTGTTAGAGTGGGCAAATGTCTACGGCAATATGTATGGTGTGCCCAAGCAGCCAGTGAAACAGGCAGTGGAGAGGGGGCAAGATATAATAGTAAAGGTTGACATTCAGGGAGCAGCGACCATTAAAAAAATCCTGTCCCAAGCGGTATTTATCTTTCTGATACCGACATCAATAGAAGAGCTTGTCACCAGACTTCAGCAGCGCCATACTGAATCACCCTTCGATTTAGCCTTACGCATAAAAACTGCAGAGGAGGAGATAAAACAACAATCTCTGTTTGATTATATAGTAGTGAACAAGCAGGGCGAAATTGGCCAGGCAGTATCACAAATTGAGGCTATTATTGCTGCTGAAAAGTGCCGGGTAACTCCCCGAAAGGTTACCTTGTAAGCCAGCTAAAATATGGTGTGCAATAGCCAGGCAAACAAATAACCTAGCCCGCCGCAGATAGGAAAGGTCAATATCCAGGCAGCAACGATGTTGCCAGCTATCCCCCAGCGCACTGCTGAAAACCGCCTGGTAGCACCCACTCCCATAACAGAGGCACTTATGCAATGGGTGGTGCTTACTGGAATACCCCACTGCCCTATAAATGCCCCGTGTGAGGCAATCTCAATAACCGTAGCTGCTGAGGCTTGTGCCGTAAAGCCATGAACCGGTCTAAGAGTAGTAACTCTCATCCCCAGTGTTCTAATGACCCGCCAGCCTCCCATAGCTGTGCCGGCACTAATGGCCAAGGCTGGTATCACTATTACCCACCACAAGTGAGGGTCAAACAAGGAGAGACGGTCCCACAGACTAGTATCATTATAAAAAATTACCATTGCCATAGTGATGACACCTATAGGCATCTGACCATCATTCTTACCATGGCTATAAGCCATAAAGGCAGTAGTCAAAAATTGCAATCTGCTGAAGATTCTCCGCATCTTGTCGGGAGCACTTTGGCGAAACACCCAATACAGGCAGACCATCACCGCAAAGCCACCAGCAAAGCCGAGCAAAGGAGCGATAAGCACGGCCGCTAGAATCCACCCCATGACACTCCAGACAACCGCCTTACTACCGGCCACGGCCATCCCGGCAGCCGCCAGGCCAGCAATAAACCCATGGTGCAAGCTTATCGGCAGACCAGCACGGGTAGCCACTGTCCCCCAGATAATAATGGAGGCTAAGGCAGCAATTATCACTGGATATGTTATTGCCTCAGGGGTTAAAATTCCCTTGCCAATAGTCTTGGCAACCAACGTGCCAGTAGCGGCACCTGCCATATTGGCTATGGCAGCTATGATAAGAGCATTTTGGGGGGGAAGAGCACGGGTACCGATTGCTGGCGCAATGGCATTGGCCGCATCATTGAAGCCATTAACTATAGCAAAACCAACAGCTAGAATGACGATAAAGATGAGGAGATAAAGTGAGGAATCAGGCATGCTTGAGGGCTACTCCTTCAAGGACATTAGCCACATCCTCACACCTATCGGTGGCGCTCTCCATGTACTCATAAATCTCACGCCACTTAATAATATCAGTAATATCGGAGGTATCATCAAAAAGCTCAGCCTGCGCCGAGCGGAATACCCTATCAGCCATATTTTCTAGCCGATTGATCTCCACACAATGTTCGAAAATTTGTTTTAACTCATTGCCACGCTGCCGCAACCGAGGTACCGCCCTTTCCACCTCAGAGGCTGCCTGCACTATGATATCGGCCAGCTCCTTAGCTCTCTGGCTGGGATGGTTTATCTTATAGATAAACATAGCATCAGCCGCAGCATGGATGAAGTCGGTGACATCATCCAGGACGTGAGCCAGCTGGGCTATATCCTCCCTATCAAATGGGGTGACAAAGGTACGATTCAACTGCTCCATAATCTGATGGGTAATAGTATCCCCTACATGCTCCAGCTCAGTTATTTCGGCCACTCTTCCCTCGGTGTTGTCCCAAGTGTCAACCAGCCCTTTCAACCCCTTGGCCGCCTTTACCATATTTCGGGCACTCTCCTCAAAAAGTCCGAAGAACTTATCTTCCCTGTGGATAAAAAGAAACTTAAACACTGCTAACTCCCCTTACGACAAAAGGCACATTATAGTAACATGGGTTAGAAATTAGGAAACGAGAAAAGCTTAATATGCTCCTAACTTCTGTGTTGAGTTTAGATGAAAGGTATATAATTGTCAAACCAACACAAATCCTTGACAGTCAGTGGCCAGGTGCATAAAATTCAAAAATTAGGGGTTAACTAAAATCAAACAAGTAAATAAGGTATGAGCAGCAATTGGCGAATCAAGCCTGGCGATAGGATTTTCCGCCCGCGGCGAATTAGGCGTTACCACTTAAGACGAGTATTAGGTGTTCCTGCTGTATTTAGCGCTGGCTACGGGAATGTTGGTTCATCTATTTATTATGCCTTAGGCATTGTTGCCCTGGTAGCTATGGGGGCTACCCCTATAGCACTTGGTGCCGCTGGCATTCTTTTTATATTCACCGCCCTTACCTACGCTGAAGGCACAGCCATGCTACCTGAGGCAGGTGGCTCAGCTAGTTTTGCTCGACATGGCTTTAACGATACTGCTGGCTTTATCGCCGGTTGGGCACTAATGCTATCATATATTGTTACTATCTCAATCTCAGCCTTCACTATCCCTCCTTATCTCGGCTACTTCTGGGTGGAGCTAAAAGAGCCCGTTATTGGCACGGCAGCATCTATGGGGATAGTCCTATTCTTGATGACCATAAATGTTATCGGTATAAAAGAGACCTCCATCGTAAATCTGGGAGCAACTGTAATAGATATAACCACCCAGGTTTCACTGGTAGTTATAGGCTTCATATTACTATTTAATCCCACTGTCCTCTTCCATCGTATCATTAGTAACTGGCCAACAGCGGAGAACCTGATTCTTGGCATAGCCTTAGCCTCCATCGCCTATACCGGGATAGAAACTATGTCACAGATGGCTGAAGAAACAAGGCAGCCGGAGAAAAGGGTGCCTAGAGCATTGATTATGATGATATTTGCTGTCTTGGTTATCTTTGCTGGCATTTCCCTGGTATCTTTATCAGCTATGACGCCTCAAGAGCTTGCCTCGGAATGGGCTAGAGACCCTGTGGCTGGTATCGCTGCCAGTCTTCCTCTAGCTTGGTTAAGCAGTATTCTCAAGCCTCTAATTGCTATATTGGCCGGTACTATTTTGCTCATAGCTACCAACGCTGGACTTATCGGCATCTCAAGACTTGCCTTCTCTCTGGGGAGCAATAAGCTGATACCACCAGCCCTTAGTCGAGTGCATCACCGCTTCAAGACACCCTATATTTCCATAATTCTATTCAGTATAGTGGCTCTTCTCGTCTTAACCCCGGGGTTTTTTGCTGCTGATGTCTTTAAAAATATGGGGACACTATATGCCTTCGGTTCTCTGTTAGCCTTTATGTTCGCCCATGCCTCTATCCTTAATCTAAGAGTCAGGAAGCCAGAGCTACCACGCCCTTTTAAGCTTGGCTGGAATATAAGGATTAGAGGGTGTGAGATGCCAGTAACTGCTATTCTAGGTTTAGTTACTACGACGATAATATGGATTATAATATTGATTACCCAACCCTATAGCCGTTGGGTTGGCATCATCTGGATGGTTGTTGGCTTAGTTGTTTACTACCTCTATCGTCGAAAACAGCGTATGCCCCTAACCCATATACTAAAGGAGCAGGAGGAACTCACGCAGTAAAAAGGTACTCTCGTTCAGACAGATAAGTTTGGTATACAAGTTTCACCAGAGAGGGAGGTGTTTGAAAGTGGAAGAGAAAGAAAGGTTCGAGGAAGTAACACCACTATTACCAGGTGACAAGGTGCTCCGTGTCCATAGACGGAGGCCTCGCCGAAGGCTCCGCATCACCCCAAACATCCCGGCAGTTTTTAGGTTTCTCAGAGATATGAGTACAAAAACGCCTCTGATACCGCTGATTCTTACTCTTGCCGTGTTTTGGCTACTTTTCTCCCTGGGCATTTATCTTGTTGAGCGTGGAGTGAATGACCAGATAGATTCCTATGGTTACGCTTTGTGGTGGAGCTTTACCGCTATGCAAACACAGGGGGCTAATTCCCCAGGACCAATTACTGTTCCTGGAATGGTGATTGGTTCGATTTGGTCACTCTTCAGTACGGTTGCTTTTTTTGGCGTGATAATCGGTAGCTTCTATGCCTATTTTATGCTTCCCAGGCGGCACCCTTCTCGAGAGCTTATAGGTGCCATCCAGTACAATCTGGGGGAGCTAGAGGACTTATCTATCGATGAGCTAGAAGCACTTAGGGAGACCGCAGTAAGGATTATAGATGCCCAAATAAATCGGGCCAGGAAAAGGGCTTCGGGCTAATGAAGGGGAACCTAAATAGGGATTGTTGATCAAGCCTTAATTTCCCCTTAAGGGAAGAAGATAATTTCTTCAGGGGGTTATAGTTTTCCTAGCAAGGAAAAGATATTGTAGATTATTGACAAGGGGATTATAATACCTGTTAATCAATAACCAACGGGAATAGAAAGCAATGGAGTTTGGGAAGATTCTAGTGCCGGTAACTGGCAGTGAAGCTGACGAAGAGGCAATCAAGCTAGCTTGTCGGCTGGTTAAGAAGAATAAGGCTAAAATCCGTGTCATTTATGTTATTACAGTAAAACGTACCCTGCCGCTAGATGCTGAAATTGAATCTGAAATTCGAAAAGCTGAGGATATATTAGACCACATAGAGCGTGTTGCTGAAGAAGAAGACTATGAGGTGGAGACTGACCTCCTTCAAGCCCGTGAGGCAGGTCTAACTATTGTTGAGGAAGCCGTTGAACAAAAGGTTGACCTAATCTTAATGGGTGTTAAATACAAGAAGCGCTTTGGGCAGTTTAGCCTGGGCAGTACAGTGCCTTATGTGCTAAAAAATGCCCCCTGTCATGTTATTCTATGTCATCAACCGATTACATAACTGGATGTGCCATATGAAAGTAGTAATTATGGGTTGTGGACGAGTAGGTGCCCAGCTAGCTGTGTTGCTGGATAAGGAGGGACATCAGGTTACAGTTTTGGATAACGAGGCTTACAGCTTCCGAAGACTGCCGTCCGACTTCACCGGCACAGCCCTACTGGGTAATGGCATTGATGAAGAAGTACTTAAGAGGGCAGGCATAGAGGAAGCTGATGCCTTTGTGGTGGTAACCCAGGGAGACAATCGCAATGTCATGGCAGCCCAAATCGCCAAGCATATCTTTAATGTGCCCAGGGTAATCTGCCGCATCTATGACCCTTTGCGCCGGGACTTATACGAAACTCTGGGCTTAGAAGCTATTAGCCCAACTACAGTATTTGCCCAATTGCTAAAAGACAAACTGGAGAGCTGATATGTATATCATAATTGTTGGTGGCGGTAGAGTAGGTTACTATCTAACCAAAGCTCTGCTGGACGAAGGACATGAGGTGCTTATAGTAGAAAAAAATGCCACCTTCTGCGAAGTTATTAACGAGGAGCTGGGTAGTATTTGCATTCGGGGCGATGGCTGCGAGGCGGCTACTCTGGAAGAAGTGGGAACTGGGCGTGCTGATATGCTTATCGCGGTAACCGGTGATGATGAAGATAATTTGGTTGCCTGCCAGCTAGCCAAGCATAAATTTAATGTGCCACGGACTATAGCCCGCATCAGAAATCCAAAGAACGAGACCCTCTTCAAAAAACTGGGGATAGATGTTACTGTAAGTAGCACTGATATCATCCTTGAACACATAGAAGAAGTGGTGCCAACGCACCCATTGACACATTTATTAACTATTAGAGACAAGGGACTGGAGATTGTAGAAGTAAAAATCCCACCCGACTCAACTACAGTAGGCAAACCAGTAAAGGAGCTTTCGCTGCCACCGGAAAGCATCTTGTCGCTCATTATTCGCAAGGAGCGTAAGCCTATAACCCCTACAGCCAATACCATCCTTCAGGCTGGAGACCAGATAATAGCTGTTACCAGACCGGAATCAGAAGGGCTACTACGAGCCGCCCTGAGAGGCGCTTAAGAGCTCAAGGCTAAACCCCCTGTTAGAGATATTTATTCGCCTTCGGCAAGGTCTATCAACCTTACCTCATTTGTCCTTTCTCCTTCTGTTAAGCATTTGACGGGAGCCCATTTTTATTATATTGTGAGCCTGCTAGCCAAATGGCTAGATATTGTAGCTCATCGCCCACAGCTTCTTTAGTAGTGTTACACTTTTGGAGCTAATGCTAGGAGGTCCTCTATGACGACAAGCAAGTTTAGCAGGTATTGGACAGTGATTACTATTCTCCTAGTAGCTATTATTGCTATTGGTGGCATGGTAGTCTGGTCAAGATATGGTCAGAGCCGACCCCTAGAGATTTCTATTTCTGAACCCCCTAGCGAGGAATTACAAGGGGAGATTTATATTGGGGATGCTGTCATTAACCCCGGCTTCTACCCGTTAAAAGCTGGGGACAGTATAGAAGCTCTTATCCAAGCTGCTGGCGGAACTACCATTAGTGCTGACCTCACCCAACTTAAACTTTGTATTCCCCAGGCGGGGGAAGAGGGACCGCAGAAAATCAATATTAACCGGGCTGAAGTGTGGCTGCTGGAGGCACTACCTGGAATTGGTGAAACCTTAGCCCAACGTATTGTAGATTATCGGCAGCGAAACGGACCATTCAACAATATTAATGGGCTAATTAATGTAGAAGGTATAGGAGCTACTACCTACGAGAAGATTGAACACCTGATTACTGTCGAAGACTAATGCTCAGGATGGAGGCCCGTGCCGCTTATCTATCTTAGTTGTGCCTGGGTGGTTGGTATCTTTTTGGGGTTTATCCTTTCAGAGTCAGGGTTTAATCTGCCTTTGCCCCTTATCCTTACTGGGCTTATCCCCCTCCCCCTTCTTTTCCTCGCCCGTCAACACCGGAAACTAATAATCTTAACCAGCCTGTGTCTTGTTGCTTTCTTCAGCGGCACCTTCTGCTTTCAGTCAAGCCTGCCCCCTGATGATGAGAGTTGCCTCCAGTTCTACAACGACCAGGGAACGATAGAAATCAAGGGAATAGTAGATGGAGACCCGGAGGTTAGAGGTAAAACTACCCACCTCCACTTGTCAGCTACAGAAATAAAACTGGATAAGGAATGGCAGGAGGTATCAGGGACTGCTCTCCTATTCGTGCCCAGATACCCCACCTATGACTATGGTGATGTGCTCCTGGTAGCCGGAAGACTGGAGACGCCACCCCAGCTTAACGACTTTGATTATAAAGGTTATCTAGCCCACCAGGGAATCTATTCCACCATGCTCTACCCTGAGATAGAAATCTTAGATAAGGGAAAAGGCTCCAGGCCGCTGGCGTGGATTTACTTGCTGAGAAACCGACTGTCCCAGACCCTGGCTGAAGTTTTGCCTGAGCCGCAGGCATCACTGGCCCAGGGTATTATTCTAGGCATGCGGGGCAATATTCCACCAGAGGTCAAAGCCGATTTCATCCACAGCGGTACTGCTCACCTATTGGCTATCTCCGGTCTTCACCTCGCTATCGTGGTCGGCATGATATTGAGCATTGGTATCGGGCTCTTTGGACGGAGGCGTTACACCTACGTCTGGCTAGCCCTGGGCACAATCTGGCTTTATGCCTTAATCACCGGCATGCACCCGCCAGTGGTTCGAGGGGCAATTATGGCCAGCCTGTTCCTCACTGCCGAGCTTTTAGGCAGACAGCGCAGCGCTTTCACCGCCCTTGCCTTTGCTGCTGCGGTAATGATAGGCATCGACCCGCAAATACTATGGACTGCCTCCTTCCAGTTGAGCTTTTTAGCTATGGCTGGTTTAATCTTTATCTTCCCTCCTCTGCAAGCTATAGGCAGGAAAGCGGTCAAGACTGCCTTAGGTGAGGACGGGGCAGCCGTATCTGTAGCCAATTTCATTACCGATAGCTTCAGTGTAAGCCTGGGGGCAATCATAGCTGTCTGGCCACTTGTTGCCTACTATTTTGGTATTATTTCCTTTGTCGCTCCCCTAGCCACCTTTTTCGCTCTGCTGGCACTGCCCGGCATCATTATTGCCGGGGCTTTAGCCGGAGGTTTGGGGCTTATTGCTCTACCCGCTGCCCAGGTTATAGGTTGGCTAGCCTGGCTCTTCCTGTCCTATATGCTACTGGTGGTTAATGGTTTTGCTGCCCTTCCGAAAGCGTTTGTTGAGGTAGGCTCGGTTGATACTAACCTGATTTTGGTTTACTATTTAGCCCTGTCCGCAGCCATCTGGGTTAATAGTCACCGTCGGCAAACGAGTATCTTAGCTACCAAATCTCTAATTCCAGTGAAGTCAGGTATAGATAAAAGCACCAATCTTATTTCCAAACTACCCAGGAAATGGGTTATCCCGCCACTGCTGGTGATAGCTATTCTGGTATCGGTGGCGGCGGCCACTATGCCCGATGATAATCTTCAGGTAAGCTTCCTTGATGTTGGTCAGGGTGATGCCATCCTCATTCAGCAAGGAAATCAGCAGGTTCTAGTTGACGGTGGCCCCAGCCCACAGGCGATAAGTCTGGGGTTGGGCAAAAAAATGCCCTTCTGGGATAGGACTATTGAGTTGGTGGTATTAACCCACCCCAGCGCCGACCATGTTACCGGCCTGGTAGAAGTTCTAAACAGATATAAGGTCAAGCAAGTGCTCTACCCCGATTTGGATTTTAAGTCTGACATATATGAGGAGTGGCTCAGGTTACTTGAGGAAAAGAATATTAAATGCACCATAGCTCATGCTGGACAGCAGATTGACCTAGGCGAAGGAGTGGTAATGGAGGTGCTTAATCCCCCGATACCCCTTTTAACTGGCACCGAGTCCGATGTGGATAATAATGGCGTGGTATTGCGTCTATCTATGGGTAAGGTGAGCTTCCTGCTTACCGCTGATATAATGTGGGAGGCGGAATTTGAGTTTATTGCCTGCCGAGCCAACTTAGCCAGCACCGTACTCAAGGTTGCTCACCATGGCTCAGACACCTCAACCACCCCGGAGTTTCTGGCTGTGGTCAACCCCCAGCTAGCGGTTATCTCAGTCGGTGAAGATAACCCCCATGGACACCCAAACCCTGAGGTTATGGCTAGATTGATAGAAAGAATAGGCCTAGAGAATATCTACCGCACCGATGAGCGCGGCACCATAGAATTTATCACCGATGGCGAAAGGCTGTGGGTGAAGGTGGATTAATCCTTTGTTAACAGCCCATCGACCAGTTTGTAGCTATCCAGTACCTCTATTAGCACCCCGTGAGCGTATCCAGGCAATACCCATGCCCACCTCAGGGTCGGATTATCAACATCTACGACGAACTGGTCGCCATGTAGGGAAACACCTTTTTCCTTTAGACGCTGAAATGTGTCCTCAAGATGCGAGGAGGTGAAACATATGTGGTGGACGCCCTCGCCATGTTGCTCCAAACGCTTGCCTAGTGGTGACCCTGGGTCAAGGGGCTGCATGAGTTGAATGTCACAGGCATCACCTAGAGCCGGGAAGAATGCCGTTACGTATCTGTCCTTTCCAGCGTAGCACTCCTGCTTTACTATTTTCCGCTCCAGCAGTTGGGGGGCGGCTGCACTAAGGATGTTGGTATAATGCTCAATAGCCTGGTCAATATCCTTAACTAAAATACAGATATGAGCCAGTCTATGCCTCACCGACTTTGCCATAATCGCTCCTCCTTAATCAAAATAATCGAAGGAGGCGAATTTGAGCCACCGACCACCTGAACCCCATTCAGCCACGGCAAAAGGGGGAAGCCCTTGCCTCCTTTTCTGAATTATATCAAAATCTATCAGTTGTTTGGAATGAGCAGGACGGTGATAGGTAATTAGTAGATGTCTACAGCCAAGCCACTGTCCCTACCGCTGCCCGATTTCTGAATAATCTACAGGTTTGTGTACCCACTGGATGGCTAATATCTAATTAGCCGGTTGTGAGAGATAGGTTGCAAAGCGAAATTTTGTAAGGTATGATATGCGGTGCAATTGCTGAAATTTTGTTAGAGCGATTTAATACGACTCTTTCAGCAAATTTCTGAATTCAATATTTGCCAGTGGTGTAATACAGACAGGGATGAAAGAGGCTATAAAGCAAGGAGTAGCCAAGGCAGCAACTAGGGAAATATAGCGTATTTATTAGCAAACAAGGAAAGGGGGGAAGATAATTATGGTCTTACCTCTGGAAGGAATAAAGGTCATCGAGCTTGGTCTATGGGTGGCCGGGCCTACCTGCGCTCGTGTCCTTGGTGAACTTGGGGCTGATGTCATTAAAGTAGAGAATCCCAGAGGTGGTGATGCAGTTCGCGGGTTGTTTTTCCCAGAAGATATTGG
>Ga0209991_10001185_pt1 | contig 11830 bp, 9 predicted proteins | sample ChitaG_FD_183167 | JGI IMG/M metagenome (GOLD analysis project Ga0209991, IMG submission 183167) | Deep subsurface microbial communities from South Pacific Ocean to uncover new lineages of life (NeLLi) - Chile_00310 metaG (SPAdes)... | ecosystem: Environmental > Aquatic > Marine > Oceanic >...
AGGTTCACCTGCCTAAGCCCCTGCGTGTGGGGCAATTCCTTTTCCCGGTTGGTACCGCCGTTGGCATTATGTTGGTTATCTTTATGGCATTTCTGGTTTGGAATGGTATGGCTCATAATAAGGTATTACGCTCCCAACTGGCACCTATTGAGAGCCGCATTAGCCTTGAGCGCGGAGAAATAGCGACATTGCGGGAGCAGATTAAGCCGATAGAAACTCTGGGGGGTATTCTTGATACCACGCTTACCACTCTGGAACAGGGACGTGAAAAGGTTGACAAAGATTTGAGCAAGATTGCCGCCCTGGTACCAGAGGATATAGCTCTGCTCTATGGTGGTGATAAAGTCACTATAGATGTTGCACGCCTAGACGAGGCTAAGATTAAACATGATGCTGAGCAAGTAACGGTAATAGGTGTAGCTCCAGGTGAGAAAGGCTATGAAAATATTTTTGAATATGCCAGAGAGTTAAGAAGTAGCGGTAGATTCTCTACAGTTATTATCATATCTATAGAGGCTTATGAAGAAGGTGAAGAGGGGGAGATTAAGGTTAAGGGGTTTAACTTTGAGTTTCTCCTTAAGTAAAACAAGAAGGCAAAGATATGGATATTTTTTCATTGCTTCGATTAGCTAACTCAAAGGGTGCTTCTGATTTGCACCTGGTTGTCTCCAGTCCGCCACTACTGCGTATTAATGGCTCTCTAGCGGCAGTGAATGGTGCGATGCCGTTAACCGCTGATGAAATAAACCAGGCTTTTCTCCAGATAACCACCCCCCAGGAGAGGGAAGACTTCCAGCGGCATCTGGAGCTTGACTTTGGTTATTCCATACCTGATGTCGGTCGCCTGCGGTGCAATGCTGCCCAGCAGCGTGGAGCTATCAGCCTGGCTCTACGTCTTCTGCCACTAAAAGTCCCCACCATAGATGAGCTAGAGTTGCCTCTTATATGTAAGGAGCTTGCCTTAAAGCCGAGAGGGCTGGCAATAGTTACCGGACCTACTGGCAGTGGTAAAACCACTACCCAGGCAGCTATGATAAACCACTTGAATATTAATGAGAACCGCCATGTGGTTACTATTGAGGACCCTATAGAATATATCCACCCCAGCTTTAACTGTGCTATTACCCAACGCGAGTTAGGCACTGATACCCTATCTTTTACCGCCGCCCTAAAGCATGTCTTGAGGCAGGACCCGGATGTGATTCTGGTGGGTGAGATGAGGGATATAGATACAGCGGCGGCGGTGCTTACTATAGCTGAGACCGGGCACTTAATACTATCTACCGGTCATGCCCCCAGCGCCGCTCAAGCAATGGAGAGGATAATAGATTTATTCCCACCCCATGAGCGCCATCTAGCCCAGGCACGGCTAGCTTCTTTATTGATTGGCGTGCTATGCCAGGTGCTTGTCCCCCGGGCTGATGGCTCGGGGAGGATAGCTGCCGTTGAGGTTATGTTGGCTAATCCACCGGTGAAGAACCTCATCCGTGAGGGTAAAATCTACCAGTTACCTAATGTAATCCGCACTCACCGGGAAATAGGTATGATTTCACTTGACGAAGCCCTGGTTAACCTCTATCTTAAACAAATCATCACCGGCAAAACCCTGCTTGCTTTCTGCAATGACCGCCAGGATGTAGAAAAGCTTATCGGCAAGGTAGTAGTAGAATAAACTTTTGAGTCGTCTTACTTTTACAGACCTTGCCACTCCTTAAGCGAAATTTCCCTGCCCATAATGTGTCCTATCTCTCATGAAAATAATCGACTTTTACCGTCATTGCGAGCGAAGCGAAGCAATCTCACCATTGCTTTCAGAGATTGCTTCGGGGCTGACGCCCCTCGCAATGACAACTAAACAGCCTCTCTCAATGAGACAACTCGCCGGCTGCTCAAAGCTTCATTTAATAAATAGCCAATAGAAAAGCTCACCGGCAGGGTAGAAATAAGATAGTCTCTTACAGCTTTTCCCAAGTGCCTCGGCTGATTTTCCCCAACGAGATTGCTTCATAAGAAGCAATCTGTTATCATTCTAAAGGGGAATTATGGCAAAGTTCGTAGTTTATTTAGAGCCGGCAGAGGAGGGTGGCTATATAGTGAGCTGTCCACAGTTGCCAGGCTGTGTTACCCAGGGTGAGACTGTAGATGAAGCCCTAGTAATGATTAAGGATGCCATTCAAGGGTATATAACCTCCCTCCAAAAGCACGGCGAACCGGTCCCGCCGAGCCTTGAAGAAAGAATAGAAAGAGCAGAAGTCGTTAGTGTATGACTAGACTGCCACCCCTAAAGCCAAGGGAGGTCATAGCTATCCTAGAGAAGGCGGGCTACTATATATAGACCATACCACGGGAAGTCATTACATTATGCGTCACCCTGACCGCCCTCAGCGTATTCCAGTTCCCTACCACGCTAAAGACATCAAAAGAGGCGTCCTACACTCAATAATTAAACAGTCTGGGCTAAGTCAGCAGGAGTTCCTATCTCTACGCCGATAATCTAATTTTAGATTGCCTGTCAACCTCACCCCCTTGGTCCCCCTCTCCTTCAAAGGAGAGGGGGGAAATATAAAAGAGGGGCTGACGCCCCTCTTAAACTCCCCTGATTACCAATGTTTCTTCTGGGGAGAAATAACTGTTAGAAGGGGCAAAGCCCCCTTAAACCTTCCCGTGATAGACAACCTCCCTCGCTTCGGCAACAAGCAGGATAAAACAGAAAAGCTCATCGGCAGGGTAGAATTAACCTAACCTACCGATAAGCCTTTCACGCTGCCTGCTACTGGTAATAGTAGCCCAACTAATAAGCCTTCCTAAATCGCTTTTTCTCTTGAGCAGGGCTTTTAAGCTACTAGCTCAAATTGCTATCAAATCCCCATTATTAACATACGGGAGGAGTAGCCGTTGTCCCCGGATAGGTAAGTATCGATACCACACCGCTACCATCAATGGAATAAGTACCGCCTAGAGACGCTACGCCGCCGATAAAGTACTCATCCATAGCAGCTGGAGGGTTGCCCCCAGCAAAAATAGGCCAAGTCCCATCATTATCCGCAGCATAGGCTACCGCAGACGTCTGCACCATGTGAAGTTCGGTACATGCTGCCTCATCCGCTCCGGTGCCGATAAAACCGATAAGGTTAGGGACGGCTACCGCTGCCAGGATACCGAGAATGGCAACCACAATCAGCAGCTCAATGAGGGTGAAACCCTTCTCCCCGTGACGAAATGACTTCCTGAACTTTGTTATAAACCTTCTCATTTTTCACCTCCTTCCTTGGTTACTTAAATTTATCTCTGGGTTATTTGAATTTACTTTGTTATAAACCTCCTCACATTTTCGCCTCCTTCCTTGGTTACTTGGATTTACTTTAGGCTAACTATAGTTAGTTTAGTTAAGTTTATGATATAGCCTGACCTCGTTTTGAGTCAATAGTCCATTAGTAATGGGAATATTGGGGTATATAACCTCCCCTCCACATTAAATCCTAATATCTAAGCACCAAATCCTAAACAAATTCTAATTTCCAAATTTCAAATTCAAAATCGTTTAGTTCTTTTGGATTTTGGTCATTAGTGCTTTGTATTTGCTCCGAAAATAGAATGCCTTAGTCCCTCTGTCATTCTGACCCTTCTAAGAAGGGGAAGAATCTCAAACCTCCTTTAGACCCTTCTCCTTCACTGCGTTCAGGGTCAGGGTGACATAGAAGTGGATAAATGCTTACCACCCATTTTCATGATTCGTTGGTGGGCAACCGCCCATGAGGGTTTGTTTAGAGTTTAGAAATTAGTATTTAGAATTTTCGTCCTTAGCTAGATGGCTCTAGCTACTTAACCTCAAAGACCTTGATTTTCTGCCTCTGAGCAAACTGCCTGGCTTCCTCGGTAAGCCCGGGAAGGGCAATGAAGACCTTGTCCAGAATACCTATATCGTAGGCTTTATCATCAAAATCAAATACTTTATCTAATCCCACTGGCTCTCCAGCTACCTCAATAATGCCGATAGCAATATGATGAGTAATAATGCCATCATCCCTGGTAGCTAGTATATCTATACTGTGTTTCGCCCCTGACCTGCCTTTCAGGGTGGCATTTTCCTTTACTTCGTAGCCGTGCCCCTCCAAGTATTGTATGAGCTGTGATTTGGACTTAAATTCAAAGGGCTCTCTTTCTGCCTCCTGGCTGGGCTTAGGGGCACTGCTAGCCAGCACTGTCTCCAAATCCCTGACTTCAAGCACCTTTATCCTCTGCAGGCTGGCAAATTTCTCCGCCTCATTGCCTAAACCAGGGACAACAACCAGAATTTTATCGTGAATACCTATATCATAGGCTTTATCATCAAAGTTAAATATCTCTCCCAGCCCTATCTCATCCCCAACCACCTTAACCCCGATAGCGATATTATAAGTAATGATGCCATCATCCCTGGTAGCCAGTATATCTATACTGTGTTTCGCCCCAGACCTTCCTTCAACCTCGGCATTCTCCTTTACTTCATAGCCGCGCTGTTTCAAAAATTCTATGAGCTGTAATTTAGGCTTGAGTTCAAACTCAATCCAGCCTCTCTTTGCCTCATTGAAGCTATAAGAATAGACATTTACCTCAGTAACTCTATCCTCAGCGGTAAGTGATGAGCATTTCAGACAGCGCCATTTTATTAAGGATATGTTGAATACCTCATCGCAATCACGGCACTTGCGCATTAGCCCCAGGCTCTGGTAGTCACTGCTGATAGTCCGTAGCTCCTGTCCACACTTGGGGCATATATATCTACCTTTGGCTATAAACTCGTCTTCAAGCCCGACATATTTACAGACAAAGTGCTCAAAGACCCTGCCCCGGGCAATATTCCCTGAGCCACATTTAGGGCAATGGGTAGTTGGTCTCAAAATTACCGACCGGCATTGGGGACAGCGAATGAACTTATCAAAGAAGTTCCTTTTCAGTATACCTTTATCAGTCAGGGATTCCAGAATTGATACTACTTCCTCTCCCTTGACCGCTAATACTTGCTCAGCGGCTGGATAGGTGAAACCCAGTTCACTGGTGAAATCAAGCTCCGGTATAATATTAACAATATTCCCTGCCAGCATTTCAGCCACCAATTTCATTGCCTTTTCATTGTCCCCAAGTTCTATGGCTGGCTGGGAATTGCTTATAGGCTTATTCACTTTTGCCAAGCTCCTTCTCACACGCTCTACAGCTAATAATAACTACAAGAAGTATAATTGGCTAGATAGCAAAAGTCAATAAAGTCTACCTCTCACCCCCTAACCCCCTCTCTCTTTCAAAGGAGAGAGGCAAAAGGTGAGGGGTTGGTAAATCTCGCCAGAGGCGGATAAACAATCCTAATAACTCCTTATTGACTAGATTGACAAAAGCGCCCAAAATAGAGACCAAGTATGGAAGCCGTTTTTATAGTCGTTTTTACCTTATTAGGGTTGGCGGTGGCTAGTTTCCTCAATGTCTGTATTGACCGTCTGCCTAGTAGTCAGTCGCTTCTTTTCCCTGCCTCTCATTGTGTTTCTTGCCGTCATCGTCTAGCCATAAAAGACCTGATTCCTGTTTTCAGCTACTTGTGGCTGCGTGGTCGCTGTCGCTACTGCCAAGCTCCTATTCCCAGGCGCCTACTCTGGGTGGAGATTGGTACCGGTCTCCTGTTTGGTTACCTCTACTGGCATTATGGCTTGAGCCTTGAATTAGCCGTTACCGCTGTTTACTGCTGCCTGTTCATCGTTCTTATGGTGATTGATTTGGAGCATGGGCTTATTCTCAACAAGGTGGTCTATCCGGCTATGGCAGTGGCTTTGCTCATCAGTGTCTTTTTAGCTCCGTCTAAGGTGGCTTACCCTAGTGGGGCGGTAGCCTTACTCTTCAATACCTTCTTACCTGAGCCAGGGATTGCTCAAGCTGCTATCGGTGGCGGCATCGGCTTGGGACTGTTTTTATTGATAGTTCTTATTTCTAGGGGAGGAATGGGTTGGGGAGATGTTAAAATGGCAGCCCTGATAGGCATAATTACTGGCTACTTAATATTTGTTGCCTTATTTATGGCGGTAATTTTTGGTGGTTTGGTAGCCGTGACCCTGCTCCTGCTTAAGATAAAGAAGCGGAAGGAGGGCATCCCCTTCGCTCCCTTCCTGTCTTTAGCCACTATAGCTACCCTGTTGTGGGGGAGTAACATTGTCAACTGGTATCTAGAGCTATTTTAGCCACTATATTATAGCTATAGATTGTTTACGAACTCGTCTTTTGTCATTCTGAGCCCTATGGGCGAAGAATCTCTTTTATAGACTCTTCGCTTCGCTCAGAGTGACAACTAAACAATCTCATGGCTAGCCTCTTGACAATCTCATTAGACAAAGTAGTATAATGGTAATAGGTCAAAAGTAATAGATGGTAGGTAGACAATGAGGATAGAGCGCCGAAGGTCTAGCATTGAAGTAATAGCTGATATGTTAAGGCTAGGTGAAGCTGGCAAGACTGAGATAATGTATAGCGCCAATATGAGCTATTTCCAATTACAGAAGTATCTCAACTTTCTGCTACAACAGGGGTTAATAGATAAAGTAACTGTGGGAAATCCAGTGGTGACCTATAGAGTAACCAAGAAAGGGCTCAGGCTACTAAGAAATATAGATAGTATCCTAGAAGTACTTGAGTTAAGGGAAGAGGGCTGACCCTTAGGCTTGTGGAGTTTTTTGAATAAATGTGGAGAGAGATAACTTTTGGCGCTACCAATATTTATCAACAATGTGGTAGCGCCAAAAGTTGCCCAGACCCTTAAACACTATTACCGATGACTAAACACCAGTCGAGGGAGAGACTTTATGGCTGAGAAAAGAATGCTGATAGTGCCGGCGGAGCTGGTTAAGAAGATTGATGATAACCGTGGCGACATGAGTCAAGCTGAATTCATTGATTTTATGATTGATAGTCAACTAAACCCGAAAGCAAAAGAGCATGATGAGAAACAGTATGCCACCAAGGAAGAGGTTCATTATCTGGAGCAGGATATAAAGCAGCTCCTTAGAAGCTTTCTTGACTTTTTTGTTAGCTATGGACTTGAGCTGGGTAAACAATCACCAAAAACTGAGTTTGAAGAGCTAAGCAGCAGGCTGCAAGAGCTTAAAAATGACCTAGACTCTGAAGGCAAGGGCAAAGAGGCTAAGATTAAATGGAAATAGCTTACTAAAGACCGCTGAAAAAGCTCCGAAGGACTTTTTCAGCAGTGTTTATTAATCTTCCTATCATCCACAAAGATTCCCCCTGGAAGTCATTTTGACCCCCTTCTTCTTCAAAGGAGAAGGGGGGTTTTTAATTAACTACAGGAGGTACCCTTTCCCATTGTCTTTGCGAGAAGCTTTGCGACGAAGCAATCTTCAAGAATACTCGGGGGATTGCCATGCCTTAGGCTGGCAATGACACCCCTTATTGAATAGAACATTGTTCTAGAACATAATACCTTCCCTTCGTCAGCAGAACCTGCCATAGTCAAAAGGAATTTGCCATTTGGCGAAGGCAGGGCTGAATGATTTACATAGTTATAGGCTCCCTCGGTTTCCTAATAATACATCTTTTGGACATTGTCTCCCTAAAAAGGGTTCCAGGGGCAAAGCCTCTTACCTGGATTCTGGGCAGTGGCTTACTAGCTTACTCACTTATAATGGTATGCCTTGCTCCAGATAAGCTGCCACTACCTATATGGTCTACCTGGCTAGGCTGGGCACTGCTTTCAGTATCTCTCTTTCTGCTGATATATTCCCTGTTTATTACTCTCCCCTTCCGTAAGACATATATAACCACTGGGGTTGGGGATAAGTTAATAACAACCGGGCTGTATGCTCTGGTTCGCCACCCATGGGTTCACTGCTTCACTCTCCTCCTGCTATCCCTAATCCTGGTTTCAAGGTCAAGTCTGCTGCTTATAGCTTCACCAATATGGATTCTACTGGATATCGTGCTGGTGGTTGTTCAGGACAAGTTCTTCTTCGGCAGGATGTTTGATGACTATGACCACTACCGAAAGAAAACGCCCATGCTAGTGCCCAACAGAGGGAGCATAAATGCCTTCATAAACTGCCTAAAGCGGGCTATAGCCTGGAATCTGAACTTAAAGGAGGAGAAAATAAAATGACTACAGAAGCTGAACTGTTCAAGCAAGGTAGACACGAAGAGCTGTGGCAGAGGTGCTGTGGCTTTATTGACCTTAGCCTGGACGATTTTATGAAGGTTCAGCGGCGGCTGCTCTTGGAGCAGCTAGAGCTGCTGAAGGGATGTGAACTGGGTCGCTACATCATGAACGGAGCCAATCCTAATACCGTGGTCGAGTTCCGGGAGCAGGTTCCCCTTACCACCTATACTGATTATGCGCCCTACCTGCTGAAGCGAAAGATGGATGTGTTGCCCAGGAAGCCAATTCTATGGCAGTACACCTCAGGCAAGTCTGGTGAGTATCCTTTCCGGTGGGCACCAGTTACCGCTGGGCAACTTGATGAGATAGAACCACTAATATTTGCCATGGTGTTTTTCTCCGGTTGTAAGCAAAGAAAGGAAATCGTTTTTAATGAGCACGATAAGGTTTTCTATGGGATGGCTCCCCCACCCTACGCCACAGGCTCGATGGCTCGTGCTTTCCCCCATGAGCTGTTCAATTTCCTGCCATCAGTAGAGGAGGCAGAACAAATGTCTTTTGAGGATAGGATACAGCAGGGCTTTAAGATGGCTCTATCTGAGGGGTTAGATTTATGCTTTGCCCTATCCAGCGTTACCGTAGCCATAGGTAACCGCTTCAGTCAAAGTGGCAAAAAGACAGACATCAAGGCTTTGCTTAAACGTCCCAGAGCTTTACTTCGGCTGATAAAAGGCTTAATAAAAAGTAAACTGGCTGGTCGCCCTTTACTGCCTAAAGATATATGGTCACTTAAAGGCTTAATCACCTTTGGCATAGACGGCTCGGTATATAGAGAGAAAATCAGGGAAATGTGGGGCAGATATCCTCTGGATTTTCATGGCTGCACCGAGGCTATCTTGATTGCCATGCAGACCTGGGACTACCAGGGTATGACCTTCATACCTCATCTCAACTTCTTTGAATTTATTCCCGAGGAGGAAAGCATTAAATCTAGAGAAGACCCTACATATCAGCCGTCAACTCTGTTGCTAGACGAGGTTAAACCGGGTAACTATGAGCTGGTCATTACCAGCTTCCACGGCGGTCCCTTTATCAGATACAGACCGGGGCACCTTATTAAAATAATCTCGTTACGCAATGAACAGCTCAATATAGACATCCCTCAGATGGTCTTCCTGTCTCGCATAGATGACCAGATTGACATCGCCGGATTTACCCGACTATCAGAAAAGGTTATCTGGCAGGCTTTAGAGAACACGGGAATAGCTTATGAGGATTGGACGGCGCGCAAAGAGGTTAAGGATAAACCGGTACTACACCTATACCTTGAGCTCAGGGAAAACGGGTTTGTTACTGAGGAGCAAGTAGCTGAATCTGTGCATCACGAACTCCAAAGATTGGATGCTCCCTATACTGACCTGGAATCATTTACCGGTTTAAGACCACTAGAGGTTACCCTACTTCCCGAAAATGCCTTTCACCTCTATAAGCTGAGACAACAAGCCGCCGGTGCTGAGCTAGCCCATCTGAAGCCACCTCACATCAACCCGTCTGATGATACCATAAATTTCCTGGTCAATACCGCTGGCAAAGCAGTGGTAGCGACAAGGCAGAAGGTAGAAGCCTAAGCAAACTTTATAATTTCAACTAGTTAGCGACCATATTGCCTGATTATATGAGGTCAGCTAAACAGTAGGCAGGTAGCAACTTTAGCCTTGCTGCCTGCTTCTTTATGTAAAACAACCTATGGGCAATGTTTCTATTGACAACTACAAAGCTGTAAGTCATAATTGAAGTAACAATACATAATAAATGATTGCTACTATAGGTCACGCTAAGTTTCAGGGGAGAATTACGACATGAATTTATGGGCAATAATACCGCTCATCAGTTGTCTAACATTTGCCCTATTATTTATACTAGTCTTACCACAAGCCAGAAGACGGGTAGATAAGGTATTTGCTCTATTTCTTTTTGCCTCCGGGGTATGGAGTTTTACCTCTTTTATGCTCGTCCGTAATCCCTACGTCTCCTCCCCCTCCCCGTATCTAATCTTCTGGAACGTAATGGTTATCGTTGCCATCCCGTGGGTAGCTATTTGTTACTATCACTTCGTCAGGGCTTACAATAATAAACCAGGTGGCATAGGGGTATATATCGGCTATACATTTGTTCTAGCCATACTAGGGCTTGGCCTGGCTGGTTATGTCGTTAAGGATGCCCATATGGTTGATGGATTTCTGTACCATGACATTACACCTTGGGACTACGTTATAGCTGCTGTCCTCGTTCCCTTTCTTGCTCTCATAATTTTGATGCTGGTGCGGAGATACCGTAGTTCAACAGACCCCATTGACCGTAATAGAACAATGTACTTAATCACCGGCTGGAGCTTATTAGTAGTTATCAGCTATATTACTCCCTTTACGCCAGCCCTGAAGGGCTTACCCACAGACCACCTTGGTAACTTGGCTAATGCACTAATAATTGCTTATGCCATTTCCAGGTTCAACCTACTTGACATCAAGCTGGTGGTACGAAGAGGGCTGGCATACTTCATCTTAATTAGCGCTCTCATTGGTGTATATATAGGTACGATATTACTTGGGTACAGGTTCCTCCCTGACCTGCCATTTTACAGTATTGTATTACTTGCCTCTGGTTTAGCGCTCCTGCTAGCATTACTGGCTCGTCCACTAAGGTACATCATCCAAGAATGGGTAGACCGTTTCTTCTACCGAGAAACCTATGAACATCGTCAGATGCTACTCGGCTTCAGCAGTAAAATGGGCAATATCCTCAACCTGAATGAACTGGCGAGTGAAATGTTACCCGCAGTAACTAAGGCTTTACATGTAACACAAACCAAACTGCTATTTCAAAATATGAGCAGCGGTGATTTTGTTGCCCAGTTTACTTACCCAGAAGTAGAAGGTGAGTCAGGTAATGAGTTTAGACTTAATGCTGATAACCCGATTGCAGCCTGGCTGGTTAAAGAGAATGCCCCCCTTAGTCTAGAGCAGATTGATAGCATTCCAGAATTTAAAGGATTATGGGAGTCAGAAAGGGAACAACTGACGGCATCTAATTGGGGACTGTTGTGCCCTATTAAAAGTCGGGGTAGGCTAGTTGGTATTCTAGCCCTGGGTAAAAAGAGGTCACACGCCCTTTACTCTCATGAAGATATAGAACTAGTAATGAGCATGGCAAATCAAGCTGGCATTCTAATTGAAAATGCCCAGCTTTATGCTCAGGCGACAATAAGGGCAAATACTGATGGACTGAGTGGTTTATATAACCACCGCCATTTCCACAAGTGCATAGAGCAGGAAATTGCCCGAGGCTCCCGTTTCGGTAGCATATTCTCCTTAATAATGCTGGATGTAGACCTCTTCAAAGCCTACAACGATACTTACGGGCATTTAGCCGGAGACAAGGTTTTGCGAAAAATTGGAAGTTATATCAAGGATTCAATCCGAACTGTGGATATGGCCTTTCGCTATGGGGGAGAGGAATTCACTGTTATTCTGCCCGAGGCACAACTTGATGATGCTTACAAGGTGGCAGAGCGCTTTCGTAAAATAATAGAGTCAAAGATGGCTTCTAGCATAATACCAATAACTGTTAGTCTTGGGGTAGCTAACTGGCCATCTGATGGCTTGATGAAAGAGGAAGTTATTGCCTGTGCTGATGCTGCCCTATACC
>Ga0209991_10001187_pt1 | contig 11828 bp, 9 predicted proteins | sample ChitaG_FD_183167 | JGI IMG/M metagenome (GOLD analysis project Ga0209991, IMG submission 183167) | Deep subsurface microbial communities from South Pacific Ocean to uncover new lineages of life (NeLLi) - Chile_00310 metaG (SPAdes)... | ecosystem: Environmental > Aquatic > Marine > Oceanic >...
ATGGATTCAACAGGACCAAGATTGGAATAGGTCGGCCACAGTATAGTGAACCAATTGAGGATTTTGTTTTAAGCCCTATTTATGACGATCAACAAAAAACAATTAAAGATGTACTTCATATAGTAGCAGAGGCCATTGAATCATTTATTTTGGATGGAGTGGAAGCGGCAATGAATAAATTCAATTCTTTGACAACCAGGAGTAGGAGGTAGAAAGATAATGCAAGGCCTAACTGTTTATGCACCTTATTTAGGGATTCTGGGTCTTATAATCGCCTATCTAATATTTCTTTATGTCAAAAAACAACCTAATGGAAGTGAGCTTATGAAGGATCTGGAAGGTATGATCCATGATGGTGCCATGGCCTTTTTAAGGAAGGAATATTCAGTTTTGGTGTTTTTTATAGCCATCGTTTTTCTTTTGCTTGGGTTTGGTATATCCTGGAGAACGGCTATTGCCTTTGTGACCGGGGCATTCTGTTCTATGCTGGCTGGATTTTCCGGTATGAGTGCTGCTACCAAAGGAAATTCTCGAACAGCAGATGCCGCGAATAAATATGGGCAGGCTAAGGCCCTTAATGTCTCTTACTTTTCTGGTTCGGTAATGGGCATTTCCGTCGCCAGTCTCGGTCTCCTTGGACTTGGTTTCTGGTTCTGGTATTATGGAGGTGACCCGGAAACTGCCCAATATATTAATGGGTTTGCTATGGGAGCAAGCTCAATTGCCCTATTTGCCAGGGTTGGCGGTGGTGTATTTACAAAGGCTGCGGATATAGGGGCTGATCTGGTAGGAAAGGTGGAGGCTGGTATCCCTGAGGATGACCCCAGAAATCCCGGAGTTATTGCAGACAATGTGGGGGATAATGTAGGTGATATCGCAGGGATGGGGGCGGATATATTTGAATCCTATGTTGGCTCTGTAATTGCTACCATCGCAATTGCAGCCACATTATCTATTACGCCTGAGTTTCTTGATCAATTTCCCATTCTGAAAGGGTTATCCCCGATAGCAATAAAGTTAAAGTATATGGCAATGCCCATCCTTGTTGTTATGGCAGGATTGCTGAGTTCCTTTGTGGGTGTATTCTCTATCAAGATCTTTCAGGCCGGAAATCCAGCCGCTGCTCTTAGGTCTACAACCTTTGTGGCAGCTGCTGTTTTCGTAATCTTGACAGCCATCATTATCAAATCGCTCGGTATGCCTTGGGGAGCATTCTGGGCTATCTTTTCAGGTCTTCTCTGCGGTATTGCCATCGGCCTTCTGGCAGAGTATTATACCTCTGGACCGCCGATTATAAGGATTGCAGGTCAATCGGCCACAGGCCCTGCAACAGTGATCATTGCTGGTTTAGCTGTGGGCATGCAGTCCACCTATCTTCCCATACTTGGTATCTGTGCTGCCACATTTGTTGGATTTAAGGTCGCAGGGATATACGGTATCGGTCTTTCTGCCGTGGGAATGCTGGCAACTGTAGGTGCCACTATGACCGTAGATGCATACGGACCAATAGCAGACAATGCTGGGGGTATATCAGAGATGTCAGGCCTTGGCCCTGAAACCAGAAAGATCACCGATGGCCTTGATGCTTTAGGTAACACAACTGCTGCCATCGGAAAAGGATTTGCCATCGGCTCCGCAGCCCTGACTGCCCTGGCCCTCTTTGTTGCCTACACCCAGGCTGCAGGTGTTGAAGTAGCAAAGCTAAGCATTATGAACCCTTATGTTGTGATAGGGGTCTTTATAGGTGGTATTGTACCTATGCTTTGTGCAGCAATGACCATGACCTCAGTGGGTAAGGCTGCCTTTAGCATTGTAGAAGAAATAAGACGCCAGTTCAGAGAGATCCCCGGGCTTCTTGAGGGGAAAGAAGGGGTTAAGCCAGATCCGGCAACCTGTGTATCCATTGCAACTGAGGCGGCCCTTAAGAGGATGGTGGCCCCTGGCCTGGTTGCTATTCTTACTCCTGTGGCTGTAGGTTTTCTACTGGGCCCAGAGACACTGGGCGGTACGCTTCTGGGTGCTACAGTCATGGGCGCATTTCTGGCCCTTTTTATGGCCAATGGAGGCGGGGCCTGGGATAACGCCAAAAAATACATAGAATCAGGTCATTTAGGAGGCAAGGGTAGCGATAACCATAAGGCTGCTGTAGTTGGTGATACAGTAGGTGACCCATTCAAAGACACATCTGGACCGGCAATGAATATCTTGATCAAATTGATGGCGGTTGTATCCCTTGTAATTGCACCGATACTACCTGTGATCGGTTTGTTTTTGAGATAAAAATATTTTAGAGCCTTCAGATGTCAGCTTTAAAGCTGCCTCATTTGGGAGATAAATAGTTTTCCCGATTGAGTATCTAATACTTAATGTAACAGGAGGTAAGAATGTTTAAGGTAGGGGATTTGGCAGTGTATCCAGCACACGGTGTTGGGGTTATTGAGAAGATTGAGAATAGGGAAGTTTCTGGTTGTCAGGAAGACTTTTATGTCATGAGAATACTTGAAAACAATATGATTATTATGATTCCATCTTCAAACACTAAAAATGTTGGATTAAGACAGCTAATAAACCAGAACGAGGTATCAAAGGTTTTCTCCATACTTAAAAATAAGGACATGTATGTAGATGATAATCAGACCTGGAACAGACGGTATAGAGATTACATGGATAAGATTAAAAGCGGCTCTGTCTTTGAGGTTGCGGAAGTCTATCGAGATTTAAGTACAATAAAGCAGGATAAAGAGTTGTCCTTTGGAGAAAGAAAGATGTTGGATACAGCCCATAGTCTGCTTGTGAAAGAGATCTCCCTAGCCAAAAACATGAAGGAAGAAGATGTGGAAAGAGATATTAAATCGAATCTCTTTGTACAAACCCAACAGGATGAGGGGTAAGGCCCACGTTAGTAAAAAATAGTGGTAAACAGCTGGGAGAAATAATCTTTCATCGACAATCAGAAGAAATAGATGTAAGGCTTGACAAGTTTCTCTCTGATAATAAGGGTGTGGGTTTATCCAGGGCCAGGATTCAGGACCTCATTACAATTGGTGCAGTCACTGTTAATGGTGAGAGAAAAAAGCCTAGTTATCAACCAAAACCTGGCGACAGGATAAAGATTTCATTTTTACCCAAATCAGTCCCTTTAGAAGTCCCTGAGAATGTAGAGTTCGGCCTTCTTTACGAAGATAACTCAATCTTGGTAATCAATAAACCTCCCGGTCTGGTGATTCATCCTTCTACTGGCCATTATACAGGAACTTTGGTCCAGGGCCTTCTCTATAAATGTAGGAATCTTTCTTCTTTTGGTGATCCGATAAGGCCGGGAATTGTTCATAGGCTTGATAAAGACACCTCAGGTGTGATGGTAGTAGCTAAAAGTGATGAGGCTCACGATTTCCTAGCTAATCAATTCAAAAGAAGAGAGGTAAAAAAGAGATATTTGACCCTCGTACATGGTAATGTTGAAGATAAGAAGAGGATAATAGATTTTCCTATCAGTAGACACCCGGTAAAAAGAAAAGAGATGAGCGTCTCACTTTTAAAGGGGAGACCGGCTATGACTGAGTGGGAGGTCATATCTGTCTTTTCTCTTGGTTTTTCACTTTTAAGGATAAGCCTCCATACTGGTAGAACTCACCAGATAAGGGTTCATATGGCATATATGGGTTATCCAGTAGTAGGGGACATTGTGTATGGATACGGAAAAAGATGGTGGAAGCAAAAATCTTTAATAATGAAAGAGATCCTTACTCTAGTGAAAAGGCAGATGCTCCATGCAGAATTATTAGGATTTATTCATCCTGATTCATTGAAATATGTAGAATTTGAGGCCCCTCTCCCAACAGATATGGATTGTCTTTTAAAGTGGCTCAATAAGAATCAAACGGCCTAAATGTTAAATAACGTTTAAAATCCCTTGACAGAAGTGTATTAGAGGTATATTATTGTAATTAATATTTAATACATCCACAAGAAATACATTCCTCGCTAAATTAGGCTATTAAATTTTTCATCAGTGAAGGTCTACATATAATCAGCGCTTACAAATAATTTTCAGGAATATAGCTGTATAATAAAGCATCTCATGTGGGGGTGAAGTTATCCCCTTTTTTCGCTGAGAGGGTCAAAAAAGAGGTAAAAGAAAAAGGTTAATGAATATATGAAGATCTATAGAGGTATATAAAGAAATGAACTTAGTTGAGCTTAAAGGTAAAAATATAAGTGAATTGATAGATGTGGCTAGAACATTCAAAATTAGTGATGCTACTGGTATGCGGAAACAGGACCTCATTTTCTCTATTTTGCAGGCGCGGACAGAGCAAAATGGTGTTATTTATGGAGAAGGGGTGTTGGAGATCTTACCAGATGGCTTTGGTTTTCTTCGTTCCCCTGATTCTAACTATCTTCCAGGCCCTGACGATATGTATGTTTCGCCATCCCAGATTAGACGATTTGCCTTAAAGACAGGAGATACTGTTTCAGGGCAGATAAGACCGCCAAAGGATGGGGAAAGATACTTTGCTTTGCTAAAGGTCGAACATATCAACTATGAAGAGCCGGAAGTAGCTGCAGATAAAATACTTTTTGATAATATGACCCCTCTTTACCCAACAGAACGAATAATATTAGAAACGGATTCTGATAATCTTTCTACCAGGATTATGGATTTAATAACCCCTCTAGGGAAAGGACAAAGAGGATTGATCGTCTCTCCACCGAGGACAGGAAAGACAATGCTTCTTAAAGATATTGCTAATGCAGTGACCAGAAACCATAAGGACATACATAAAATAGTCCTTTTGATTGATGAGAGACCTGAGGAAGTTACTGATATGGCCCGCTCTGTGGAAGCTGAGGTTATTAGTTCTACCTTTGATGAACCTCCACAACGACATGTGCAAGTAGCTGAGATGGTTTTAGAAAAATCCAAAAGATTAGTTGAGCATAAAAAGGATGTTCTTATACTCTTAGACAGTATCACTCGTCTTGCTAGGGCATACAACACAGTTGTTCCGCCGAGTGGTAAAATTTTGTCTGGAGGCGTTGATTCAAATGCCCTTCACCGGCCCAAGAGATTTTTTGGAGCTGCCAGGAACCTCGAAGAGGGGGGAAGTCTCACTGTCATTGCGACTGCCCTGATTGATACAGGAAGCAGAATGGATGAGGTAATCTTTGAAGAGTTCAAAGGTACTGGTAATATGGAGGTTAATCTTGATAGGAAATTGAGCGACAGGCGGATATTCCCTGCCTTTGACATCAATCGTTCAGGAACGAGGAAGGAGGAACTCTTGATTGAGCAAGAAGATCTTAATCGCATCTGGGTCCTACGTAAAGTCCTTGCACCTCTTACCCCGGTTGATAGTATGGAATTCCTAATAGAGAAAGTAAGAGGAACGGAAAACAATAAAGAATTTTTGGCTTCAATGAATCAATAAATTTGGTTTTTAGGTTTGTTGCCTTAAATTTAGGCACTTTAGCCCTGGCCCAGACCTGGCAAAACCTGACTCAGCAAAGATAAACCAGGATTGGTGATACATCAGAAGCAAGCGTATATTCAAATCACGTCGCACCAGGGCGGGCTCACTTTAGACATTTATAACTTTCAATAATTAATAAATGGAGACTGCCAGTATGAAAAAAGATATTCATCCACCCTTTCAAAAGGCAATTGTTCATTGTGCCTGCGGTAACGAATTCGAAACCTTTTCTACTGCTAAAAAAATTAAGGTGGAGATATGTTCTCAATGTCATCCTCTCTTTACCGGGCAACAGAAGATTGTCGACTCTAAGGGACGTGTTGAAAGATTCAGACGTAAATACCAGAGAATTGAGGAAAATAACAGAAGCAGTAAAAAGAAAAAATAAAAAAATAATTGATTATGTTATCCCAAATCGAAGATGTAGAAAGACGGCTTAGCAGTTTGGAATACGAGCTGAGTAGGCAGGAGGTTATTCAGCAACAAAGTCTCTATCAGAAATATCTAAAAGAGCATGTTAGCCTTCAACCTATCGTAGATGCCTTCCGCAAGTACAAAGCATTAAAAGAGAAGATTAAAGATACAAAAAGCCTCCTTAACGATCCTGACAGAGAGATGAGGGAACTCGCTCGAAAAGAGATAGACAACTTGAAGGATAACTTAGCGAAACTGGAACGTGAAATGGGGCTTTTGCTCCTTCCCAAGGACCCAAAGGATGAGAAAAACTGTATTCTTGAAATAAGGGCTGGCACTGGTGGAGAAGAGGCAGCCCTATTTGTCGCAGATCTCTTTAGAATGTATGGCTACTATATAGAGAACAAAGGCTGGAAAATGGATATCCTGAGCCAAAGCCTTACAGGTCTGGGTGGTTTTAAGGAGCTCATCGCATTGATAGAAGGGCAGAGGGTATATAGTGGGCTTAAGCATGAGAGTGGGGTTCACAGAGTCCAGAGGATACCCGAGACAGAGTCAAAGGGTCGAATACATACTTCAGCTGTTACTGTAGCTGTACTGCCTGAGGCAGAAGAGGTTGATGTATCAATTGACCCAGCTGATCTCAGGATAGATGTATATAGATCCTCAGGTCCTGGAGGTCAGAGTGTTAATACTACAGATTCAGCTGTGAGAATCACACATATTCCTACTGGATCTGTGGTCTCTTGTCAGGATGAAAAATCCCAGCACAAAAACAAGGCAAAAGCCATGAAGGTCCTCAGATCTCGTTTGCTGGACATTCAACAGGCAGAACAGCGATCAAAAATTTCTGAGGAGCGCAAACATATGGTGGGCTCAGGTGATAGAAGTGAACGGATCAGAACTTATAATTTCCCTCAGGGGAGAGTGACCGACCATAGAATAGGGTTGACGGTCTATAGACTTGAGGAGGTTCTGCACGGTGAACTTGATCTCATCTTGCATCCCCTCCTAGCTCATTTTAAGGCCGAGTCCGAGAAGGGTCAAGCAGAACAGCTCTTATGACTCAAAAAAAATGGGCTATCCAGGAAATCTTGAATGTAACCACAGAGTTTTTCAGAGATAAAGGGATAGAGAGTCCACGTCTCTGTGCCGAGGTCTTGTTGTCCCACCAACTAAAGAAAAGCAGAGTCGAACTGTACCTTGAATTTGATCAGCCATTAAGTCCTTTAGAGATAGCTGGTTATCGCTCTCTTATCAGAAGACGATTAAAAAGAGAACCTCTCCAATATATTACCGGGCATCAGGAATTTTGTTCCCTTGACTTCTTAGTTAGCCCAGCGGTTTTTATTCCAAGACCAGAAACGGAACTTCTCGTTGAAGAGGCACTAAAGCTCAAACAGAGGGATCTTTTATCAGATAGTTTCCAACCAAAAATATTAGATTTAGGTACTGGATCTGGGGCGATAGCCATAGCCCTGGCAAAAGAAATTCAAAATGCTACCATATGGGCAAGCGACATCTCTTTTGAGGCCCTGGCTTTGGCCAGAGATAACACTAAACGCCATAACTTTAATAGTAGAATAAAATTCTGCCAAGGTGATCTCTGGCAACCCTTCTCTAACTCTTCTATTACCTTTGATATGATCATATCCAATCCCCCTTATATTCCTGCTGAGGCTTTTAAGACGCTGCCTCCAGAGGTGAGTTATTATGAGCCTCGAATTGCCCTTGATGGGCATGAAAACGGTACGCACTTTATTAAAAGAATAATCGAAGAAAGTGGAATTTATCTAAAGCCTGGTGGATGGCTCCTGATAGAGATGGATCCGGATCAAACGGAAAGGGCATTATATCTTATTGATTCAACACAGTCTTTTAGGTACAAAGAACGCCTTATGGATTACCGAAAAAAATACAGAATGGTGAAGGCTCAAAAAATAAATGGATAAAATCATTATCGAGGGAGGATCTCCACTTAAAGGAGAGGTAACAATTAGCGGCTCCAAGAATGCCGCTTTACCAATACTGTCAGCCTGTCTCCTGACAGGCGGTTGGCATACATTGGATAACATCCCTAAATTAAAAGATATCTGGACTATAAAAGAGATCTTGTCCAATCTCGGAGTTGCCTTTGAGGAGAATGGTCAAACCCTCAAGGTAAACTCGGATAACCTTAATAGTCATATTGCCCCTTATAAATTAGTCAAGACAATGCGGGCCTCTATACTTGTTTTAGGTTCCCTTTTGTCCAGACTTGGAAAGGCAAAAATTTCCCTTCCCGGAGGTTGTGCTATAGGTGCTAGACCAATAGACTTACATCTAAAGGGCTTGTCTTTAATGGGAGCTGACATAAACCTGGAACATGGATATGTGGTTGCTAATGTTGATAAACTCCGGGGAGCTGACATATTTTTTGATATATCCACAGTTACTGGAACGGAAAACTTAATGATGGCTGCTGCTAAGGCGGATGGCATTACCACCTTAAATAATGCTGCTAAAGAGCCAGAGGTAGTTGATCTTGCTAATATGCTAAAGGCGATGGGAGCAAGAATCAATGGAGCAGGTACCGATACCATAACCATTACTGGTGTAAAGGAATTACATCCTGTTAGGTATGCTATTATACCTGACCGGATTGAGGCTGGTACATTTCTAATCGCTTCAGCTATAACAAAAGGGAAAGTAAGGATAAAAGGCTGCAATGGAGACCATATAGAAGCCATTATAAAAAAACTTCTTGACATAGGCATGGAAATAGAAAAAGAAGGAGAAGGCCTTGTTGCTATAGGCCATGATAAAATTAAAAGTGTAGATATAAAAACCATGCCATTTCCTGGATTTCCTACAGATATGCAGGCCCAATTTATGACTCTGATGAGCATTGCTGATGGATGGAGCATAATCAGGGAAACCATATTTGAAAATAGATTCATGCATGTTAGCGAATTAAGAAGGATGGGGGCAGATATTAAGATCAATGGAGGCCAAGCCTTAGTTCTAGGTAAAAGAAATTTATTCGGAGCCCAGGTTATGGCAACTGATTTAAGGGCAAGCGCCTCTCTTGTTCTTGCTGGTCTGGTAGCGAAAGGAAGGACAGAGATCTCAAGGGTATATCATCTTGATAGGGGTTATCAAGACCTCGATCTGAAGTTATCCCTTCTTGGGTCAAAGATTTGGCGTGAAAAGTATTGATGTTCTCTCGTCCACTTGTTCCTGCACTGTGCTCAACCATTATTGGTATCCTTATTGGTCACAATATCCTGACCAACATTAACCTACCTGTATTTTTATTCCCTTTGGTCATTTTATTATGTCTGGGTATAATCTTTATCATCCCTTTAAAATTTCCCCTTTTTTATTTAATGGCCGTCTTTATGCTGTTAGGCATCAACACCCAAATCAATAGGCCCGTTCTGTCAGGGCTGCCTAAAGTAATACACAAGAATGAGAAAGTAGTTATTGAAGGAACAATCTATAGACCGCCCAGGATAAGATTCAATATGGCAAGTGCCCCAATCCATGTAGAAAAAATCTTTTTTTCTAAAAAGGTCAGCAAGGTCAAGATCAATCTACTAGTAAAGATATATGGATACAACGGTGGTTTAAAAGTAGGTGAACGAATCCGCTTTCCTGCTAAGCTAAAAGAATTCGAAAACTTTAATAACCCAGGCAACTTTGATTATAGGTTCTATATGCTGAGCCAGGGGCTTTCCTTTATGGCCGTGGTATCAGACGGACGATATGTTGTTCCAATGGGAGAGGGAGATCTTGGTCTTGTAGGAAAAACATTAGAGAAGGTCAGAGGTCCTTTAAGAAGATTTTTTAGAGAAAGGCTCTCTCATACCTCAAATCCTATATATACTGCCCTTATTCTTGGAGAAAGGCAAGGCCTTACATCTAAGCTAAGAGAGCCATTCGATAGATCAGGCGTAGGTCATATAATGGCTGTTTCAGGTCTCCACCTTGGTTTGGTAGCCTGGCTATTCTTTAAGTCTCTAAGGTGGCTATTATCCCTTTCCTATCGTTTGACTCTTATGACAGAAATAAAGAAATTTGCAGCAATTATAACCACTTTGCCAGTGATAGCCTATGCTTTGCTTACTGGTCTTCAACTTTCTACCCAGAGGGCTTCTGTGATGGTTCTGGTATTCTTATGGTCCTTTATTATAGGCAGGGAAAAAGATGTCTGGTCCAGCCTTTCCCTGGCAGCCCTTATTATACTTGCCCTTAAAGGGGATGCCCTCTTTAGCACCTCTTTTCAGCTATCCTTTGTAGCTGTAGCTGGGATTCTATGGCTGGTCCCTTTAATCAATCAACGAATACCAAAATTTAAATTGGGCAACGAGTCTTTTAAAGGGAGTCAAATACTACATCCAATTCTGACATATACCTTGGGTCTGATTGCTGTAACAACTGCGGCTATGATTATAACAATCCCATTGATCGCCTATTATTTCCATCGCTTTTCCATTGTAGCCCTTCCAGCTAACCTGACAGTAGTTCCCATAATAGGGCTCTGGGTTATCCCCCTTGGATTACTTTCTTCTATTACCCTACCTCTTTCTTCTACTCTGGCAGGATTTCTGCTTTCTTTAGGTGAATCTGGCCTCGATATGGCCACCTCCATAGTTCAATTCTGGTCAAATATTCCCTGGAGCTCAATCTGGGTAATTCGACCCACATTGCTGGAAATCCTTTTAATATACGGGCTGCTTTTCCTAAGCCTTAATTTCAACCGCTCAAGAATCTACCGGCTATTCTTAATACTCATTTTAATCGTATCTTTTATAGATATTGGATACTGGGTCTACAAAGTACGTCTTAATAACAATCTAAGAGTAACAATTTTGGACGCCGGAAGAGGAAATGTATCCCTAATACAGTTCCCTGGCAAAGAGAGGATGCTGATTACAAGAAATGCCTTTTGCCATAGAGGACTTAACCTGGCCCGGATGGTTGTAGCCCCTTACCTCTGGCATGAAAAAATCCGGCGAGTTGACTACATTTTCCTGACCGATCCGCAAGTTCAACAGACAGAGAAGCTTCGATTCATGATCAGTAACTTTCATCCCAGAGAGGTGTTTTCCAGTTTTTCTACAGAAAGGATGGTTGGCAGGGTTAAGATTAAAGGGAGCAACACTGAAGGGATTACAATAACCTATCGAGGCTGGTCTTTCCTCTTTTATGACAAGAAAGTACAGATCGAAAAGGAAAGCCCGGAAGGAGGGAAAGAATGGCCAAAATACCTCATTGCCACTGAAGAGAAGATGCTACGTAGCTCTTCCTTTCATATTCTGAACATAGATCAGACTGGTGCATTAACAATCACCATAGACCCAGATGGGAATCTAAAAATGAAGGGTTTTCTAAAAAAGAACCTAAATGTGGTCATAACTGATTAAGTATTGGAATTTAGGATAGGACGATAGTCACACTAAAGTAGCTCTTTAATCGGAAAAGAAAGAAAGAAATATTTATTTAATTATGCCTGACGCTATTTCATGGCACAGGATTCCTGGAGTGGGACCAAAAAGAAAAAAGGCGCTGAAATATCTGGGCGATTTACAATCTATCGCAAGGGCAGAAATCAAAGAGTTCCAGAATGTCCTAGGAATCAGTCAGAGAATTGCGAAAAATATCTTTGATTATTTTCATAAACCACCAAGGCCCCAAGGCACTAAGAATGGGATAAAAGAATGATACTTTAATATTAGTAATATTGGTACCCGCCCTGGCGCGCTATGATTGTAATAAACTATTAATGCTTAATAGTAAAGAGGCGGTGCTATAAAACTCAGTCATTGCATGCCAGCCTGCCCTGGCGCGATATGATTGTAACAAGCTAATGCCGCTTTAATAATTCTAAGCGAGAGCTATTAAACTCAGTCTTTGCATGCCAGGTCTGGGCCAGGGGTCTGGGCCAGGGGTCTGGGC
>Ga0209991_10001188_pt1 | contig 11825 bp, 11 predicted proteins | sample ChitaG_FD_183167 | JGI IMG/M metagenome (GOLD analysis project Ga0209991, IMG submission 183167) | Deep subsurface microbial communities from South Pacific Ocean to uncover new lineages of life (NeLLi) - Chile_00310 metaG (SPAdes)... | ecosystem: Environmental > Aquatic > Marine > Oceanic >...
GTGTACCTTTCTGAATATGATTGCTCTATAGGAGGTATGTAGTGATGAAAGTAAGTAATTATCTTGATGCTGAACCTACTCAAGAGGTATCCGGGGTAGCTAAGCGTGATGTTATTACTGCTGATGATGGGGCACCGCATTTCTGTATGCGTGTCTTTGAAGTTAGGCCAGGTAGCTCTACCCCATCTCATTCACACTGGTGGGAACACGAGGTATTCATTCTTTCCGGTCAAGGGGTAGTGGTAAGTGAACAGGGAGCAACGCCGATAGTCAAAGAAAGTGTTGTCTTCATTGCCCCTAATGAGCCACACTGCTTTGTTAATACCGGTAATGAAGCCCTTCGCTTTATCTGTGTTGTTCCGTTACAGCAGGAATGACGGGGTATATCTTTACGAGGTTATACCGGAGGCAGCGGCTACAGCACCTTGACAAACTTTGGAAGCGCGCTATATTATGCGCCAAGGACGGCTCATAAGGAGATGTTCTGGGAAGTGTCAGTTCTCTAACAGGCTACCAAAAATATGCTTATCAAGCTTGGATTAAGGAGGTCCCGAGTGGAGTGGCGAGTATCAATGAAAACCTTCTTCTGTGAAATAGTAGGTGATTGGATTACTATTTTAGTATATAAAGATGGTAATGTAAAGTGTAACCATTTTATTGCACACGGGACGGTAACACGAAAAGTGAAAAAGGGAGGGGATAAACAGGTTATAACTTGTGAAGGACCAGGGCACTGTAATTTGTGTGCTAGTTATAAAGAAGATGTTTTCCGTCGGGAAGCTGTAGCAACACAGACTTAAAGTGGGGGTAGCTTAAATTGATAGCTAGTCTATAGCTTGTAGAAATTCAGTTAGCCTTTCCTTAGCCTCTGGCGAAAGGTGGTCTAAGAATTCAGCGAGATATTTATGAAGCAATGATTTACTCTCTTTAGATGTTGGCAAAACCTTGCCTTCATAAAATTTGATTATTACCCGGTGGCAATTGGCACACACATTTACAGCAACGTCAGGACCGAGATAGGCATATTCCCCCCGCTCGACTACAATGTGTTCCTCCATAAAGTCAGGATTGGAATGCTCACAGAAAGCGCACTGCGTATCACCCGGAGTTTTTTGGCTAAGGTTATAGCCTTCAACTCTCTGGTATTCCCGAATAACACTATCTTTGACTGCCATAAGCTCATCTCCAAGTGCTTGAGCTAGAGAGCTGGGCAAAGAGGATTCAAGCAGAGCCAGGTAGTTAGCTAAAATGGTTTCGCTTTCGTCAGAAATCAAAGCCCAGCAGCAGCGGTGGATTACCCGATGGCAGTTAACACATAACGGCATGACGATAGGAGACCCCTCATGGTCGTGCTCACCGGTAAAAGCTACCAGATGGTCTTCCATGATATCAGCATTAGTTTGACTGCATAAAGGGCACTTATTTTCCTCAAACAGGGTAAGCATTAGGAAAATTCCCTTTTAATTTTGACACAACAGATATTTTAGTATAACATTTTTTGAAGATAAAGTGAGCAAATTAGAAGCAATTACAGAAATATTGACCACAAACTCAAATATAGTCTGGACACAGGAAGAGGCTTACTTCCCTTATTCCCGGTCACGCTCCGGCTATTATTACTCAACCGGACTTCGAGTATTCCCCAAACAGCCGCTGCCAGATGCCCAGTCACTGAAGAAACTCAGCAAAAGCATAATAAAAGAATTAATCTTAATAGGACCATCAAGTATAAGTCACTGCTATATTTTCCCGGCAAGGAGACAAGCAATTAGACTCGCCGCCTTGTATTTTTTCGAGCCAGTAGACGCAGAACAAGATATCATGGAAAGACACCTGGTAGTTTCTATATATCCTTGTGAGGGGATGGCTCGGAATGTAGGATACAGAGCCATAGTAGAAATAGGCGGCTACGAATGCCCTGAACTGTGTAAGATAGCAAATAAGTGTATCTTTAAAGCGTCCAAATATAAATTTCTTAAGAAGTTATTCTGATATTGCTTATCAACCTCACCCCTTTAGACAGTTATTTACCAACCCACCCCCTTTATCCCCCTCTCATATAACTGACTGTCACCCTGACCCTGACCCTTCGAGAAAGCGAAGGGGAAGGGGAAGGGTCTAGATTCTTGGTGGAGTTTACCCTGAGCGAGATTCTTCCCCTTCTTAGAAGGGTCAGAATGACAAGAAGCGAAGGGCTCAGAATGACAATCCTTCAATCTACCCTTGATAAACAACCTTGATTCCGGCATTAAAGCAAAGAGAGGGTGCCCCCTTATGGAAGCACCCTCTCTTTGTCAGTTGTGGAGTGCTATTTAGGGAAATACTTCAGAGAAGGAAGAAACTGCATCGCCCTGGGGGCTGGTGAAGATTGCCGACCCAACTACCTTGACCGGGAAATCAAATGTACCAATTCCTCCCCACCACTTTTGAATCAAGTCAGGGTATGATAGTCCCAGTTCCTTTACCTTTGCTCCCTGAGCAACGAGCAAGCTTAACTGAACAACGCGAGTAGTAAATAGTGCTTGCACCCTCGCCTGGTTGGTCGTTTTAGCCGGAACCCACTGGTCATCGTAGTTTACCGGACTATTAAGCTCAAACCATACACCCGGTGCCCCCTCAAGAGCCAGGGTAGCCGATATTTTATCGAGCATAATCGGGTAATCATTGGGGTTAGTGATGTCGAAGACGGCGGCTAAGACGAAGAAGCCGACTCGTTGAGGGTCATACCCCGTGGGGTAGTCTTCAGCCAGAGATTCGAAGTGGACAACCTCAAGGCGACTAAGCTTAACCTCAGGAGCTGCCAGCGGTCCAGTCGGGGCAGGACAGCCAGTCACCACGATACTTGATACCAATAGAAGAACCAATAAAGCTGCCAAAAGTTTGCGCATCTTTTACCTCCTTTCTTAGAGTTTTAAGCAAGCCAACGCTTCTTGCGCTTATAGTGCTTTATGGCGCGGAAGCTTTTCCTGGTTCCGGCCTCAGTTAACCCCAGATAAAATTCCTTAATATCTGGATTGTCCCTCAACTTCTCCGACGGACCCTCCATAACTATCCTTCCCGTCTCCATCACATAGGCATAAGGGGCAACGCTTAACGCCAGCTTAACGTTCTGTTCCACCAGCAAAATTGAGAGCTTTTGTTCCCTGTGCAGGAGCTGGATAATATCAAAAACCTCCTTAATGAGCAGTGGTGCCAGCCCCATGGATGGCTCATCAAGAAGAATAACCTTGGGTCCGGCCATCAAAGCTCGCCCTACTACCGTCATCTGCTGCTCACCGCCGCTGATAAAGCCGGCAGTAGCACGACGCAAGTCCTTAAGCCGGGGGAAGTAATGGTAAACCATTTCCAATCTCTGCCGAATATTACCTCCGTTCTTAAGGCAATGACCACCAACTATGAGATTTTGCTCCACGGTCAAATGCTCAAAGACCCTTCTCCCTTCCATTACTTGAAAGATACCGCTCTTGACCAGCTCATTAGCCACCTTTTTATCTATCCTCTCACCCATATAGACAATGGAGCCGTCGGTAACTGCGCCATCCTCGTGCTTTAGTAATCCGGAAATAGCCTTTAAGGTGGTCGTCTTGCCGGCGCCGTTAGCTCCGAGCAGAGCGATAATGCCGCCCTCGGGCAAATCCAGGGATATCCCCTTGAGCACTAAGATAGTGCCGTGGAACATAACCTCGATATTATTCAGCCTCAAAATCGGTTTTGCCTTAGCTTCCGCCATAAGCTAATCTCCTTACCAGCCCAGCCAGCTAGCCCACAGGTCGGGATACATTCCCTTCATATCTACAAAGCCGCGGTCAACGAGCTTGCCACCCTCAATCTGAGCTATTGCTATCTTGCCGCCAGGCCTATGGTCGGTTGGAGTAACTGTGAACTCGGCCAAGCCATACAATTTGGCAATATCATCCATGGGAGCCATCTCAAAATAATCCTTTAGCTTGGCTCGGGTAGTAGCCAGAGCTTCGGGGCGAAGGTCAAGCTCACCGGCATTGTCCATTCGGGTCAGGGCTTCAACCATAAGGTGGACCTTAATCCAGCCGCCGACAGTGTGGATAAGGCGGTCCTCCAGAGGAACACCCGGGTTTATCTTCTGGGCATATTGGTGAACTATGTCCCTCATCGGATAATCCCACATGAAAAAGGCAACTTTGTTAGCACTTATTGTCTCCTCGGCAGCCGGACCAGCTAACTTTAAGGTGTTCTCATCATGCCCCCAGCAGTTGATGCCATGCATGGTCTTTTTACCCGGACCAGTGAGCCCCAAAGCATAGAAGTCCCTAAGGGTGGTAGCTACCGACATGGTGGTATTACCATGCCACACGAAATGGGGTGGATTCTCCGATACCGCCAGCACCTGGCTCTTGGTATCCAGAGCCCAGAGGGAAACATCCTGGTCGGGGAGGAAGTCAAAGCCTAATATTTTGGCTTGGTCTTTTATTGCCTCAACCGGTGCTGTGGCATAGGGGGAGCCGAACATACCGAAGAAGACGAATCTCGGCTTTACCCCGGCTTCACGCTCCTCTTTATACCTCGGGTCTTTCAGCCAGTAATTGTCATACCAGTACTGAATAGTGGCTCGGGCTTTGGTGGAATAGTCAGTGCTGAAGACAAAATTATAGGGAGCCTCCGCCGGGGCAGTAAGGTGAGCGGAGAAACTGCTGGAAAGATAAACAATCTTATCTTTGTTGATTGTCGGCTTCAGAGCCTCGGTATCACCGGTGCCCCAGCCCAATACCGCAATCACCTTGTCATAATCACGGAACCGGGTATAGGTGGTCACCGCTTCCGGGACACGGTAGCCATAGTCATACTGAAACATCTTAAGTGGCTTGCCGTTAATGCCGCCCTGGTCGTTAAAATAAGCAAAGGCTTCAGCCACACCCTTGGCCTCATCAGCCCCGACATCGGAAGTAGCACCAGTCATATCTTGTAGAGCACCGATTTTGACTACCTCCACTGGTGCTACTGGAGCTGGAGCTGGACAGGCTGATGCTATTAGAGCGACAATACTCAAAACCACCACCATGGGAAAGAACCAAATTTTTTTCAACTTTTTGCCTCCTTTTCTCAAATTCTGAACTGGCTTATTACTTTGTCTAATACCTCATATCATCGCCCCCTGTTAGTTTAGTAAGAGAAAGGCCATAGCCAGATATATCTTTTAATCCGCCACCACCGGTAAGCAAGCCCGTTAGGCTCATAAATAAGGAAAAGTATAATTGTCAGACCAAAGAAGAAATCTTTAAAGTAAAGAAATTTGCCGGCAATGGCTGGGAATGTGAAGGCAAGAGGGATGAGGGCTAATTTGATGCCCTCTAATACCAGGGTCATAAACATAGCCCCATAGATAGTGCCATACATACTACCGACGCCGCCGATAAGGAGCACCCCCACCAACCATAGAGACCAGCCAAATAGGAAATGCTCCGGGCTGACTATACTAAGATTAGTCAACCAATAACCGCCGGCTATTCCGCCCATAGCCCCAGCAATAAAGAAGGCTAAAAGCTTATACCGAACAATATTGACACCTAAGGCTTCGGCAGCAATATCATTGTCCCGAATTGCTATCCAGGCTCTGCCCACCCTAGTCCGCAGCAAATTAGCCATAAACACCATCATTCCGATAACCAGGATTAACATCCAGTAGTAACTGTCAAGAGGTGAGTAAATCACCCAGGGACCAATGCTAAACATCTCCGGCTCTACGCTTATAACACCGCCGCGCCCCCTACCCGCCAGAGGACCAATAAATTGGGTAAGAATTATGTCCACAGTGATAAACTGCATTGCCAGGGTGGTCATGATAATATAAAAGCCTTTAACCTTGATACAAGGCAAACCAAAAAGCAGTGATAATAGTCCGCCAGCAATGGCACCGATGAGCAGCGCCACAAGGTAGGGAACTTCGAACAGGTACATAGATAAAGCGGTAGCAAAAGCGCCAAAGCCAATGGGAGCAGCGTGTCCCAGGGTGATTTGTCCGACATAGCCAATAAGTAGCTGCACCCCCATCGCCGCCAGGATGGTATAACCAATCATGTTAAATACAGTTATCCAATACCCGCCGACAAACTGAGGAATAATAAAAAAGAGGACGAAGGCGAGAAACAGCATCTTTATCCAGGTAAACCTGGTCTGCCACCAGGCATGGTCAGCCCTATAAGTTGCGAATTTAGTTCCACAAGGTAATCGGTCCATTCTTCACCCGCTACATTCTTTCAATTTTTACCCAGCCCCATAGCCCGTAAGGCTTCCATAACATAATTATAAGCATAACAATGAAGGGGAAGGTGGTTTTAACCCCTCCCGGGAAAAAGGGAGAAATATAAGCATCGCCTAAATTCTCGAGGACACCGATGAGCAGACCACCCACTACCGCTCCCGGAATAGAATTCATGCCGCCGATAACCACCGCCGGCAGCACAAGCAGCCCAAGAAAACCTATTGATACATTTAACCCATTGATATTGGCTAAAAGGGCGCCAGCTACGCCACAGGTCATAAAGGCAAGTATCCACGCCCACCGATAGACCGAGTTAGCCGATACCCCCATGGACATAGCCGCCATTTCATCATCGGCTGTTGCCTGCATAGCTAAACCCATGCGGGTGCGCTGGAAATAGGCAATTAAAACTGCCATTAAAGCCATGGCGATTAGAAAGCTATAGAGAAAAACCTGACTGATATGTATCGGACCTAACATAATGGGCTCAAGGGGGAAGACAGTGGGACTAAATACCCGGGTATCGGCCCCCCAGATAATAGTTAATACCGCCTTAAAAAAGAAGGAAAGCCCCACAGTAACCATGATTACTGAAAGGAGAGGTTCACCAATCAGGGGTCGCAGAGCTAGCTGCTCGGTAAGCGCACCCAACACAGCAACAATAATCAGCATTGCCAATAGGGCGACGAAAAAGGGTAGTACCCCGGTGGCATAGAGGGCAAAACAGATATAAGCCCCAATCATGGTCAATTCGCCGGTAGCCAGATTGATTACCCCAGAGGTTTTATAGATAATCACCCAACCCAGGGCAATAGCCGCATAGATACCGCCTACAAGTAAGCCGGTGATGAAAATTTCACTAAAATGTATCATCAGCTTTAATCCTCAGGCACCTTGGCTATGTTTAATCCATATTTAACCCTGGCCACCCGCCCATCTTCATAAGTAATAGTGGTATCAAAGTCAATAAAGTCAACCTCACTATAAAGTGGCTCAACTATGTCTTTATACCTATCCAGCATAAATCCTCGCCTCAGCTTGCGGGTTCTGGTCAGCTCGTCATCATCAGCCTCAAAGGTCTTGAAAAAGTTGAGGAACTTCTTGATTCGGGCAGCCTTGGGTAAGCGTTTATTTACTTTGTTTACCACATCCACCAGCAAATCATAAACCTGAGGTATTTGAGAAAGTTCAGGATAACTGGTATAAGGAATGCCTTTACCTTCCGCCCATCTGCCAACAGAACCATAATCAATACAGATAACGGCGACTACATAAGGCATATTATCTCCAATAACCCAGGCATCCTGAATATAGGGGCTGAACTTAAGCCGGTTCTCTAAAATTTGCGGGGCAGAGAGGGAACCATCGGTCATGGTCATTACATCTTTGGAGCGGTCAAAGCAGATAAGGTGCCCGTCTTCATCAACAAAACCGGTATCAGCTGAATAAAGCCAGCCACCAGCGTGGAGAGTCCTTTCCGTTTCTTCAGGCATTTTGTAATAGCCCTTAAAGACACAGGGGCTGTTGGACAAAATCTCACCGCTTTCTGATATCCTGACCTCGGTATCTGGGATGGGGAAGCCAACGGTATCAAATTTGACATCACCGTTACGGTGGATTACCGAAATTCCGGAAATCTCGGTTTGACCGTAAATCTGCTTTAAATTGAGCCCTAAAGCATGGAAGAAGCGGAACTGCTCATCTCCCAAGGGAGCACCACCGGTATAAGCATATTTTATACCCTTTAAGCCTAAGCCATCCAAGACCTGGCGGTGGTTTACCCAGTAGGCAAAAAGCTGGGCTAACTTCCAGTACCATGGAACCGGTTTTCTTTCAAACTTCATATCGGCAACTTTATAGCCAATCCACATACATAAATCCCAAAGTTTGCGCTTAACCCAGTCAGCATCAGTGTGTTTCACCAGACAGCTACGCACCATAGCTTCATAGTTGCGAGGAGCCGAAAACATAACTTGGGGACCTATCTCTCTGAGGTTCTCCAGAACAACCTCAGGCTTCTCGGGAAAGTTAATAGTGAAGCCACCAATAAGACCCTCGCTCACCGACATCATTTGCTCCCCAATCCATGCCATAGGCAGGAAGGAAAGGAACTCATCACTTTCTGCCACCGGGTCAACCCATAACAAATTTCTGCCCATATTCAGCATATTACGGTGAGTAAGCACCACCCCTTTAGGTAGAGCTGTAGTCCCTGAGGTATAGAAAATAAGGCAAGTGTCATCAGCCTTGCCTTTCTCTATCTCTTTCTCAAAGAGGCCGGGGTGCTCTTTTTCATAGTCTAGCCCCAGCTCCTGAACTTCTTTATAGCTCTTGAGTATAGGGTCACTATAATACCTCATCCCTTTTGGGTCTTCCCAGATAACATTCTTAATCAGAGGACACTTATCCTTGAGCCATAAAGCCTTATCTACCTCTTCCTGCCCTTCAGCGACATAAAATACCGACTCGGAGTGATTAGTAATATACTCCACTTCGTCAAGGAGACAATCCTGGAAAAGCCAGGTGGGAATTCCACCAGCACACATCACCGCTATCTCCGCCCATAGGGCATGGGGGCGATTATCACCGATGAAGACAACCTTGTCATTCCTTTCAAATCCTAGAGCTTTCATCCCCAGGCAGAAAGATTTAACATTATCATAGTAATCCTGCCAGGTATAAGGTTTCCAGATGCCAAACTCCTTCTCCCGCATAGCTACCTTTTTAGTACCATATCGGTGGCACCTATCTAACCATACCTTAGGAATGGATAAATCGTCGGTAACCTCTATCGGTGGCTTTGGCATCTCCTTAAATTTAACCTTAGCCATTGAGACATTACCTCCTGGTAACGTAGGCTTCTTCAACCTCACCTAAATAAGCCTTGATAACTTCAGGGCTATTTTTAACCTCATCCGGTGTGCCCTCAGCTATCTTCCGCCCCCAGTCAAAGGCAATTACCCGGTCTGAGATGTCCATGACTACACCCATATCGTGCTCCACCAGTATAATAGTGCAGCTCCATTCCTTTTCTTCATTGGCATCAAGAATAAACCTGGTCATATCCTCCACTTCTTCTAGGTTTAGCCCGGCCATAGGCTCATCAATTAGAAGAAATTTAGGCTTCATAGCCAAAGCCCGGGCTAGCTCAATACGCTTTTGCACGCCGTAAGGGAGCGAGCCGGTTACGTGGTGGCGATAAATTTCTATTTCGGTGGTCTCAAAAACCTTTTCCTCAATCCACTTGCGATGCTTCTCTTCTTCTTTTGAAGCTTTAAAAAAGTAGAAGCCACCGTCCAACCACCCAGTGTTCATCCTTATATGTCGCCCCAGCTTAACATTATCAAGGACGCTCATTCCACTAAAAAGCTCTAGCTTTTGGAAGGTACGAGAGATGCCCATCTGGGCTCTCTTATAAGGCGGCATTTTAGTAATATTAACGCCTTCAAAAATCACCTTGCCCCGGTCAGGTTTATATCCAGGCAAGCCATTTATGCAATTAAGCAGGGTGGTCTTGCCAGAGCCATTGGGACCGATAATAGAAACAATTTCCCCCTTGCGCACCTCAAAACTGATATCTGTCAATGCAGCCACACCACCGAAGGACTTAAACAAGTTCTCGACTCTTAATTGAGTTTCACCAATCTCCCTCTCCACCCTCAACTCAATTTCCTTTTTCCATTCCATTACCATGGCTAACCCCCACACCAGACTAGATTAAAATAGTGCTATATATAATACATAACAGTTACCAAATGTCAATACCCACTTTCTTGAGAAGCTGCCTCCCAAGTCCCTGGCTTGCCCAAAGGAGGTTGTCAGCATTTGCTGCTTTCTTTAATCTCGGCGCCGGGGAAGCCTACTCATAAGTCCTCTCATCCACGATACCTTTGGCACCCTCAGGAATGGTGCCTTTAGGCACGAACTCGAACCGGTCCACCCTGAGCCGGCATATATCCTGGAAATTCTTCCCAACCGCCGCCGTTAGCTTTTCCCGGTCAATGGTTTCATCGGCAAGCTCAATCTTGACAACCAGCTCATCCCTGAACTGGGGACGGGTAACCACCGCCTGGTATCGGGAAATCTGGGGGAACTTAGAGATGACCTCGCTGATTTGCCTGGGGTGGATGAACATACCTCTGGTTCTCACCGCATCCCCTACCCTCCCCATAATTCGGGTCAGCTTGAGAGAGGTTCTTCCACAGGGGCAGAGCTCATCGACATAGGAGGAGAGGTCACCGGTGCCGAAGCGAATCAGGGGATAGGTTTCATCGAAGGGGGTCACTACTACCTCCCCCACCGCATCGGGGCCAAGTTGCTTGCCCGTGTTCGGGTCTACTATCTCCACCAGAACCTCCTCACAGATATGCATGCCGCTTGTCTCACTGCACTCGTAGGCCACAGCACCGACATCAGCGGTGCCATACTGGTCACAGGTGATGAGCCCGTATTTCTCCTCAAACATCCGCCTCATCGGCCCGCCAGCCATCTCAAGCCCGGCGGCCACTACCCGCAGGGCAAAATCCCGGCGCACATCATAGCCTAGTGCCTCGGCCTTATTGACGATGGTCATGAAGAAGCCGGCGGTACCTACCCACCCGGTAACCTTCATATCGCGCAGAACCTGCACTTGGAGCTCGGTATTCCCCACCCCCATGGGTATGACGGTGCAGCCAAGTCGGCGGAGGCCCTCCTCCAACCAGTGGCCGGCGGGCACCATGTGGTATGACCAGGTGTTAACCACCAGGTCACCCTTTCTAAAACCTCCAGCGTGGTATGCCTTTGCCCACCTTCGGTAGAAGTCGTCGGATATAGAGCCGGCATCGTAGATTGGTCCGGGGGACATGAAGACCTTCTGCAGCCTTTCAGGAGGTACCCCCAGCAACCCTCCCCAGGGGGGGTTTGCCTTCCGCAAGTCAATGAGCTGGTCTTTGGTGGTGATTGGTATCCTCTCCATATCTTTGATGGTGCGGATGTCAGAGGGGGTTACGCCTGCCTCGTCGAGCTTGGCTCTCATGGCGGGGGCATTTTCGTAAGCGTACTTAACCTGCTGTTGTAACCTCCGGTTGTAATACTCCTCCCTCTCCCGACGAGACATTCCCTCTAGCTCATCATAAAATTCGCCGCTTTTGATTTGCTCTTTCATTCTACCTCCCGGTTATTAGCTCTTACCCAATATCTTTTGAGCCTTAATATATTACAGTGTCCTTCTGCTGTCAACGAACTAAAATGTTAGGGGCTATAGCCTTTGGGTTGTAAAAACTCAAAACGAATTTATCACAACCATAGTGGTATACCATAAAATAATTGTATAAAAGTATTGACAAAGATGAACAGCTGTGCTATTGTATATTTAGTAGGGTTATTATTTATGAAGAGGGTTGATATATAAAGTAAAGAAACGGTGGAAGATAACCAAGCGGCGGCTTGGTGACAGTCACCAAGCCGTTTTGTTTTGTATACAGCACCTTAACAATTGAATATGAGGACTAATATCAAATCTGAAGCAGGTCAAGCGGTAAAGGCGCATGGTGGATGCCTTGGCATCAAGGGCCGAAGAAGGGCGTGGCAAGACTACGAAAAGCCTCGG
>Ga0209991_10001190_pt1 | contig 11765 bp, 9 predicted proteins | sample ChitaG_FD_183167 | JGI IMG/M metagenome (GOLD analysis project Ga0209991, IMG submission 183167) | Deep subsurface microbial communities from South Pacific Ocean to uncover new lineages of life (NeLLi) - Chile_00310 metaG (SPAdes)... | ecosystem: Environmental > Aquatic > Marine > Oceanic >...
TAATTGGAGGCAAATAGGATGAAAGATGAGAATAAGACAAAGGCAGAATTAATAAAAGAACTGAAGACTTTAAGGAAAGAACGAGGAAAAAGTGCCTTAAATGATATCACTGAACGCAAGAAGGCTGAAGAGACTGTGCAGGTTAGTGAGGAAAAATACAGAGCACTTTACGAAAATGCTCCCTTGTCTTATCAATCCTTAAATGAGGATGGTAGTTTTATCGATGTGAATACAGCGTGGCTAAGAACTCTTGGCTATAACAGGGAAGAGGTCATTGGTAAAAGGTTCGCGGACTTTCTGCATCCGGATTGGAAACCGCATTTCGAAAAGAACTTCCCGGAGTTTAAGCGACGTGGCTATGTGCATGACGTCCAATTCAAGATAAAACACAAAGACGGACATTATTTAGACATTTTATTTGAAGGATGTATCGGCTATGATCCCGATGACCGTTTCAAACAAGCCTACTGTGGATTCCAGGACATCACCGAACGCAAGCAGGCGGAAGAAGCCCTACGGGAGAGCGAGGAGAAATACCGCTTTTTATATGATAATGCTATGGTAGGTATCGGAATTTCAGATTCAACAGGTAAAATTCTAGCAGCCAATGACACTATGTGCAAAATAACTGGATATACTTCAGAAGAACTATCAAGGGTTCGTTTGGCTGAAACTTATATTAACCCGGAGAATAGAAAGGAAATTATTGAAAAATTAAAAAAAGACGGTAAAGTAGAAAATTATGAACTACAGCTATATAATAAAAATAAAGAAAAATACTGGGTAAATCTTTCTACTAAACTGATTAGTTTTGAAAATCAAGAAGCCATTCTAACCACAGTAATTGACATCACTGAGCGTAAGCAGGCGGAGGGGTCTCTATGGGAAAGTGAAGCAAAGTATCGCGCAGTATTAGAACAAAGTGCTGATAATATATTCCTGGTAGATTTAGAAACTAAAAAAATATTAGAATCAAATGTTAGTTTAAGAAATTTACTTGGATATTCTGCCGATGAAATGAAAAAGCTTACTATATATGATTTTATTGCTCGTCCCAAAGATGAAATAAAGAAAAAATTAGAACAGTTACAAAAGGAGGATAAAGCAGTTATACGGGAGCGAAAATATCTACGGAAAGATGGTTCGCTGGTTGATGTTGAAATGGTTCGCAACCTCATAACTTTTGGTAATAAAAAAGTTCTTTGTGTGGTAGCCCGTGATATTTCAGAGCGCAAGAAGGCAGAAGAAAGACTCAAGAAAACCATGGATGCAACCATTGAGACCATGTCCAAGATGATAGAAGCCAAAGACCCATATACCTCCGGTCACCAGCATAGAGTCTGCCAATTAGCCGTTCCCCTTGCCCAAGAGCTAGGCCTTTCTGAAGATAAGGTTGAAGGGATAAGAATAGCTTCCTTAATTCATGATATCGGAAGGATCGGCCTACCCACTGAAATCTTAAATAGGCCCGGTAAGCTAAATGATATAGAATTCGGTCTAATCAAAAGGCATTCCCAAATAGGGTATGATATCTTAAAATCCATTGATTTTTCTTATCCTATAGCTCAAATTGTCATTCAACATCACGAAAGACTAAATGGTTCAGGATATCCTAATAATTTAAGAGGTGATAAAATTATACTTGAAGCCAGAATTGTAGGAGTAGCTGATGTGGTAGAGGCAATGTCCTCTCATCGACCTTATCGACCTGCTCTTGGAATAGATGCAGTCTTGGAGGAAATCTCTAAAAACAGAGGCACCCTCTATGACCCGGAAGTAGTAGATGCTTGCTTAAAACTCTTCGAAGAAAAAGGATTTAAGTTTAAATAAACGAGAGTGACCATTGACTTTTTTTATCATATTTTAAAAAAATATAGTATGTCAAATATTGAGACCAGAGCCATTAATTTTTTAAAATGGCAAAATATGATTAGCGAATTAAAAGGGTAAGCTATAAAAAAAGTCATCTTATGTAGCTTACCCTTTTATTTTGTTGTATTTTTATTTATATTTAATTCTTCCCCGTGTAAATTAAAATCATTTAACGGGGAGAATCCAACTCTGCCTTCATTCCGGAGAGTTCTTTTTGCACTTCCGCAAAGCGAAGAGAATAGTATTCTCGATTCTGTTGATTTAGAGTGGTTATAGTATTGTGTATCTCTTTGGTATTCTCTAAAATCTGCCGATAGCCATCTTTCTGGGCAGTTACTATCTCCTGCATAAACCTGTCGATACGAAAGATTAAAAAGAAAATAAAATAATCATATAGAATAACCACAAAGTGTTTAATCTTTAAAAATTATTTTTAAATTTCAAATGGCGTTGACAAATTTTTAAAGACGGTTATAATTAATATATAAACATATGCTTAAGGAGTGAGCAAATGACCTCTGATATCAAAGAAGATTTGATAACAAAGGTAGCCTGGTTTTATTATAAAGAAAAGTTAACTCAGCAAGATATATCCGCCCGTGTTAATATCTCTCGCCAAAAAGTGCAAAGATTTCTTGAGAAAGCACGGGACTTAGAAATTGTACGTTTTCAGATAAAAAATCCTTATGCTAATCTCCTTAGTATTGAAAGTGAACTTATTGAAAAATACTCTCTTAAAGATTCAGTAGTTGTTCCTTACCTCTCAGACGGTGATAATTTATTAAGAAGGTCATTTGCTAAAGCAGGAGCTTCTTATCTGGAGCGTATAATTAGCCAGCATAACAATTCCATTGTAGGGTTGGGATGGGGAAATACTACTGCTTATCTTGCAGATTACTTTGATTCACTTCCAATTAAAACAAAAGTTGAGGTAGTTTCTTTAATTGGAAATCTTATGACTAATGTGTCAATGAACCCTTATATCATTGCTGAAAAAATAGCTAATAAATTAGATGCTCCTTTTTACAACATATGGGCTCCTGCCATTACACAAAGTAAAGAGAGAGCTGAAATATTCAAATCAGAACCCTGGATTAATTGTGTTCTTCAAAAAGCCTCTAAAGCAAATATTATTTTATTTTCGGTTGGAGAAGTCTCACCATCAGCGAGCCTTTTTAAGATGGGATACTTGAGTAGTAATGAGCTTAAGAGATTGAGAGAAAAAGGAGCAGTAGGTGATATATTAAGTCGATTTTTTAACGCTCAGGGTGATTTAGTTGACGATGAAATTCATGAAAGAGTTATAAGTGTCCCCATAGATAAGCTCAGAGATACGGGCAAAATTGTAATAGGTATAGCAGGAGGTCCATTGAAGCTCAATGCTATACAAGGCGCATTAAATGGAAAATATATTAATGTCTTAATTACAGATGAGGAAACGGCTCAGAAGTTATTATAAATTATATTTTTAGGTAATTAAAGATATTAAAAAAATAGTATCAAATCTATAAATAGAAATTTTAGATCTTCTCAATAAAAGACAACAAAACATGAAGCCGGAAGGAGGTGAGGAAAGGAGCAGGCTATTAGTGAAAAAAGAAAGCTTTCTAAAAGAAAATGTTTTTAAAGAATAGTATCTTTTGGAAACTTTCAGTAAAAAACGGAAAATATTAATTTTTTGGAGGTGTTAATATGTTTTCGAAAGTAAGAATATGTCTTATTATGGCGATAGTTATGTTGTTAATTTGTAGTATTTTGGCAACCCCAATAGGAGCACAGGAAAAACTCAAAATAGGATTTGCACATGTAAATATGAACTGTCCGTACTATGTTGCCATGCAGAGAATCGCAGAGGAAGTGGCAAAGGAAGAAAATATAGATCTAATCTGGTATAATTCCGAAGATGATGAACTTAAACAAGTTCGGCAAGTTATGTCTATGATTGGTCAGGGAATTGACGGATTGCTAATTAACCCAGTTACCCCTGAAGGTGAGAAAAAAGTCATTAAACAATGTGTTGAAGAAGGTATTCCTGTAGTAGCTATTGACAGGCAACTTTATGGTGATTACATTGCTTATGTTGGAATTGATCAGTGGCAATCTGGTTATATTTTGGGCAAATATATTGTAGAAGAAATTTTCCCGGATAAGAAACATGTAATGTGGGTTGAGCTTGAGGGTAGCCCAGGATGTCCAGCTGCTATTGGTCGTGGTGGTGGTTTCCATCAAGCCTTAGACGAACTTGGAGGAGGTAGATTTGAACTCTTTTATCATGATCGTGGGTATTATGACCGTACAAAAGGAATGGAAATTATGGAAGATGCAATTGTAAAATCTAAAGGAGCAGGAATTCATATAGATATGGTTTACGGTCATAATGATTCAATGGCCCTCGGGGGAAGAGAGGCCCTCAAAATGGCAGGTATGACCGATGTTCTCATATGTGGAGTTGATGCTCAAAAAGAGGCAATTCATCCAATCATAACAGGAGAGAAACCCCAGTATGTTGCTACAATAGTAAATTGGTCAACTGATATAACAAGAATTGGCCTAAAGAGTTTAATTGATTACATAAGAGAAGGAAAAACACCACCATTTACACCTCAGGAAGAACTTTCAGATTACTCCAAGAAAATCTCAGATCCAACTAAATATATTAAAACTGGGACATTTCTCATTTATAAGGGCAATGCAGAAGAACATTATGATCCTAATGCATATTTCTAAAACTCCTTGGGTTATAATAGATAGCGATTAATTAGATGAGTGAATAAGCGGTTCTTGTAAATTAAATTAAGCTATACAAAAATAGAGGGGGGAGAATCCAATTTATTTTGCAAGGGTTTCTCTCCCCCTTAAACTTTTGTATAAAGAAAAGTTAAAAAAGTAATGTTTAATATGATATTATAAAAAATAAAAGCAAATTTAGGCTATAAAGTAATTAAAATAGATTAAAGTGAATCTTGAGAAAAAAACTATTTTCTCAAAGCAAATAGTAGATAATTTTAGAAGTGGGATAGATACTATGATCCAGTTTAAGTCCTTTTTTAAAAAATATTGGATAATTATTTTTTTTACAGTTCTACTTATTTTTGTAACGATCACTACTCCTTTTTTCTGGTCAAAATATAATTTATTAGGATTTATAAGTTTAATTTTACCTTTTTTATGTATAAGCATTAGTCTGACTATAGTGATGTTAGTTGGAGAAATTGACCTTTCTGTCGGTAGTACTATGGCCTTAACATCTATACTCGTTATGGTAATGTTTTATGGGAATTTTTGGCTATGGTTACCTGAAGCGACCGCTCGGACTGTTTTATCTAGTACTTGGGACCCCGTAATGCCACCTTTAATGATAATAATTTTTATACTTTTTATAGGAGTATTAATAGGGTGTTTTATTGGATTCTTGCATGCATATATAGGTCTTCAGGGATTTGTAGCAAGTCTAGTTATGTTATATCTTGTGCGAGGGATAGCCATGTGTATGTCAGGAGGAAAACCTTATCATGGTGAATTTGGAGCAGGACCTTTAGAGTTTTTATCAGGAAGTATCGGAAAATTCCCTATCGCAGCTATTCTGATAGTTATTATATCTTTAATCTTTTATTTATTCCTAAAATATCATACACTGGGGAGATCAATTTATGCTACAGGTGGAGATCCTACGACAGCCGGGTTAATGGGTATCAATGTGAAAAGAATAAAGGTATTAGCTTATGCTCTCTCAGGTCTTTTAGCTGCGTTTGCTGGATTATGGTTAACTGGTTATTTTGGTGTAGGGGACGCAAGATCCTTTCAAGGTTATGAGCTTTATGCCATTGGTATGGTCGTCTTGGGGGGGACAATGTTTAAAGGTGGACACGGTGGGATAATTAACACACTGGGTGGTGTTATGGTTTTTTCCTTACTAATAACCTGGCTTGATCTCCTTGGAATAGAATTTTATACCCAAAATATGATATTTGGATTCCTTATTGTATTCATTTTAGTGTTAAACAAATATACTACACGTTAATTTTTTTATAATCTTAATAATTGCAAAGGAGAATAAAATGCAAGATCACCTTTGTGAACTAAAAGGGATTTATAAAGAGTATGCAGCTACTACTGCTTTAAAAAATGTGGATTTCCATGTTGATGGTAAAGAAATATGCGCTTTGCTGGGTAAGAATGGTGCAGGTAAATCTACGCTAATAAAGATAATATCTGGTGTAATATCTCCCACAAAAGGGGAAATGTATTTTAAAGGCAAGCAAGTTAAGGCATTTAATACTAAGAATGCATTTGAACAAGGAATTTCAGTTTTATATCAAGAATTACATTTATTTCCTAATCTTACAGTTAAAGAAAATATGTTTGCTGGCCGCCTTCCTATGAAAAATGGAATAGTGAACTACGAGCGAATGAAAGAGGAGGCTCAGAAAATTCTCGAGTCCTTACATATAAAGATAGATCCAGATACATCTGCTGAACAGCTCAGTACGGTTGAAAAACAGTTAGTTTCAGTAGCAACTGCAATTTCAAGAAAAGCGGAACTATTCGTCTTTGATGAACCATCTTCTATCCTCTCTATGAAGGAACTGCGTGTGTTTTATAAATCGATAAGAAAATTAAAAGAGATGGGCAAGGGAATAATTTATGTTACCCATAGTTTGGAAGAAATTCAAGTAATTGCAGATAGGGTAGTAGTCCTTAGGGATGGCATGAAGGTGGTTGATGATTTGCTAAAGAATATGAAGATGGAGGATATTGAGACAAGCATTACTGGGAAAAGAAAGAAAGACAAAGTTAGAAAAATTGGGAATGCTATAATCAAGAAAGGGAAGTTAAAAGTTGAGCTTAAGAATATCTGGTTTAGGAGTGTGCTCGAGGATATAAACCTAAAGTTCTACGAAAACATGGTTTACTGTATATATGGATTGGAGGGATCAGGTAAAAAAATATTAGGTAAAATATTGTTTGGTGATCTCAAGCCTACAAAAGGAAAAATTAAGATTGATGGGAAGTTAATTCGTCTTAAATCACCGAGCGATGGTATTCATAATGGAGTTGGATACATGGTTGATGAAAGGGCAAATGAAGGGTTGTTGCTAAATAAGAGTATAAGTGATAATATTATTCTTCCCTGTTTTGAAAAGGTTAAGGGGAAAATATTTTTAGATTCTAAAAAAATAGATAAGTTGGTTTATAAGCGTATTGATGAAATTGGAATATTTCCTCCAAAGGCATCCATAATGGTTAATGAGCTGAGTGGAGGCAATCAACAAAAAGTCCTCTTAGGTAAGTGGTTAGAAATAGGTTTTATACTTGTGTTAGTTGATCCCACGAGAGGTTTAGATATCGAGACAAACAGGAAGGTTATAGACCTAATTAGAAAGTTTAGAAAGGGAAGGGTAATAATCGTAATACCTTCAGAGATAGAAGATGGTTTGGCAATGAGTGATTGGATAGTTATTTTACACGATGGAAAAGTGATGAAAAATGAAGAAATAACAGCAAAGACTAACAAAAGAGAATTACTAAAACTTGCTGGATTAGAATTTTAGGAGTCTCTCATGCGTATAATATTCTTTAAAAAGTCATGTATTAGTTTTAAAGTTTTTTTAGGTAAATTTACAAAAAATTTTAAAATGAGTTTTAGAGAAAAGCCGCTTTTATTCCTTTCATACTTTATCTTAGGTAGTCTTTTTATATGGATGTGTGGCATCCCAGGCTTTCTTACCGTAGAGAACTTATATATATTGCTCCACCGCATTGTCCATTTAGGCTTGGTATCAATAGGCATGACTCTTGTAATTATTACAGGCGGGATAGATTTATCAGTTGGCTCAATATTGGCTTTAACATGTTCCCTAACTGGTTATTTTCAACATTGGGGAACATGGTACGGTTATATCGGGCAGGGGTCTTTTATTGCTCCTGAACCAGTAATTCTCCTGATGATCTTGGGAGTTGGAGGGTTAGTGGGAATGCTTAACGGTTTTGCTAGCGGCATCGGTATCCCAGATTTTGCGGTGACTTTAGGAACAATGATTGGGATAAGGGGAGCCGCTTATGCAATAACAGGAGGAATGAAAACCTTCGGATTAGGACCTATGACTAATAATATTGCCAAAGGTAGTATTGGTAATGTTCCTTATGTTTTTTTTGTATTAGTAATGGTTCTAATATTTATATCCGTCTTTGAAAGAAAGACTGCAATGGGTAAGAGTATATATGCGATTGGAGAGAATCCACGCGTTGCAAAACTTTCGGGTATCAGTTATTTAAAAACAAAAATGATGGTTTACATTATTAGTGGGATACTTGTTGGTATGGCTGGATGGATACTCGCTGGCAGACTTGATACGGGAGATCCTAAAGTTGGTGTAGGTCTTGAACTCGACGCAATCGCAGCAGTTATAATAGGTGGTACCAACCTTTACGGAGGATTTGGTGGAGTAGAGTATACAATTCCAGGAGTTCTAATTATAGTGTTGGCAAGGAATTTAATGGTTCTTTATGGTGTCTCATCAAATGTAAGATTGATTGGGATTGCATTACTTCTTCTTGTCTTTCTTATTCTTCAAAGGCTTTTTAGAAGGAAATGAATTTTGGTTCTTGAAAAACTATTTCAAGTCCAATTTACTAAAAAGAGAGAAACTTTAATCAAATTTATACGACACGACATAGTTACTGAAAACCAAAGAGATTGTATTCTAAAATTATCATTTAAAGATGAGTTGGAGAAAGGAGTTTTACAGCAATGGGAGGAAAAAATATAGCTACTAATCCACCATTTATAATAGGTATAGATTGTGGAACAGAAAGTTTAAGAACAGGTATTTTTAACCTAAATGGGGAAATAGTAGCCACCTCTGCTTATTCATATAAAACTTATTTCCCTAAACCTGGTTGGGCTGAACAAAGACCTGAAGATTGGTGGGATGGTTTAAGATATACTGTACAAGAATGTTTAAAAAAAGCAAAAATTGAAATAAAAGAAATCAAAGGTATTTGTATAGATGGTACATCTTCAACGGTATTACCAGTTGATATAAAAGGAACACCTCTCCGAAATGCAATTCTATGGATGGATGTAAGGGCTAGTGAGGAATCTAAGATCATAGAGAAAGTGGGGCACCCAGTTCTGAAATACTCAGGTGGAAGGGACTCAGAAGAATGGATGGTACCAAAAGCTCTTTGGCTTAAGCGAAATCAGCCAAGAATTTATAATAAGACTTTCAAGATAATCGAAAGTGCAGATTGGTTATCTTTTAAATTAACTGGTTTATGGACTGCATCTCAATACACAACTACTTCTAAATGGAATTATGTAAGGCATATGGGGGGGTGGCTTCCAGAATTTTTTAATAAAATAGAACTTGAAGATATATTAGAGAAGTGGCCTTCAAAGGTACTCGAGGTTGGAACATATATTGGATCACTTACTCGTCAAGCAGCTAATGAACTGGGGTTAAACCCAGATGTTCCAGTAGTTCAGGGAGCTACAGATGCGGGAGCGGCTATCTTGGGTACAAATGTAACAGAGCCTGGAGAGATAACCTTGATTATAGGCTCATCATCTGTCCATTTTACACACTCAGAGAAACCTTTTTTTTCTCCTGGGATATGGGGTCCCTATCCTGAACCTTTATTTAAAGATATGTGGCTGATTGAGGGGGGACAAGTGTCAACTGGTTCGTTAATAAATTGGTTTGTGAATAATTTTTGCAGTGAAGAGAAACAGTGGGGAAAAAAGAGAGGAATAAGTCCATATTCCATCCTTGACGAGGAATCGAAGGTTATTCCATTAGGTTCAGAAGGACTTATAACATTAGACTTCTTCCAAGGAAACAGGACACCTTATCGTGACCCAATAGCCAAAGGTGTTCTCTTAGGCCTCACTCTGAAACATACTAAAATACATATTTACAAGAGCATATTAGAATCGGTTGCCTTTGGAACTCGAAATGTTTTAGAGACTTTCCAGAAAATGGGGTTGGTAATTAAGAAAATTTGTGTATGTGGGGGTGGTGGTAAGAGTCATTATTGGTTGCAAATACATTCAGACGTTTGTGGTAAATCACTCTACGTAGTGGAAATGCTCGATGCCTCATTACTTGGGAGTGCAATATCAGCTTCAGTCGGCGCAGGTTTATACGGATCGCTAAAGGAAGCATCATCTAAGATGGTGAGGATTAAGGAAGAGATCAAGCCCAATAAAGCTAATTATGAAAAATACTCTTTCTTCTATAATAAATATAAAGAACTTTATAAGATGACTAATGAGATAATGCATGATCTCTCTCGAAAACGAGATTGAAAGAAACTAAACCTCATATAGAAAAAGTAAAATGTAATACAAATACTTAAGAGAGTGATTATATTAATTACTTTATTTTTTTAATGTAATAGATAAGAGGAGATGATAAAATGAAAGCAGTCAGGTTATATAAACCAGGGGATATTAGATTTGAGGAAGTAAAAATTCCTGAAATTAAGGCAAACGAGGTTTTAATAAATGTAAAGGCTACTGGTGCTTGTGGGTCGGATATTCCTCGAGCAATGGAAACAGGGGCTCATGTTTCCCCGATTATTTTAGGACATGAGTTTGCTGGGAAAGTAGAGGAAGTTGGAAAAAAAGTAAAAGATGTAAAGAAGAATGATCGAGTAACTGCTTATCCATTACTTCCTTGCTACCAATGTGAATTTTGTGAAGCAGGATTGTATAATCTCTGTAATAATTATAGTTATATTGGTTCTCGAGAGAATGGTTCTTTTGCCGAATATATTAAAATCCCAGCTAAGAATGTATTAAAGCTAACTAATAATATTGATTATGAAACAGGCGCAACTACTGATCCAGCGGCTGTGGCCCTTCATGGGTTTCGAAAAGCTCACCTTAATCCTGGGGATAAAGTTGCGATAATAGGAGCAGGAGCTATTGGATTATTTGCTCTTCAATGGGCAAAAATCTTAGGGGCAAGACAAGTATTAGTTATAGATTTATTTGATGAGAAATTAAAAATAGCTGAGAATTTAGGAGCAGATGATCTTATCAATGCTAATAAAAGAGATGTTGTGAAGGAAGTTCTTAATAAAACTGCAGGTAAAGGTGTAGACATTGTTATTGAAAGTGCTGGAGTAAAGAGTTCCCAAACTGAGAGTTTATTAATAGCAGATAAGTTAGGCAAAATTGTATTTATTGGGATTTCTCATAATAGTCTTCAATTAAATGAAAAGCAGGTTGATAATTTACTTCGAAAGGAATTAAATATCGTTGGTTCATGGAACTCTATTAATAGGAATATATCAATTAATGAGTGGGAGACTGCTCTTCACTTTATGTCTATAGGACGACTGAGGGCAAAACCTTTAATTACTCATAAATTTGGTTTTAAAGATGTAAAAAAGGCTTTTGAGATGATGTATAATCAAAGTGAGATTTTTATTAAAGTAATGTTTTTCCCCGATTTTTAAATTAACTTGCTTAAATATTTTTTTGATATATTATTTCTACAAAAAGTTCTGAAATTATTTGACAATAGGAGGCCAATCAATTTAAAAAAATAGATGAAAATGATGGGACAGGCTACTTTTTAATTATTGAAAATATCCTGCCCCTTTATTATCTTAAATATCATTGTACGGGATAAAATACTGAAGTAATCTAAAACAAAATCAATCTTTTATAGATTTAATCTTATTCAATTTTACCCAGTTCTACCTTCATCCCGGAGAGTTCTTTCTGCACTTCCGCAAAACGCAGGGAATAGTATTCCCGGTTTTGTTGATTTAGTGTGGTGATAGTATTGTGAATCTCTTTAGTATTCTCTAAAATCTGCCGATAGCCATCTTTCTGGGCAGTTACTATCTCCTGCATAAACCTGTCGATACGAAAGATT
>Ga0209991_10001191_pt1 | contig 11753 bp, 10 predicted proteins | sample ChitaG_FD_183167 | JGI IMG/M metagenome (GOLD analysis project Ga0209991, IMG submission 183167) | Deep subsurface microbial communities from South Pacific Ocean to uncover new lineages of life (NeLLi) - Chile_00310 metaG (SPAdes)... | ecosystem: Environmental > Aquatic > Marine > Oceanic >...
CACCCGTGCTTATCGAAGGAAATGAGATGCTGCTCAGCCCCTTCTCAGCGGCTAGCTTCAAGCTTTCGCGATAGGCGCTCGCCAATAGCTCAGCCTCTCCCTGAGTGCCACTGCGCCAGACGGGACCAACGGTATGGATTACATATCTTGCCTTGAGGTTTCCACCCGTAGTTATGACAGCCTCGCCCGTCGGCAAACGCCCTTGCTTTGATACGATTTGCTTGCATTCCTCCAGAATAGCTGGGCCTCCTGCTCGATGGATGGCACCGTCTACGCCACCACCTCCCATCAAGCTTGAGTTGGCAGCATTGACGATTGCATCGGTTGACTGCTTTGTGATGTCCCCTTGCACTAAGGATAGCCTTGTCTGGTTGATAATCACCTCTGCATCTTGCTTCTCCATATCTCTACCTCGAAATATAATTTAGAATGATTTAGCCTTGAGTCATAACGAATTCCTTCATTGCCTTGAGATAATCTTCCATGCCAACCAAAAAGATGTCATTATGGGTAGCCCCCGGAATAACCAACAACCGTTTATCCTTAGCGCCCGAACTCTGGTAAAGGTCTCTGCCATGCTGGAGAGGAATGAGATTATCATATTCTCCATGGATTATCAAAGTGGGGATAGTGATTGATGCTATCCGTTCAACGTTGAAAGACAGCTTCCTATGGTTAACACCGAGCGTCTCCACAGGAACCCCTATGAGATCAACTAACCTGCCAACACTGGCAAATCCACTTTCAATAATCAATCCCCCCATCTCGTCCTGATAGTTGAAGGCGAGTTCAATAGCTGGAGCAGCCCCCAAGGAACGCCCCATGATAAAAATGTTTCCCGAATATTCATTCTGCTTTAGTGCACGCTTGAAGCCATCGAATACGGGATGAGCATCCTTCATCATGGCACTAAATGTTGGCTGTCCCCCACTTGAACCATAACCTCTATAGTCAGCCACGAAGAGGTTGATCCCAATCTGAGTAAAGAGGGGAGCAATGTGATCGTAATCGCTAGCTATTTCACCATTTCCATGAAAGAACAGAATGTTAGCTGCCTCCCCATCAGCCAAATAGAAACGGCAGGAAATGGAAATCCCCTCATCTACAGGGATCAAATGCGTTGTGGCATTAGCCGCTCTGGGCTCTGGAGAGAAATCCCTTCGCGGGTAGAAGATGAATTGCAAAATCTCAGGACGGTCAAGAAGTGTAAAATCATTTATAGAAGGTCTAAGCTCTTCGTTCATTTCACCTCCTGTGCTGTTGGCTCACTTACATTATAATACCAAGGACTCGGATTGTGCAGGCTGATAGTGTACAGTAGTCTTAAGTATGACTATGCGGAAGAGCGATCGTAGAATGTGACTCCTGTGGATACTGGGCAAGACAGCCATCAAGAGATGTAGGAATGGGGAATGGGTTGAAGTGGCTCAAGGACCGCAAGGGCAGGGCCCTAGGGTATGACGATCTCACACACTACCAGAAGGTGATAGTCGCGCTAAACGAGACCATCCGTCTCATGGCTGAGATAGACGAACTGATACCGGGGTGTCCAGTGAAGTGAAGAAGTAACGAGATATATATTTGCGATGATAGCTGCGAATCACCAAATTGCGAGGTGAAATGGGAAATTACGGGAAACATGTCTTTGTCTTAGGCGCCGGAGCATCCAAATCCTATGAGTCCGCTAATACTCCGCTGGGAAAAGACCTAGTTTGGAACTACCACCGTGACTGTGCAGACCTTTTACCCGATATTAACGGCAAACCAGACCAAAGCGAAGAAAATATAATTTTTTTTAACTTTAGTAAATTTATTCTGTTAGCGGCTTCAATCTATCCAGAGTTAGCATGGCTACCCAAAGGATGGGAAAATAGAGGATGGAAGGTTTTTGATCTATATGAAAGACTTCTAAAGAAACACTATGTCGATGAGATGCTTTATCTTCTGCAGAAACAGGGTAACAAGGAGGGGGCTAAACTTGTCAAGCAGCTCATATTTGAGCATATAGCACAAGCCAGTCTTAATGTGCCAAACACATTGTATAAAAGATTCGTGAAAGAAATCTTGAAAAGTAAGCCGCCACAAACCATTTCGATAATATCACTGAATTTTGATTGCATGTTGCATGAAGATTTCGATAATGAGTTATACTTCGATTATTTGATTGATTTTGACTGGATTAATCACAACAGAGCGGAGTTTTATAGACAATGTAACCCAATTGCCTTAATCAAGTTGAACGGCTCATTGGATTGGGGTATATGCGAGAATTGTGCAAGGCTCCATTTGTATTATCCATTTATGTACAGGACGTTCTACGAGGGCAAGGTGTGTGCCAATAAGAAGTGCGGGGGAATAGTCACTCCGTTCATTGTTATTCCACATAACAAATACGGGGAGAAGATAAATCCTCTGTGGAATGTTGCCAAAGACCACTTGAGGGAGGCTCATCGGGTTACAATTATCGGATACTCATTCCCGGAATACGACAAAGATGTGATTAAGTTATTTCAAGACTCACTGGATACCAATGTTCGTATTGAAGTGGTAGATAAGTGTCGAAATGATCAAAAGAAAAAACAAACCGAGTATTTCAAAAAGAAATATATGGAATTGTTTAAACGGTCAATTGAAATCAACACACTGGACGGATTTAGTAACTACCTAGACATTCAGGCAAACCAAGCTGATACCCGAATGACTAGCAATCAGAAGGGGAAAGGATAAACCGTACATGCCCCGACTGCGGGTTTGAAGACGACGGCGACCTCTGCAGCCATTTGATCCAGGAATGCAACGGACTGAATTACCACAGGCGGTTTTCCACCAACAAATCATCGAAATAGCCCATGCTGCATGCCGTTCATGGTTCGACAAGCTCACCACGAACGGCCCTTCGAGGCCGACAGGTCGGCCGTCATACGGCCCAGGCTTGGGACGAACGGAATTAATATATTTTCGGATTGAATGATTTATGTACTACGGCACATACTTGTTATCGCCAGAATTCACCAATTATCGGAATGTCTACTTTACAGTTCGGACATCTCTTGTCCGACGTGATCCGGTATTTTGTTATGTCAAATACATAGCGTTCAATCAGGAGTTCATTACAAGATGGACAATAAGTGTTTTCATAGGGATGGCCAGGAACATTGCCAGCGTAAACATACTGCAGGCCTTCCGCCTTCCCGATTCTAAAGGCATATTCTAAAGTACGTACAGGTGTTGCCGGCACGGTAAACTTGTAAGCAGGATAGTACCGTGATAAATGCCACGGTGTGCCCTCCCCCAACTCATCCCTGATCCTGCTGGCAATACCCCTTAGACACTCCTCATCATCATTAACACCCGGTATGACCAGGGTTGTGACTTCAATCCAAACATTGTTCTCTTTTGCCATCCTGGCATTTCTCCAAACCTTCTCAACATCCGCCTTGCAATACCGCCTAACTGCTTCTTTGTCACCCTTTATGTCAATATTCATAGCATCCAGTCCATGCTCTATCAATAAATTTAGAGCTTCAGTACTCATGTAGCCGTTCGTTATATAGGTATTATAGAAGCCTTCCTTCTTTGCCAGATCAAACACATCCAAGGAGTATTCAAACAGCAGTGCTGGCTCATTAAATGAAATGGACGTGCCTTGAAGATTGTATTGCTTTACTGCCTGGACAAAATCCTCCGGGTTTATATATCGACCCTGTCCAACCTTCTCTGGGTGTTTACTTATGTCTTCATTCTGACACCAGGGGCAAGTAAAATTACACGACCAGGTCCCAACTGTAAGCGCTTTGCTACCGGGCCAGAAATGGAAAAGTGGCTTCTTTTCTATAGGATTAGGACTTAAGGAGGTTAGGTCACCATAGACCAAAGTATAAAGCTTGCCATCCATGTTTTTCCTTGTCTTACAAAACCCCAGCTCACCCAGATATATCTTGCAATGCCTTTCACAGGTATTGCATTTGACTTTACCATCCGCGAGTTCTTCGTAGAGCAGCGCTTCCTTGATCCTTGGATCTTCCACAGAATTCACTCAGCTTATTCTCTGAAGATTTCGTTTTGGTGCTACCATATGACTTGTTCGTCTGTAATCTCAAAAGTAAGTATAACATAACACTTTGCGTTCATTGGCAGTGACGCCGTGTGTATGCTATTTGACAATTCAATGAAATGTTGACCAGATTGTTGGTTGCGTATCTCCGATTTAATGGAGGTATGATGGGTTTGCCCCGGGGTCATTGACTGCCAGCGAGCAGGGTCGTAACATAGCCATACTAGTTTATATGGGGAATTCTGGTCGCTATCCTGGTCGGAACCACTGACAGGTCAGCCAAGCGCCCCAAACGGCAGCAAAATAAAGCAAGGGACAAATGGAGGTTAGCATGCGCCGTCCCATGGCTGTTGAGTGACCCGGGTGAAATCCATATGAAGGCGAAAACGCAGAATACAAATACAAACAGTCTTGATACTATGGTACGATATGTCATAGCCTTATCGGTTTGATAAAAACCAGGGGAGGCACCAATGGAGGAGCTTGATCCACAGCAACAACTAAGATTGGCAGAACAGCTGTACGCCTCGCTCCAGGTAGAGCAGGAGATGGGGCCATGGGAGACTGTTTTAACACCGGAGGACGTCCGCGCCTATGCAGCCGCCATTGACGACGAGAACCCGTGGTACTTAAGAGACTCAGTCCAAGGGCCGATGGTATGCCATCCAGCGATGACGGCCCCTTTCGGCATATGGCTTTTCCAGGAGTGGCGCTCCAATATCCTGGGGGATCCCGTTCCGCCCCTGGTGGGGGTACACGCCGCGGCGCACCACCATTACATAAACCCCGTGCCCGTCGGCAAGCGGCTGATCGTTCACGGTAAGGTGGTTGACAAGTACATTCGGCGCCAGAGATACTACGTAGTGGTGGAGTTCTGGACGGTGGATGAGGACGGGCGTGATATCGTCCATAGCACCGATACTTTTCTATTGACACCGGTCAGGATACCGGAAAAGGCGGACTAGGTACAGGAGGTGAAGCTCATGGTTGAGTCAGCAAGGGAACCTGAGGTTGGCAGCGAACTCAATCCGGTGACGAAGATAGCGAAGAATACAGCCCGAGGCAAAGGGATCCACGACGATACTACGGCAAGAACACTCGGTTTCAAGGGAGCACCGGTCCCGGGAGTCACCTCTCTCGCCTACGTCATGGAGATGCTATTGAATTTCTTCGGCGAGAACTGGACGAATGGCGGCGATATAGATCTGGCGTTTACCAGACCCTTGCATGAGGGACAGAGGGTAACGGCCAGGGCCATCGTTCGCGACAAGAAAGTTGAAGATGACGGTCTACGGCTTTTCTTAGAGATATGGGCTGAAAACGAGGAGGGCACCAAGGTGGCAGAAGGGACGGCTAGCGGCCTTTTGCCGCCAACTGCTGCGTCGTGAGGCCATTCCAACTTGGATTCGCCATTTCCTTAATATTTGTGTTCACCGCCTTGTTATTCCATTATCAGGCGTCTTGCTAGATGACATGTTCATACGAATGATTCAGGCGAGGGTTGACAAACCAAAGCATAGGGGCGTTCGATTGAACGCCCCTACAACGCGGTAGGTTCTGAGAGAGAATTAAAAGGACCTGCCCATTTGCAGGGCTCCTGTGTTATCCCCTAGAAGTACATTTATGTTAGTCAGGCTGATCAACATTATTAGGACTATGCGAGGCAGGTACTATGGGGAAGTGCTAACCTGTCGCCAAGCATATGAAGAAATACCCTCTTTTGTAAAATCTGCTGTTCCACGCTACAATACTTTATGAGCCACCTTTTCGGCTCAATGAATCGTGCCCTGGCTAGTTGTGCCAGCGTGCCAAAATGTCAACCACCGAAGCAGGCGAATGTATATGATAACTAAGCTTTTTAGAAGAGCGAAGCGAATCTACCAAAACGAGGGACTGATATCCCTAATCAGGCGGGCATTTGCATTCGTGGTAGGTTGGTTCTTCCAATATAGAACCGATTATCTCTATGAGCAACCCTTGGAAGATATTCGAAAATTGAACGAAGCTGATTTCATGCCCAGGATCGATAATTTCACCCTCAAGGTTGTCTCCACCAACCAGGAGGCAGATGAGCTGGAGGCTGATGGGCTGGAGTTTCGCTCATGCGCGCTTAATGTTAGGGAGAGGCTAGACAAAGGGGCAGTAGCATTCTGCACTTTCGTCGGACAGGAGCTTGTCCACATGGGATGGGCTGCCATGACTCAGCAAGCTAAGGACACGCTGCCTGAACCCCCTTACAAAGTGGACTTCTCAAACAAGGAAGGATGCGGGGCAGCCATTTGGACTAATCCGAAATACAGGCGAATGGGCCTTCGTACATACAACCTGTTCAAGAGATACGAATTTCTACTGAACAATGGTAGAGTTATAAGCCGCAGTGCAATTGCCAAGAGAAACACTGCCTCCCAGAAGGGACATGAAAAGTTTGGTACCAGGATATACGCGGAAGGACGCTACTTGAGAATCCTATGGTGGACATTCTGGAAAGAAAAGCCACTTACATAGGCGAGTGGCAGTTCGAATCTTGAAAAGTGGATTTAAATGGATTGTGCAGAGACTCTTTTTCAGGGAAAGCGACCGGCTGACAGGCGCTTCCAAATATGAAAAAGACCGACCGGTGAATAGTAGCGCCAGTAGGAGATTGAAGTAATAAGAATGCGAATCCAGATACTCGATCTCATTAACACCCAGCAGGACCTCCTCAAATACTGGTGGAGGGTAGGGCTCCTAGCAGGCCTTCTCCACGATCTCGACTGTGATGTCGACCACCTGCTTAAGAAAGATTTGAAGAAAGTCTACTTGAGGTATTTGAAATTCAGACCCGACGTTGTAATATCGGTGAGTGAAATAGGACCCTTTCCTATATTGCTTAAGAAATTGAGACTCATTAGGGCACCACATGTCCACGACTGGACCGACGATTATACAGACATCAACGGCAAAGATTATGGCGTGGCGTTCATCGCCTTTTGTGAGTATTTTACCGTGGCAAATGCCGATTTCATCATAACGCCCAGCGTTTACCGAAAAGAGCGCTGCGAATTGTGGGGTAAGAGGGTCTTCTACATTCCACACGGTGTTGACGCCGATTTCGACAGCAAGGAGCAAGCTTCTCTCAGTGGTAATATCAAGGTGGTTTATGCTGGCGAGCAGTCGACAAAAAAGAATGTGGACAAGCTTATCGCTGCAGTCAGGGGACTTGATTGCGACCTCTACCTTCTGGGCGAGACTAATAACGAATTCAAAGCAAAGGCGCCACTAAATGTACACTTCATGGGCTTCGTAGACCGCTCGCAGATACCAAGCTATCTGAAGGCTGCTGATATCTTAGCTCTAACGGCAGACGACGACAGCACACTTAAGATGTTTGAGTATATCAAGGCAGGTAGGGCCATACTGGGGACCAGGGGTAAAATCGGCTACGTTCTCACCCATCTGGAGAACGCCTACTTGACTGATGACCTGGCAAGAGGCTTTAGAGAGCTGATAAGCAACCCCGGCCTAAGAGACAAACTTGCCCAGCAAGTTCGGAAGATAAGAGTTTACACCTGGAACGAGGTAGCTCATATGTTGCTTGATGCTTTGAGTCAAGCTGTGGAGGAATATCATGCTTCGGATTGGCGTAATCGGCAGCGGAAGATGGGGGGCAAATCACTTAAGAGTTTTCTCAGAGATGCCTTGTGAGTTGGTGGGTCTGGCCGATATAGATATAACAAAGAGAGAATTGGCCAAATTATACGGCATCCGGTACTATAAAGATTTCAGGAACCTCCTACCTATAGTGGATGCCGTGACGGTTGCTACTCCAGCCAGCACCCACTATCAGATCGCCGCCGATTGTCTTCTGGCAGGAAAACACCTATTGGTGGAGAAACCGCTGGCCTTGAACTCGCACAATGCCCAAGAGCTGGTGAAATTAGCAAAGCAATGCAATCTGGTCCTAGAAGTAGGTCACCAGTATCGGACCAACCCAGCGGTGCTGAGGTTAAAGCAGGAACTCGAGAATGCCGGAAATATTCAATATGTCACGCTAAGGTATGCCAATCTCAATTCCCACCCTCCCTCTGACTGTGGCGTCATCTTTGATTATGGGTCACACCTATTCGACCTCGCCATATTCCTGCTTGGCAGAACACCAGAGAAAATGTATTGTAGAAAGAACCACCTATCATCCCGAAGCGATGAGAGCGCCCTGATTTTACTCGATTACGGAGGTTTTATAGTTTATCTCGAGTTGAGTTGGCTTCACCCCCTGAAGAGGAGAGACGCCTGGGTTATAGCATCGAAGAGTTCAATCTATGTAGACTTTTTACAACAGACTATGAGGAAGTATACCCCAGAAAACGAGCCTGGAAGGGTAGCCTCCGACCTTCATGTGGATATTCAGATCGAGAAGAGAGAACCTTTGAAGGAAAAACTACGACATTTCATAGAGTGTGTCGAACATGATAGGATAGTGGAAGACCATGTAGAGGAGGCGTGCCAGGTAGTTAGACTATGTGAACTCGCCCTTCAATCGGGCGAGAACGGATGCGAGATAGCCGTATGATTCCATTGTCGCGACCCATAATTACTGAAGAGATGAAAAGGCAGGTGCTGGAAGTCCTTGATAGCGGCAGATTTGCCAACGGGCCTAATGTGGAGCAATTCGAAGAGTTGTTCGCAAGCTATTGCAACGCCAAGTGGGCCACCGCCGTCACCAACGGAACCAGCGCCATGTACATTGCATTGCGTGCTCTGGATATCGGCATCGGTGACGAGGTTGCCTGCCCATCTTTCTCCTTCATAGCCACCGCCTCGCCACTTCTGCTTTTGGGCGCTAAGCCAGTCTTCATCGATATTGGTGATGACTACACTATGGATATAGAAGACCTAAAGAGGAAAATAGGGAAGAAGACCAAGGCCGTTATCACGGTTCATCTTTATGGCCAAATGGGCGACATGGAAAAGCTGATGGAACTGAAAAGGCAACACCATTTCTACCTAGTGGAGGATGCATGTCATGCCCATGGAGCAGAGTACCATGGCAACAAGTCTGGCTCCTTCGGAGATATTGCATGCTTTTCCTTCTACCCTTCCAAGAACATGACCGTTGCTGGGGAGGGTGGCATGGTCCTTACTAACGACAAGGACTTGGATGCTAGACTGAAAGCGCTGAGAGACCAAGGGGTTTTCACTAGGGAGGGGGGTGGCAGAGACACCAGCCAATTGCTCGGCTTCAACTTCAGAATGTCTGAAATCCCGGCAGCCATCGGGATAGCGCAATTAAAACATCTCGATGATTGGATAGAGATGCGGAGAGAATTAGCCAGACAATACCACGAGGGGTTGCCACAAGACGTGGTCAAACCCCTGGAACAACCCGGCAGGAAACATGTCTACAATCTCTATGTGATAAGAACACCAAGGAGAGACGACCTAAGTCGCAGGCTGTTGGAGGATGGAATCGAAACCGGGATTCATTACCGAACCCCTATTCACCGGCAGCCAGTATTCTTAGAAGAGGTGCACCTTCCTAAAACCGAGGATTTCTGCTCACAAATACTTTCCTTGCCTATGTATCCCGGGTTGAAAAGAGAACAGCAACAATATATCTGCCATAGGATTGAAAATTTTCTGGGCAAGAAAACAAACAAGTAATGCAACCACAAGGTATTGGAAGCCTCGCTTCTTTGTGTGAAGTATCCTAACCAACCAATTTCGATTAATGTTTCTTTGCGTAATTGACCTCACACAAACTCAGGCTCTTTCGACCAGCAATTATTATTTGCGACTCGCGCTCTGTGATAACTGGATGCACGATAAGTGGCTTGCTAACTTACCTCAGACTGAGACGTGCATTTACATTCCAAACATGTTCCTACAAGGAGGAAGTCTACGTCTGTTGGTTACGACATGGCGAATTTCCCGTTAGAATAAGATGAATTGCCCAAGCGAGGGTTGATAAATCAAAGGCATAGGGGCGTTCAATTGAACGCCCCTACGACGACATGCCGACAGACCACGACAGTATAGCAGTTCGATATCCTATTGTGCGTAAAAGCTCCCTATCCAATCGGGTCTATCAGGCTCATTGCCCTGCTCCAGCATCTCCTTCCACGCCTCATCGGTGAGTCTATCACTCAAGGGGTGCTTAAATTCATAGTAGCTCAAAACAGGGCCAGCGCCGACGATAATCCTGCCATCGGGGACCATATACGCCACCAGAATCAGGTCAACGTACCCAACTCCCTCCTCCAAAACCTCCATCGGCTGATTGGCATCGGTATGGACATCGGCGACCAGCGTTGTTTCCTTCCCTTCCGCCTCTACTTCAGCGATTATAGAATCAAGCTCCTCGCCAAAATCCATGATAAATCTGTAATCATCCTCATCAAGCTCCCTGCCCTCCAGCTCATCTATGGAGATGTCAAGCAGTCTCTCCAAAATCGCCTCCAGGCTCTCCAGTCGTGAGGTCTCTGTTTCATTTAGAACTTCGAGATCGGCGAGTCCCTCCCTTGTCATGCTGGTCAATGCCAGCATCCTGGCATAGAACTCAGGCACCGGTTCTACATAGCCGACAACTGGCTCCGGCTGCACAGGGATACTCCCAAGGGCTGGAGTATAGCTTTGTTTGGCGTACAGGATGGTATCATGACGCAGCTCAGCCCATGATGCCAGGACCGCTTGCAGTTCCCTGTCCTGCCATGCCTCAGTCTGCATGAAGGCAGGATATCCCTCACCAAACTCCTCCAACAACGGCTTCAAGGCATATAGCCATGCCCAGTAGAGGTTTCGGTTCCAATCTGCGGTATCAAACTCATCGAACTGGCTCTTTAGCTCTTCAAGTTGTTGATCGTAGCTTGTGTCAATGCCTTCGTATTCAGTATCGCCCTCTTCCTCAAGAATTTCATATGCCCTCTCCGAGCCCAGGACGGCCATCACATCCAGTCCCCTGGGAAAACATCTGGCCGGCCCGGCAGCGGTCATCTTCATGGTGAAGGGCTCATCGTCACCGACGTACATGCCAACAGCAGGGGAGACCAGGTTCTGGAACATGTATGAATCGGGAACAAACCTCTGCCCCATAAACCGCATCCCCTTGGTCTTGGCCAAACACTCGTAAAGCTTTTCCTTGGTTATGGGAGGATAGACAACGCAAACACCTGAGCCACCATAAATCTCTGGGTTCCTAATCTGAGCAAGCTCCGCCTTTAGGCTCAGCAGCTTATCATCATCGGCCAGTTCCGATACCTGGAACTCTGTCCCAAATACATTCTCGATGGCATCAAGATACTCATAGGGGGTGAGGTCATCGGCTGTGCCAACGAAGAAGGCGGTAACCAGGTAAATTCGGTCCCAGATTTCCTGAGCAGTCTCTTCGCCAACATCCACATCGGAAAGCTCAGCGGCGATCAACGTCGATTGAATGGTAGCAAGGTCGGCATCCACTTCCCTCACTAGAGCATCCTCTCCACCCTTAAGCAAGAAAGCCATCCTCCCATACCACATCATTCCCTTGAAGTACCTCTTCAGCGTCTCGCTCCTGGTATAGTGCCCTCTGGGGACATATTGGGAGTAGTCTTCACAGTAACAACCATCCAGGAAACAGTTACAGGCTTCGTCTGAATTGAAAATGGCACTCGGCTTGAAGCCCTGGTGCTCCTCAATGTTCTGGACCTCCGCATCAACCTCTGCCTTGATCCAGCTTGGAATCTCG
>Ga0209991_10001193_pt1 | contig 11751 bp, 7 predicted proteins | sample ChitaG_FD_183167 | JGI IMG/M metagenome (GOLD analysis project Ga0209991, IMG submission 183167) | Deep subsurface microbial communities from South Pacific Ocean to uncover new lineages of life (NeLLi) - Chile_00310 metaG (SPAdes)... | ecosystem: Environmental > Aquatic > Marine > Oceanic >...
TCATGAGATGCATCGATGAAGACTTCAAAATAATCATCATTTTCAAGCTTTCCGTCCCGCCTCATTTCGTTCGCCACAATTTTATCAGGTTCGCTGTCAAAACAAACCACTCCTATATATAGATACAGGTCATCATAGAGGATTCCTATTTCGGTCAGTTCAGAGGCGGGATTTCCTTCATTCGGTTCTTTTTGAATAAAATTGTTCACAAAGTGAGCTTTCTTCCATAGGGTTTCTTTGAGGTATCCATCCACAGTAATTGGTTGAGATATTTTCAGAGCTGTGATTTGTAAAGCTTCGGAATCAAGGCCGAATAGAAAAGGAGAAAATAGGATAAATAAAGATACAACGAAAAAATATAAAATCCTCTCAATCTTAAGCTTCATCGTCTGCGCTCATCTGAATTAACCATATGATTAAATATGATTAAATTTTCTGATTGACCAATATACACAAAATCAGAGGAATTTACTACTTTATGCCCAAAATTAGATAGAATATTCGTATTGTTTTCAGCAGAACAAGGCAAAGAAAAAGAAATTATACTAGAATAAACCGTAGCATTAATTTTTGGCCAATTAGATTTATAAAAATTCTGACTGAAAAGGAAGCTGTCCATGAAATCGGACATGCTTATGGATTGGGACACTGCCCTGATCCAGACTGCGTGATGCATTTCTCAAATAGTCTGGGGGACACTGATAGAAAAAGTGTGTCTTTCTGTTCTCGCTGTGAGCAAAGCCTTGAAAAAATAATCAGGCGCCGATAGTTGTTCAGCTCCTGCGGCGAACAAGATGTTTGATTCCCTCCAGAAGCATATTAATATGTTTAAAAGAAACATAGATATGAGTTGAAACTCTCACACCATAAGTCCCGGCTTTCCTATTCCCTATTGTCCTGACAACAATATTGTATTTCTCCCTCATATAATTGACTATTTTTCGAGGCTCAACTCCTTCCACAGAAAGAGCGGTTAGACCACCACTAAGATATGGATCCTGTGAAGTGTGGAGTTTAACTCCCGGAATTTTTTTCAATTCCTTTTTTAAATATCCTGCCAGAGTTTTAATCCTACGTTCTATTCTCTCTTTGCCGATAGCACTCTGAAAATCAAGCGCTTCTCCAAGGGCAACGACCAAGGCATCCGCTCTCTGGCCCAGAGTTTCATATTTTCTTGCACTCTCACGACTATCCCAGCCTGAAGAGGCGATCGTTGGCCACAGCTTATCCTGAGCTTCTTTTCTGACATAAAACAGCCCAATACCTGTCGGAGCTCCCAGCCACTTATAGGGACTGGAAGCAAAAAAATCGACTCCCAGTTCCTCCATGTTAAGATCCAGCATGCCAATTCCATGAGCACTGTCAGCAACTACAAGAACCCCCTTTTCATGAGCCATTTTGCTTAGTTCTTTGATAGGGAATATGAGTCCTGAAATATAGACCGTGTGACTGATGCTGATGACCTTTGTCCTGGGTGTTATTGCTTTTTGAAAAGCACTGACAATTTCATCGACGCTTTTCGGAGGAAGACCGAGAGGAACTTCTTTGATTTTAATTCCGTATCTTTTTTCTTTGAGCCTCCACGGATGAGTTCCTGCAGGATGCTCCATACTGGAGAGAAGAACTTCATCTCCTTCCTTTAAATCCAGGCCATTGGCAACAAAATTCATCCCTTCAGTCGTGTTTCTCGTCATGACAACTTCATCAGGAGAGGCGTTTATAAACCGGGCAAGTTTGGCTCGAACCTCTTCCTTTTTTCTGGGGATAAAATTATAACAATCAAAAGGATTGGTGACCTGAAGCTTAAAACATTTGATCAAAGTGTTAAAAACAGGCTCGGGCATAGGGCCTACGGTTCCGTTGTTCATCATGATTAACCCATCCTGGAAAAGAAAATGTTTGCTTACAGCATCCCAGTAAACTCCATCAGGCGATTCGTCCTGTATGTATTTCTGGTTTAAAGAAGTGATGCTCTGATAAACAGCTGCGTTTAACATGTTAAGAGAATAGAGAGATACAGCAGAGCCTGCGAATAAATATTTAACAAAATCTCTTCTTGAAAGACCTCTGGAATGATTTTTGAGATTGGATGGTTTTATTGCAGTCATTTGAATTCTCCTCCTTTAAATTAATGGTGAAACTTGGGATTGTAATCCCTTTCTCATGCCTTGCTGGCCTTCATCAAAACGATACTCCCCTCATCTATTCCAATATCACGAGCAATGACATGACATTTTGCCTTTAAGAGAAAAAATATAGGCCGATCTTCATCTGAGAGTCCTTCATAATTCCCTTGACCTTTGCTTATTATAAGATCTGCTGATCGATAGACTTTTAAAAACTCATCAGAGCAAAATTTCAAAATGTTTCCAGGTGCATCACAGCCTGAAGACACAATTTCAGCAACTTTGTCTATCCCAGCAAGGAGAGCATCTTCTCGAGTGGCGTCGTTAATGATGGGATGGGCACGAACAACATAGATGACTGGTTTGTTGATTTCTTCGATAAGAAATCGGTCAAAAACAGTCTCTCCTGCATTATCCGCTAAATAAAGGATCTTTCGAGCTTTGTCTAATGCTTCACAAAATTCTCGATAATGATTTATCGAAAAATCTTGGGAGAGAATCGTCCCTACGTCTTTTTTCAAATCAAAATCAAAGTTGGCGCCGAAATCAATGATATTCCCCGCAATAGAGATCCTGATCGCTGTCATCAATCTATCTTCCGAGGAGTTTATCAATTTCTTCAATTCAGGATAGAGGGAGAGTGCCTGGTGAGTGCATTTTTCTTTAATCTTTCGGTAAGGGTCCTTTATGCCTGTTCTCTTGGAGATTATCCGATAAACTTCTCTACCTATTTCAGGAGGTGTTGCGCCAAAATGGATTTCAGGAAGGGATAGACTCACTTCATTCAATATTTGCCAAATTTTTTTCTCATCAGAAGTGATCATTCTTGATGTTCTGATTGCTTGTGTGAAAAAACAGGGATAACAATCCAAGTAGGACTTCATCTTTTTTCCTTTTTTATTCCATCTTTAATGATTTTTCTATGACTTGAGAAGGGAACATCCGGAAGATTGCCTAATGGAAAAAACTCTGCTTCCAGGGAATCTGAACCTGGAGAAAGATTCCCACGAGCCTCGACCTCATATCCAATGATGAGCACATTCCTGTAAAGCAGCGATTTTTGGGAGTAAACTCCCACCAATCTCACAATTTCTCCCTTAAGTCCTGTTTCTTCTCTAAGCTCCCTGAGGCAGGCCTTTTCCGGAGTCTCATCAATTTCAATAAACCCTGAAGGTAAAGCCCACTTCCCCTTGCCCGGCTCATGTCCCCTTTTAACCAGAAGAACCTCACCCTTTTTATTCCTTACTAAAGCGGCTGAACTCGGCAAAGGATTCTCATAACATACCCATTGACATGCTGGACAGGCCAGTCTTTTCTCTTCTTCTATCCTGCTCAACTTCAGTTTGGATCCACACTTAAGACAAAATTTAATCATTCTGCTCATCAAACCTTGATAATCGTTGCCTCAAAAGCCAAAAACGCCAGAACCAAAGTTTATGTTGAAGCATATTTTCTCATAGGAAATATTCGAACAAAGATTATACCATTTATAATGCCAAATAGGGATATTAGAACTCGCAAAGATAAGCATCTCATTTTCCGTGGTGAGGAAGTAGTCATTCCTATGTTTTAATGTTGGGAAATAAGATTCCTGCATGATATAAGAATAATAAATGATATAGAAGATGAAAGATTTGTTCTTTAGATCAGGAGGTGCAAATATGCATAGTATTAAACGAATAACAATCTTATTTTTTATATTTTTTGTACTAAGTTCTTCTTGGCTCTTTTCAAAGTTAGTAACTGAATCAGAAGTTGAAAAGGTTGCCGTTAATTGGGTCAAATTAGAAAACAACCTAAAACACCTAAGATTAAACAAGATTGACGTTCGTATTTCAACAATCAGAGAATTGATATATAGGAATGAGTTGATTGGATATATAGTAGATTTAGAACCGAGAGGATTTATTTTAGTCCCAGCATTCTCAGAGCTATCCCCGATTAAACTTATTTCATTCTCCAGCAATTATGAGGGAATCGAAAAACATCCATTTATAGAAACGCTGAAATATCGTTTGTATTTTACAGCTGCTAATTTAGGATATCTAGGAGGATATTTTCTAAAAACACCTGATCTAAGCACTAGCAAAGTGGACACCAACCAGAAAGAGAAAAATGAAGGAGTATGGGAAAGATTACTCTCAGAAGACTTTCTACTAAAAATATATTTATATACAGCTTCCGTGAATTCAATAAGTCCTATGCTAACTTCGACATGGAGTCAGGGAAATCCTTACAATATGTATACTCCCGAAATTGACAGCCAGCACTGTGTAACAGGATGTTCAGCAACAGCCCAAGCCCAAGTCATGTATTACTGGAAATATCCAACTACTGGACGGGGTGTAAATTCTTATTATTGGGAGAATGGTAGTACATATTTGAGTGCGGATTTTAGTCATGAATATTATTGGAGCAGGATGATAAATAATTACACTGGTGCCGAAACGGAAGAGCAAAAAGATGCTGTTGCCAGATTGATGTCTGATGTGGGAATTTCTATTGATATGAGTTACGGATCAGCAGGATCTAGCGCTGTTCCCAATGCCCACAATTCTTTAGTGACTTTTTTTAAGTATTGTTCAGACATTAGAACTGTTGATCGGAGCGATTATTTAGCATGGACTGATTGGTTTAATGTTTTCAAAGACCAGATGGATAATGGCTGGCCGGCTATATTAGCAACCAATAAACCAGATGAAGAAGTCGGTCATTCAGTTGTTATTGATGGCTATCGAGTAGAAGCTGATACTAACCAGGTTCATGTCAATATGGGATGGGGAGGATTAGAAGATAACTATTATACGATTGATGATATTTATGGTTATGGCGATGCTGACACAGATTATGCAGTAATAAATATTAGTCTACCCGATTGTACAAATACCGGGAATATTTCAGGAAAAGTAACTGATGGAATTGGAAATGGGCTCGAAAATGTTCATGCAAAAATCTACGATCAGAACAGCAACCACGTTAATAGTGCCTGGACAGACAGTAGTGGGAATTATACGGCAAATTGCTTGAATGAAGGAAATTACAGGATATTTTTTGATACTTCACAGACAGAATATTACGTCTCAGAGTGGTATAACGATAAAGACTCATTTAATACAGCGGATTCAGTTCCTGTTACAGCAGGGAGCACAACAACAGGCATCGATTCTGTGCTTGAGGAGGGTGGAGGCATCAAAGGAAAGATAACAAATATTTCTGGAATAGGGATTGAGAATGTGTGTGTTATTGTTTATTTCCCTTCAGGAGGAAGTTATGTTGCATATATGTTTACCGATAGTAATGGCGATTATGAGATTAGACACCTTAAGACTGGAAACTATAAGCTATCTTTCGATACGAGCTATGATTCAGGAGATTACGCATCAGAATGGTATAACGATAAAGATTCATTTGATACAGCGGATTTAGTTTCAGTTACTGCAGGGACTACAACAACAAGCATCGATGCTGAATTACCCTATACAGCTCCGACAATCATTGGGGCAGTAAAAAACTCTGCAGGGATAGAAGGAGTAATCATTACCTTCTCTAATGAAGGAGGTACAGCCACTACAGATTCCAGTGGTAGTTACTTACATAGCGTAAGTTATGGATGGTCAGGAACCGCCACGCCTTCTAAGACTCATTACACCTTTGATCCTTCTAGCAGAAGTTATTTTAGTCTTACCTCTGACCAGGTTAATCAGGATTATACAGCTTCACTCGTTCAATATGTATTGACAATATCGGCTGGTACAGGAGGAACAACTGATCCTTTACCAGGAGCTCATTCTTATGACGCTGGAACAGAAGTTAGCATAACAGCCACGGCTGATGCAGGTTATAGGTTCAGCGAATGGACAGGAAATGTTCCTTCAGGTCACGAGAATGATAATCCGGTAACAATAACTATGGACGCTGATAAATCAGTTACAGCCAATTTCATTCGGCAGTACACATTGACCATATCTGCAGAGACGGGAGGTACAACTGATCCTTCATCCGGGACTCACTCTTATGATACTGGAACAGAGGTTACTATAACAGCCAATCCAAACAGCGGGTATGAATTTAGCGGATGGACAGGAGATGTTCCTTCAGGTAATGAGAATGATAATCCAGTAACAATAACTATGGACGCTGATAAATCGATAACACCCAGTTTTAGAGCTAAAACCACAGATGATGGGGATGGGGCAGGGAAGAAGGACGGTTGCTTCATAGCAACTGCTGCTTATGGCTCTCTGTTGCATCCTTATGTAGGGATTCTTCGGGATTTCAGGGACAGATACCTTATGCCCGGCAAGCTAGGTCGTATGCTTGTTAACTTCTATTACAAGCATTCACCATTGGTAGCGGATTTCATTGCAAGAAACAAAGCGCTGAAAGTTGTGGTTCGAATCAGCCTTCTGCCCTTGGTGGCTTTTAGTTATTCGTTACTTCATTTTGGCCCGATAATTACCGCAGTTATACTTGTCTTGATTTTCGCGCTTTCAATCTTTTATGCTTGGTTTTATCGAAGAAGGATGAAGGCCTATAGAGCAAGAATTTGAATGGCGTTAAAAATCTTTTGGGAGCAAGGCCATTCCCAAATACTCTTATTAAACAATCAGGCACGGATTTGGAGATGTTTCTCTCACAAAGGAGGAGGAACCGTTGCTTTCAACTTAATAACCGAAGAACTGCAAGGGCATAAGCCAAAGAGATTGGGCAGAAAAACTCTATTTATCTTGATAATAATCTATTATTTCTAGTTTGAGCTTGCCTATAATTTCAGAGATAGCTTGGGCCATTTCCTTGAAAATATTCTCATCAAGAAGGCTTCGCCCTAATTTTATGTGAGTGGCATCGGTATAATATTCGCCGCTTTTTTTATCCACGGCCAGCCATTTGGAATCCAGACTAATCCATCGACCCACATAGACTTCAGGCCACATATGATAAGCAAATATGCCTCGACCATACATAATTCCCACAGCTGCTCTTGCTGGAATCCCCACAGCCCGGCAGAGGGCAACTGTCAGCACGGTGTGCTCTGAACAATCCCCTTCTCGATTTTTAATAATTTCTTTGGCTGTAGCAAAACCCACGTCATAATTGGCAGTCATCTCTTTCTCAACCCATTCGGCTATCTTCTTAGAAGCCCTCCAAGAATTTCTCTCTTGACCGACAATCTCTTTAGCTACCTTTTGAATTTCTGGGTCTTCAGCTTGGCAGAATGCGCTGGACTTTAAGAATCTGCGGAATTCTTTATCTTTAACTGGGAAAAGAATGGCCTCTTCTTCTTTGAATATCTGGGAGGAAGTCTGGACTATGACATAATCTTTTCCCACCTCTATAATCTTTTGACTTCCATCATCAAAAGGAAAATTCTTAATTTTATCCGCAGATATACCGCTGAGTTTAAATGTTACTCTTTGAATCTTTTGAGGATTTCCGAACGTGACATTTGGTTTTATTATGGTCGAAAAAGCAATATCGAAAGTCTCTTCTGAAACCTCAAGGGCTTTCTCTTTAGGCATGCGGATGGATGTTAAGGTTGTAAAGCTTGTTTTGTTTATACTCTTCCAGGAGTTTCCACTCTCGTCAATCCATTCGTCAATAGAGAGAGGAATAACATAAGTGGTTTCTCCCTTTGCATGCCACAGCCTCATCTTTTTCCCTAAGATTAAAACGTCTTCCTGGCCGATCACCTCAAAGCTAAAATCCACGAGAGAATAGGAAGTAAAGTCTAATATTTTAAAATTGTACTTATTTCCGGGCTTCAAGCCCTCCTCTTCAATGATCTTTTCTACAGGGACCTCAAGGTAAAACTCCTCTTCATAAGACAACTCTTTTATGATTTTATCTCCTGATTTGAATAAAATTTTATCCGGGCCTATCTCAGCTCTCATTACAGTCTCACTCTCTGACATTTTTATCCTTATAATACATTCTAAGGGTTTTCCTTGTTCATCGTATATTGATTCCTGCACAGTAGCTATCTCAACAGAATTACCACCCAAGCGAGCAACTTTCATCCATGATTCACTGAAGCTTTTTTTTAATTTTTTCCCGTTTTTTATTAAATAAAATTCCTCATTATGGCTATATCCAACCTTTATGCCACCCATATAGACTCCCATCCAGGACTCAGATATCTTTTCTTCCCCAGATTTTGAAGACTCTGAGGAAGAAAATACATTGTCTGATTCAGGAATAATTTTGGACGATTGAATCTCAGATTTAACCTTATTCCCTAAAAAAGGGAAAACTAGAAAAATCCATAAAAAGAAAAACATAAATAATTTTTGAATTTTCATCTTCAACAAAACCTCTCCGCAGTTTTCTTACTTTTAATTCTAATTTAATTTTAGGGAAGGAGTCAAAATTTGATTTATCTTAAGTTTTCTTTGAATTTAAAAGATGATCTATCGATCTATTAAGTGAATCTAAATCGAGGGGTTTTACAAAAAAATGAGAAATAGAGAGTCGGGATAATTCATCAATCTTAACCAGGTCTGGATAGGCAGAAATCAGGATGACATTTCCTCGGTAACCTAATTCTCTGAATTTGGCGATCATTTCCACACCGTCAAGATGAGGTAACTTTAAATCGGCAATGATTAGGTCAATTTCAGCTTTTTTGAAACGCTGCAAAGCTTCTCCTGAATCCTTAGCTAGGTAGACTCGATAATTCTTATTGAGAATCAGGAAAAAAGTCTTCCGTATGGACTCATCATCATCGACAATTATGATTTTCTTTTCGGACATTTTGTTTATTTTCACCTTTCTTTGATTTCCTTTAGTCCTTAATGCAATTAAAGTAGCATATTTTGTGCCAATCTATAAAACCTTGAATCTGAAACTGCAAGAGTAACTTTTATGGGGCAAATTTCGGGGAAAAAATTATCAGAATGTGATGGCTAAGAGAGGCAGCTTCATATAACTATATAATTTTAAATAAGTTAAGAAGCATAAATGTTTTCAAGTTGTTCTAGCTGTTAAGGACTGGTTCGGGATCAGGCTTTAACATAAGGATGTCTGGAGAACAAAGGGTAGAATATTTACTCACTTCGATGGCCAAGCCTGACCGCATAAATGAAAAAAATATTTACAGCAAGTAAAAAGCATTTACAATCTTAAATCAATTCCGTTGTCGGGGGGGGTTGATTGAAAGTGCTAAATATCAAGTTTGTATTCTTTTATCTTTTTATCCAGGGTAGGGCGGGTTATCTGCAAGATTTGGCTGGTTCTTGTCTTGTTACCTTTGGTTGCTTTCAAGACATGCTGGATGTAGTCCTTTTCAACCTCTTTTAAAGGAACAAGCTGCTTTGGATAGAGCTTCTTGTCGCCTATCTCAAGAGCCAAATTTTCATCAAGGATAACATCTCCCTTGGCCAGGATTACACCCCGAATTAAAGCATTTTCCAACTCTCTGACATTCCCTTCCCAGGGAAGATTCATCATAGTTTTCATCACTCCAGGAGGAACTTTTCTCACATTTTTGCGTAGGTCACGGTTTATTTTCTCTAGAAGATAGGCCACTAGCTCTGGAATATCTTCCTTTCTATCACGGAGTGGAGGCAAAGCAATTTCAACTACTTTCAGACGATAGTAGAGGTCTTCTCTAAGTTTACCTATTTCAATCAGCTTTTTTAGATCCTGGTTCGTAGCCGCAATTATTCTTGCTTCCGTCTTCAGGATTTTCTCTCCTCCAACTTTCATGAAATCTCTTGTCTCGATTACCCTTAACAACTTTGACTGAAGGTTTGCTGAAATATCCCCGATCTCATCCAGAAACAAAGTCCCTTTGCCAGCTATCTCAAACTTTCCTTTGGTTTCATAAACAGCATCCGTAAAAGCGCCTTTGACATGGCCAAAGAGCTCACTTTCCAAGAGAGTATCCGTAATAGCTGAACAATTAATGACAATAAAGGGCTCCCCTTTATTGGGGCTGTTGTAATGAATAGCTTTGGCAACTAATTCTTTTCCTGTTCCACTTTCACCCTGGATAAGAACGTTGGCTCGGGTGTTGGCTACTGAGCCTATTAATTTAAACACCTCTCTCATTTTGATAGAACGACCGATGATGTTGTCTATAGTGTATTCTTTCTGTTTCTCTTCAAGGAGGTAGCTGACCTTATCCTCCAGACTTCTTATCTGAAAAGCTTTATCAATGGTCAAATCCAGCTCAACATAATCAAGAGGCTTGACTAAATACTCGAAGGCTCCTAATTTTATAGCTTCTATCGTCGTTTTCATATCGTCGTAAGCAGTCATAATTATAATACTTGCGTTGGGATTCTTTTCTCTTATCCTGCCTAGAACTCCAAGGCCATCCACATCAGGAAGGCGAATATCCAATATGACTAAATCAGGAATGTGTTCCTCATATTTTTGAAGCCCTTCCTCTCCGTCTTCAGCCACTAAAGCTTCAAATCCTTTCTTAGAGAGATAAGAGGAGAGAGTTTTCCTGATCAAAGGATCGTCGTCAATGACTAGGACTGATTTCATCTTTCCTCCTCGGCAGGAATAAGAATTTCAAAAGAAGTACCTTGGGCTGCGTTTTCTGTAACTCGTATGGTTCCTCTGTGCTGTTCTATGATTTTTCTGGCTATGGGCAATCCAAGGCCAATTCCAGAAGCTTTCGTGGTGTAGAAAGGCTCAAAAACAGTCTCCCTGTTTTCTTCTGGAATTCCAGAGCCATTATCAGATATAAATACTCTAATTTTACTTTCTTCCCGCTCTTTCAAAAGAGAGAGAAAAATATTTATTTTCCCCTTCTCTTCTACAGCCTCATAGGCATTGCGAAGGATGTTTAAAAAAACTTGTTTCAATTTATCAGCATCCACCAGAACTTGAGGTAATCCTTCTTCATAACTTTTTTCAAGAACGACTTTTTTTAACTCCAGAGTGTCAGCTAATGTTTTTATAGACTCATCAAGTATTTGCTCAATAGAAAATCGATTTAAATTCAGTTCTGAAACCCGAGTGAAATCCAGAAGCTCTTTGATGAATTTTTCCATCTGACCTATCCCTTCCTGGGATATGCTTAAATGTTCTTTTTCTGTCTCATCCAATCGATCACTCTGAACAAGCTTCTGGATGTTTAGCTTGACTGATGTTAACGCATTCCTTATCTCATGGGCAATACCGGCAGATATACGGCCGATGGATGCCAGCTTTTCTGCCTGGATTAGCTTGTTGCTGGCAACTTCCATCCTTTCCCTTGCCAGGAGAAGCTTGCGACTCATATCATTAAAACTCTGAGCTAAGTTTCCGATTTCATCCTGGGAGGTGATATCTATCTTTTGAGAAAAATCTTCTTTAGATATTTTAACTGTCCCCTCCACTAGTTTTTTCAACGGCCCTGTTATCCTTCTGGCTAATAATATCGCTCCAAAAACACCTATCAACAGCCCACCACACCCGATAAAGATCAACATCAGGCGGGTTTTCAGAATTTCTGCTCGCATCTCTTCTAAGGAAAGGCCAATTTTTATCGAACCCCATCTCCTCGGAGAACCTCGCACAAAAATCGGAACTTCAATTTCCAGAATCCTCAGAATCTGTGCTGATTTTTTATCCTCAAACTTTTTCCGTTCAAAGAGGTAGCTTTTTTCATCGACCTCCTCCCCCAGATCGC